>TBL_comb47_HYPODRAFT_10007175_pt1 | contig 11791 bp, 9 predicted proteins | sample TroBogypolimnion_40_FD_10682 | JGI IMG/M metagenome (IMG submission 10682) | reverse complement strand
GCTCGGCCCCGACGGTGCGTAATTGCCGCTTCCAGCGGCAAGCCACTCTTCCTTGATCGGTCGTCCGATCGGTCCGACCCGTCCGACCCGTCGGACATCGCGCCATGCACCAGGCCTGATATCCCCGGGTGGCATTGCGGGCTTGACCCGCTGCTAGAAGTCGGGACACTTGGGCGTGGCGCACGAGAATCCCGTTAGGTTGAAGTTGGCGTGGATCGCGGGTTGGGCGCTGGTCGTCCTGCTGATGGCGCTGACAGCGAAATTCGCTTATCCGCAAGCCGAGTCCGCGGGTTTCGCGATCTTGGACGGCGTGGTCACCGCGGATGGATTGGGAGTGGATTTCAAACCAGGTCCGGATGCGGCGCTTTTTGGCATCACCACGATGCCCACGGCGACGATCAAGCCGAGCAACCCCGATTGGAGTGATGGCGCGACGAAGGGCTGGAAGCAACTTGAATTCCGCGTGACCGGATGGAATCGGGTGGGCGAGCTGCCATTGATCGAGCGCCGGATTGGCAACATGGGCAACTGGAGGTGTCTGGTTTTTCAGGAAGGCAGCAAGGAGTCCTGCGGGCTGATTCCGTGGGGCTGGCAAGGCAGTAGTGGATATATTGGCGAGAATTTTACGATTGATCGCAAGACCCCTTGGCTGGGCACGCCGGAAATGCTCAAGCCGGGTGCCAAGCTGCGCGTGGGCATCCACGGGCCGCTGCCCAACGAGGCAGTGAACTTCGCGCTGGACCTGCCGGATCTGGTGCCGCCGCGCTGAGACCCAGCCTACGACAATGATGGACGATTGATGAACAACGAATGCCGATTGTTGAAGGGAAGACGAAGAGGAGGCGTGGCGTCAATGAGGACCACGCCAAAGCAAGTATTCCATGACGTCCGCTCGCGCAGTTGCGCCTGGTATGTGCTCGCGTGTGCTGCGGCGATGGCGGCGGGGCTGGCGTCGCGGCGCATTCCGGGGCTCTTGCCCGCGTTTCTCGGCAAATACCCAGGCGATGCGCTATGGTCGCTTATGTTTTTTTTCGGGCTTGGCGTAATCTTGCCGACGGCCTCGACCCTGCGCCTCGCCGCATTAGCGCTGGGCATTTCATACACGGTCGAGTTTCTCAAGCTCTGGCAAGCGCCGTGGTTGGTGGACCTTCGCCACACGCGCGGCGGCCATCTGGTGTTCGGCCATGTGTTCGGCTGGCGGAACCTCATCGCGTATGCCGTGGGCGTTGCGCTGGGTCTGCTAATTACTCGCGTTGCAGCCAGGCGACGAAGCCGCCGGCCGGGGCGAGGGTTACGGTGAGAGTGTCGGCCGCGGTCACCGGTCTGTCCTCGGTTGCTAGGTGTTCGGCGTTGACGTTGCTGTCGGGCGCGTCCTGCCACAGGTGCAGGCGATAGTGGCCGTCGTTGAGGAAGTCGAGCTTGACGGTGGTGGTGCGGGCCTGGCTGTTTGTTAGGCCGCCCAGATACCAGTCCCGGCCGGAGCGGCGTGCGATGACCAGATGCTGGCCGACCTCGCCTTGCAGCACGCGCGTGTCGTCCCAGACGGTGGGCACGAGCTTGAGAAAGTCGCTGCCCGGCTGGTCCTTGTAGTGCGCGGGATGATCGCAGAGGCAGCAGAGCGGGCTGTCGAACGCGACTAACAAAGCGAGTTCGGCGGCGCGGGTTCCCATCACTTCGGTGCACTTGCCATCGGCCTTGAACTGTGCGGGTTGGCGGTTGACAAAGCCGCCGGGGGTGAAATCGGCCGGGCCTTCGAGGAAGCGGGTGAAAGGCAGGGTGAGCTTGTGTTCCGGGGTAACCAGGTTGCTCCAGCGGTTGTACTCGTTGCCCAGAATGCCTTCGCGGGTGATTTGGTTAGGGAATGTCCGGTTGAAGCCGGAGGTCTTGAAGGCACCGTGGAAATTCACCATCAGATGGTTCTCCGCCGCGGCGCGGGTGATCTTCTCGTACCAATTCACCATGTCCTGGTTGTCGCAATCCATGAAGTCGATTTTCACCCCGACCACTCCCCACTGTGCGTAAAGCGGGAATGCCTTCTTGTAGGCGCCGTCGCGGTCAACGTCGTTAGAATGGAGCCACACCCATAACTTCACTCCCTTGTCCTTGGCGAACTGGCGCACCTCATCCATGTTCAAGGCGGGGTTGACCTTGGTGATATCGGAGTCCGCCTGGTTGAACGAGCCATACCATTGCCAGTCGATGAGCTGATAGGGCCAGCCCATCTCCGCGGCCAGCGAGATATACTCTTTGATGGTGGCGGTGTCCATTTGCACGTCGCCGGACCACCAGTGGTCCCACGCCATCTTGCCGGGCTTTACCCACGAGCTGTCGGCCAACTCGCACGGCGTGCTGAGGTTGAGGATCAGATCGCTCTCTATCAGCCGGCCGGGTTCCCGTCCGACCATGAGCACCCGCCACGGCGAGGCGTGCGGCGCAGCGGCTTTCACCAGGCCCTGGCCATCCGGGCGCGGGGCCAGCTTCGCCGTTAGAGTCACTTTGCCGCTGCCCTCGACGCGCGGTCCGCCGCCCAGCCACATGCCGGACCAGTCGCGCAGGTCGGCTTCTAACACGGCCACCCAGGCCGCGGGGGTCTGGACTAACAGCGGCAGACCGATCAGCGACTGCGGCTGGATCGCGCCGAGCTTGCCGGGCTTGAAGATCCATTCCTGCGGGCCCTTGAACCCCGCGTCCTGCTGGCCGGAAAAACACGGGAAGTCGCCGACAAAAGCGAATTCGGTGGCGTCGCGCTCCAGCACAAAAGATGTGAGGCCTGCCTGGGTCGGCAGCACATAACGGAAACCGAGCCCATCATCGAAGGCCCGCATCACCACCTCGAACGAATGCGCGGCGGGCGACTTCTGGCGCAACAGCAAGTGCAGCTCGTTGTAATGATCCCGCACCTCGCTGCGCTTGCCCCAACGGTTGTGCCAGGTTTCGTCAACTTGGCGGCGGTCCTCCTTGAGTAACTCGACATCGGTCCCGAGTTCTCCGAGGTCGCGCAGCGCCAGCCCCAGCCGCGAGTCCCGCAGCACAATTTGGCCGTCCACCTGGACGGCATACGACAAGGGGCCGCGGGCGTTGATGCGCACCTCGATCTTGCCGTCGGGCGATTTCAATTCGAGGTGCCCATCGCCCGTTGCGGCTGGCTCACCACCCGCAGCCCAGGCGGTGAGCCAGGCAAGGGTCAGGCCGAGGGCGGAAGCTGTTGTGTTGCGGGGAAATGGCATGGGATTGATGGGTGGATGCCTCGGCTTATACACCCCGCGGGACTTGCTGGGAAGCGGGAATGCCGCTGTGGCGGATGTACAGCTTCTGGACATCACGATTGGACTTGCCGGGGTTTGTCAACCTGGCTGCGGGTAAGCTTTGGTATGACACTTTTGCAGCATTGCTCAGCAGGGCCGTTGGATTTCGAGTTGGCGGCAGACGGCTCGTATGGTGCCCTCCTTGACTTCCCGGTGGCGTGGAACCGGAGCAACTTTTCGGGTGAGGGGATTCTGCCACAGGGTGTGATTGCCTCCTTCGCGAACAACCAAGCATCCGTGTTCCGTCAGATGCCGCTCCAGATCGCGCAGTTTCACGGGGTGGCGAATTCAAACGTTTCCCGAATCGTCGAGGACTCCTGATGCTGCCGCTTCCGGGCCTCGTCACGATGGTAGCCGAGGACCAACTCCAACGCGTCCATCAGATTGGCTTTCGCCTCTTCGATGGTTTCGCCTTGCGAGAAGACATCCGGCAGTTCCTCAAAGGTGGAAGTATAACCACCTTCTGGGGCAACCTCATAAATGGCTGTGAGTTGGATGTGGAGGGGCTTGAGACTCATGGCAAGGGAAACCTGGTCCACGGCCGGCGGTTTTTCCAGTTCAAATTGCCGATGGGTCAATGATTGCGGGAAAAACAACCCAATAGCCAAGGATCCTCGTGACTAATGGCGGAGGGGAGGCGCAACAGCCACCCCGCGCGCGACCTCACTTTGCCCGTACCCGTGAGCGCGATGTCCAGTGACTAAACATCCCGAATCGTCTTGCGAGCCATTGCGCTCGCGGCCATCTTCATCGGGTTGTCACCTACCACCATGCCCGAACCGTACCGTTCCCTGCTCGCCCTGTTCTGTGCCTCGTGGATGGCAGCCGCCGCCGAACCCGGCGCTCCCTGTCGCATGTCCGACGCCAAGACGCGCTGGATCAGCCCGGAAAATCCCACCGGCGCTGCTGGCGCGGGCGGACACTCCAACCGCGGTGCCAAGGGACGCGCCTTCATTGATGTGAAGCCCGGCGACACGGTGGTCACCAAAACCCTAACCATCAAGGGCGAGGGCACCGTGCGCTTCGGCACTTCCGCCGCGGGCTTGACGCCCGCACAACTCGCCATCGTCCACTTTGAAACGCCACAGGGAAAAATCGTGGCAAATATCACTGCCGATGGTACTCTGGCACCCCGCTAAATGACATTCAACCCAACAAACTAACCAATGAACCAACCCCCACAGGAGATCATGAGTCCCACCCCGCGCGAGCGTCGCACCGCGGTGGATCGCCGCAACTTCTTGAAACTGGCCGGCGGCGGATCGCTGGCCTTTCTAACGGCCAGGCTGCCGGTGATGGCGGGCCCGTTCGTGATGGCCGACTTCGAGAAGCTGGTGCCATCAGACAAGAAGCTGAGTGCGGAATGGGTCAAGAGCCTGTTTGAGCGCGGCACGCCGCAGGTCTATCGCGGCAAGGACCTCGACCTCATCGGCATGCCTGTCGGCGGGCTCTGTGCGGGACAACTCTATCTGGGCGGCGACGGCCGCCTGTGGCACTGGGATATCTTCAACCAGAACATGGGCACCTCAACCAACGGCGACCACTATGCCAAGCCGATGACTCCGAGTGCTCCGTTAGAGCAGGGGTTCTCGCTGCGGGTCGGCGCCGTGACCAAAGCCCTCGACAAGACGGGCTTCAAGGACGTGAGTTTCCGCGGGGAATACCCCATCGGCATCGTCGAGTATCGGGAGGAAGGCGTGCCGGTGGAGGTGAAGCTGGAGGCGTTCTCGCCGTTCATCCCGCTCAATGCCGACGACTCGAGCCTGCCGGCAACCGTGATGCAGTTCACTGTCAAAAACACCGGCTCGCAAACCCAGGAGGTCGAGCTAACGGGACACCTGGAAAACGCGGTGTGCCTGAACCATCGCACCCTGGCCGGCACGCGGCGCAACCGCATCGTGCGCGCCACGGGGCTGACCTTCCTCGAATGTTCGGCGGGAACCAATGCCCCACCCGCCGCGGCACCCAAGCCCGATGTGGTGTTTGAGGATTGGAGCAATCCGACCTATCAGGGATGGGCGGTCGAGGGCAGCGCCTTTGGCAGCGGGCCGATCGACAAGTCGGCCATCCCGGCCTATCAGGGCGACGTCGGCGGCGACACCGCGCGCGTCGTCAATTCCCACGCAACCGCGGCCGGCGACATCAACACCCGGGACAATGCCACCGGCAAGCTGACAAGCCGCACGTTTGCCATCGAGCGCAACTTCATTCAGTTCTGGATCGGCGGCGGCAACTATGCCGGAAAAACCTGCCTGAATCTGCTGGTGGACGGCAAGGTGGTCCACAGCGCCACCGGCCAGGCCAACAACCTGATGACCTTGCAGCAGTTCGATGTGCAGCAACTCGCGGGCAAGCAGGCGGTCATTGAGATCGTGGACGCACAACAGGGCCCGTGGGGCAACATCGGCGTCGGCAAAATCACCCTCACCGACAAGCCGGCGGTCACCGGCGCGCTCGACCAGTTGCCGGATTTCGGCACGATGGGCCTCGCTTTGTTAGGCAAGCCGGCCGGGCGTGATAGCGGCGACGCCTCCGCGCCGCTCGCCAGCAAGTTGATAGGCGAACTGGCCCGCACCCTGTCGCTGGCACCCGGCAAGTCAGAAGTGGTGACGTTCGTGCTGACGTGGCATTTTCCGAATCTCAAGATGGACCGCTTGCCGGGTGGGCGCTATTACGCCACCAAGTTCAGCTCGGCACTGGCAGTCGCGGAGGGGCTGGCCGCGAATTTCCCGCGGCTCTATCAGGACACCAAGCTGTGGCGCGACACCTGGTATGACTCGACGCTGCCGTACTGGTTTCTCGACCGCACGTTCCTCACTCTAGCAACCCTGGCCACGTCCACCAGCTTCCGTTTCTCCAACGGTCGGTTCTACGGCTGGGAGGGCGTCGGTTGCTGCCAGGGGACCTGCACCCACGTCTGGCATTACGCCCAGGGCCCGGCACGCTTGTTCCCCGAACTCGAGCGCGACACCCGCGAGCGCGTGGACCTCGGCCTGTCGCTCGATGCTGGCAGCGGCGTGAGCGGCTTCCGCGGCGAGTTTGACCGCGGGCTGGCGGTGGACGGCCAGAGTGGCACGATCCTGCGCATCTACCGGGAGCACCAGATGTCGGCCGACGACACCTTCCTGAAGCGCAACTGGCCGAACATAAAGAAGATGTTCGAGCCGCTGCTGAAACTCGACGGCAATGACGACGGCGTGCTGGAAGGCGCGCAGATGAACACGCTCGACCAGGCATGGTTCGGCAGGATCTCATGGCTCAGTTCGCTCTATCTGGCGGCGGTTCGCGCCGGCGAGGCGATGGCGTTGGAGCTGGGCGAGGCCGAGTTTGCGAGGCGCTGCCACGGCATCGTCGAGCGCGGATCGAACAACATCGACGCGCAACTCTTCAACGGCGAGTATTACTATCAAACGGCTGACAAGGACCACGCCAAGACCGTCGGCTCGTTCGATGGTTGTGAGATTGACCAGGTCCTCGGCCAAAGCTGGGCGTGGCAGGTCGGGTTGGGCCGCATTCTGCCAGAGGACCACGTGAAAAGCGCGTTGAAGTCGCTGTGGCGCTATAACTTCTCGCCGGACGTCGGTGCGTGGCGCAACGCCAACAAGCCCGGACGTTGGTATGCGATGGCCGGCGAAGGCGGACTGATCATGTGCACCTGGCCCAAGGGCGATGCGCAACGTGTCCAAACCGGATTTGACTATTATTTCAACGAGTGCATGAATGGCTTCGAATACCAGGCGGCCGGGCACATGATTTGGGAAGGCCTGCCGCTGGAGGGTCTTGCCGTCACGCGGGCCATTCATGATCGCTATCATCCCTCGCGCCGCAATCCGTGGAACGAGATTGAATGCGGCGATCACTATGCCCGCTCGATGGCCGGCTACGGTGTCTTCATCGCGGCCAGTGGCTTCGAGTATCACGGCCCGCATGGCCACATCGGGTTCAGCCCACGCCTCACCCCGGACAATTTCAAGTGCGCCTTCACCAGCGCCGAAGGCTGGGGCAGCTTCAGCCAGAGAACCGCGCAAGGCAAAACCACCAGCGAACTCGCCGTGCGCTGGGGCAAGCTGCGGGTCAAGACGCTCGCCCTGGCAGCGACCGGAGCCAAGGCGGTGCAGGTCACGCTCAACGGCAATGCGCTCGCCGCGACCCATGCCGCGGAGGGCTCCCGCTTGCTGATCACCCTAAGCGCTACAGCAAGTCTATCAGCCAATGAGAAACTGGAGGTCACCGTCAGTTAGGTCGCGTAAAGAAATACACCATGTGATAGGTGCATAACGAGAAGGTTGAAGAGTTACGGTAAAATGATGATGAGGTGAAATCATGGAAGAAAGGATCGAGGATTTTGGGTTTGATTCCCCTCTGCATTATTTTACCTCATCATCATTTTACCAACTTCTTACAGCCAATGAGCCGACTTTTGAACAGTTGATGTTCGTACGCGCCCTTTGGTCGCATGCCGGATCTCAAACCACTCAAACCAACATGAAAACACATCCCAAGAAAAACATGAAACTACAAACACCCTGGACCTGTCTAGCAATCGCATCGCTGCTCGGCGCCGCGGCCATGGCGGCCGAACCGCCCGCAGCCGCGCCACCGCTGGTCAAGCCCACGCCCGAGCAGGTCGCCTGGCAGGACCTGGAAATGGGCATGTTCTATCACTTTGACATCATCACCTTCACCGACCTCAACGAAGGCGCGTGGCAGGGGGCGGGTCATCTTGATCCGAACCTCTACAATCCGGTCAAGCTCAGCACCGATCAATGGATGGAAGCGGCCAAGGCGATGGGAGCGAGGTATTCGGTGTTTGTGGCCAAGCACTGCACGGGGTTCATTTCCTGGCAGAGTGATGCCTATCCGTATGGCGTGCGCCAGTCGAAGTGGCGCGATGGCAAGGGCGATGTGGTCAAGGAGTACATGGCTTCGTGCAAGAAGTATGGGATCAAGCCGGGCCTGTATTGCAGCATGCCGGCCAACGCGTACTGCGACGTGTACGAGAAATGCATGGTCAAGGACGCCAGCGGCCCGAACGATCCGCGGCAGGTCGAGTACCGGCGGCGCGCCCAAAAGATGGTCACCGAACTGTGGGGCAACTATGGCCCGCTCACCTACATCTGGTTTGACGGCGGTGTGCTGCCCGTGGACAAGGGCGGCGCCGATCTTGCGCCCATCCAGCGCCGGCTCCAACCGCAAGCTGTCACCTTCGGCGGACCGCCGGAAAACCCAGCCGGCCTGAGCCGCTGGCCGGGCAACGAGAACGGCATCACGAGTTATCCTAACTGGTCAACCGTGACCCGCGCCAATGACGAGGGCGCCGGCAACGCCGACGGCAAGGTGTGGGAGCCGGGCGAGTGCGACGCGCCGTTGCGCAGCACCTGGTTCTGGAACCCGGGCAACGAGAACACCATCCGCAGTCTCGATAACCTGATGGATATGTATTACAAGTCGGTGGGCCGCAATGCCAACATGATCCTCAATGCCAGCGTCAACCGCGATGGCCTGGTGCCCGAGGCCGACATGAAGCGCTTCAAGGAGTTCGGCGATGAGATCCGCCGCCGCTTCGACAAACCCATCGCCCAGACCACCGGCGAGGGGGATAGCGTCGAGCTGGACCTCGGCAAACCCACCACCATCAACCACGCCATCTTCATGGAAAAACTCAGCGAAGGCGAGCGCATCCGCGAGTACACCCTCGAAGGCTTCGCCGGCGGCGCCTGGAAGGAATTGTGCAAGGGCCAGTCCGTCGGCCACAAGCGCATCGAACAGTTCGGCGACGTCGAGGTCAGCAAGGTGCGCCTGCACGTCACCAAGAGCATCGCCAAGCCGCTGATCCGCCAGTTGGCGGTGTTCAATGTAACCCAGCGAGCCAAGTAGCAATCCGATGAAGCAAAAAATCCTATGTTTGATGATGGCGCTGGCGGGTGGGTCAGTCATGGCGGCCGAGCCGACCAGTCCGGCCGCGGCGGCTGCCAACAACGCGCTGGTGCCGCTTCCCAAGCTCGAGAACGACGCCTACGACTGGTACGCGCGGCATGCGGCGGTGCTGGCGGCGAAGAAGGATTTCGATCCGGAGATTGTGCTGATCGGCGATTCGATCACGCATTTCTGGGGCGGCGATCACCCCAAGGAAAATCTCCAGCGCGGACCCAAAGCCTGGAAGAACCTCTTCGAGGCCCGGCGCGTGCTCAACCTGGGCTTCGGCTGGGACCGCACGCAGAACGTCCTGTGGCGCCTCGATCACGAGGAGTTCGACGGACTCAAGCCGCGCTACGTGGTCATCAACATCGGCACCAACAACCTCACCGGCACCGCCAACGCGCGCGAAAACACCCCGGCCGAAATCGCCGCGGGAGTCGCCGCCATCTGCCAGCGCATTCACACCAAATCACCCAACTCGAAAATCATCCTGATGGGCGTGTTCCCGCGCTCGGCCGAGGCGAACAATCCGTTTCGCCCCAAGATCATCGCCTTGAACGCCTTGCTGGCAAGTTATGCCAAAACCCAGGACATCACGTTCCTCGACATCAGAGCCCAATTGTTGCAGCCCGATGGCTCGCTTTCCACGGAAATCATGAACGACGGCGTGCATCCCACCGAGAAGGGTTACACCATCTGGGCCGAGGCGCTGCGGCCGCTTTTGAAATGAAGATAAGCCATTCCACAATCGGTTTGATTCATGTCGCCCCGAACTCCGACCTCTGATCCTGAAATGCCGGCTGGATTACCACCGATGTCACGGATTGCACCGAAATTTGAGATTTGAAATTTGAGATTTGAAATTTGAGATTTGAGATTTGAGATTTGAGATTTGAGATTTGAAATCCATGAAATCCGTGGTTGCCCTAATTGCTACCTTAACTGACCGGCCTCGAACCTCGGGGTTGTTAGCCCTCAGCATCCTGGCGCTGCTGTCGTGCACAGCGTGGGGCGCCCCCGCGCGTACGCCAGCGGCAGCGGGCGCGCTGGCGACCGTTGATCTGGCGTCGGACACGGCTTGGACGATCCGTCTTGATGATGCCGCGCCGCGCCCGATCAAGGTGCCCGGCGGCGGCTGGAATTCGGACCTGCAACAGCCGCCCATTCAGGTGATGAGGGATGTGAAGGATCACGTCCTTTATGAACGGCAGATCGACATGCCCGCCGCGGCGCAAGGGCAGGTGGTCAAACTGCGCCTCGGTGCGGTGACCTATGGTTGCGAGGTGTTTCTGGATGGCAAGAAAGCCGGCGAGCATCACGGCCCGCAGGTGGCGTTCGAGATCGATCTAACGGACGAGGCGGTTGCCGGAAAACAGCAGACCTTGCAGGTCAAGGCGTTTCACCGCCGCCACTATCTGAAACCCGGCGAGAATCGGACCGCCGAGGTTGCCGTCGGGTTTGATTTTCCCGAAGGCGGCGACGACGCATCACGCAGCGAGGCGAACACCTGGTGCAATTGGCACGGTCAAACGAAACTCGGTTACGGCATCGTGCATTCCATCGCGCTGGTGGTGCTGCCGGCGGTGCATGTGCAGGAAACCTTCGTTCAGCCGTCGGTGACCAAGCAACAGTTGGTGTGCGGGGTGTGGCTGCGCAACGCCACCGACCAGGAGCGCAAGGTCACACTCGGTGCCGGGCTCTCGTCCTGGAATAAGCGCGATTGGAAATACCCGCCGATCCCGCCCGTCGAGGTCACGGTGCCCGCGCGTGGCGTGACGAAGGTGTTGTTGGGACCCGTGGCATGGAACCTCGGAACTGATAGCTACTGGTGGCCTAACATTCCGTTCCGCGAGGATTACGTCCCGCAACTGCATGTTCTGGAGCTAACTGTCAGTGAGGGCGCAAAAGCCTGGCAGAGATTCCCGCAGCGCTTCGGCTTTGTGGAGCACGCCGAAGGTCCGTTTTACTATACGGTCAACGGCGTGCGCGTCACCGGAATCAGCGACGGCACGACCGAGGGTTGTATCAGCTATTTCGACAGTTACGGGCGGGCGGCGGCGTTTTTGCCGCCCACCAAGCCCGGCACCGGTTGCGCGGAAACCTGGCGGCGCTACCTGCGCATCGGCATCAACATCAATCGGCTGTCCTGTTCGCCGCCCACCGCCTTGATGCTCGATGCCGCCGACGAGACGGGTTTCATGCTGGTGCCAGAAACACCGATCTGGGGCAACGGCTTGAGCCGCTACAACTCCACCTACACGCCGCAGACCTATCACGACCTGGGTCGCCTCTGCCGGAACCATCCGAGCCTTGCCCGCTATTCGTTAGCCAACGAGGTGCGCGAACCGATCAACTCCGCCTGGCCGTGGCGCGCTGCCATCGACGACCTGCGCGAGGTGGACGACGTGCATCCCCTGGTGTTCGAGATGCACGGCCAGGGCAGCGGGCGGGTGGATGGCGTCAAAGGCGGCCATGCGTTCATCATGGAACATTATACCAACATCCACGAGAAGGTCGGCGTGGGCAAGGGCATCCGCGGCATGGGCGAGCACTTTTGGGAACGCAAC
>TBL_comb47_HYPODRAFT_10007174_pt1 | contig 11792 bp, 7 predicted proteins | sample TroBogypolimnion_40_FD_10682 | JGI IMG/M metagenome (IMG submission 10682) | reverse complement strand
CTCTTTCATTTACACTATAAACCCGGAGGTAAAATGTATAGGAATATAACCATCGTATTTATGTTGATGGTATCTCCTCTGCTCTTTTCGCAAACCAGCGATGCTGATAAAAAGCCAAACTCATATGTAGGCGTTGAAGTCTGCGGCATGTGCCATAAAAGTGAAAAAGCAGGAAAACAGCTTGATATATGGAAGTCATCAAAACATTCACAGGCATATCAAGCGTTGCTTACACCCGCAGCCGATTCTATTGCTAAATCAAGAGGATCAAGTAATCCTGCCATTAAAACCGAAGAATGCTTATCATGCCATGTAACCACATATAATGTTGATGCTTCATTGATTGGGCCAAAATACAAGAAAGAGGATGGAGTTCAATGCGAGACCTGTCATGGTCCCGGATCAAATTATAAAGCTATATCTGTAATGAAAGATAAAGCACTTGCAGCAGCAAACGGACTGACACTTGTAACAAATCTTGAAACCTTTTGTGTGAAGTGCCATAACGAAAAAAGCCCAACATACGTGAAACAGGATATAAACGTAATGTGGGAAAAAATAAAACATACAGTGCCCCAAAGTAAGTAACTGTTTAATTCTCAAAATATTTGAAAATGAAAAAACTAACAATCTCATTCTGTTTATTAATGTTAACAGCAACCGGGTACGTTTTTCCACAGAATATAAACGGAAGAGTCTCCTCTTCCGTTTATTCCTTTGAACGATATGATACGGTTAATGTTCATTATAATTATCTCCGCTTTTTTGAACAGATCGGTTTAAACTTCAATCAGGATAATTTCTCATTGAGAACAAATATTGATTATGAAGCCGAAGCGGCATCTAACCTAACAACGCCATATTATGTGCGGTTTTATAATTTATATATAGAGCAGCGTGATCTGTTAAAAGTAGCAACTGTCCGGCTAGGAAGGCAGCCTATATTTAACAGTATAGGCGGGGGTGTTTATGATGGAGCCAGTGTTGATCTTAAATTTACAGACTTCAAATTATCCGGTTACTACGGAGGCAACACACCTACCTATCAGACATTGAAATTTAATAATGACTGGCATGATAATTTTATTACGGGAGGTAAACTAACACTTACCTCTGTAGAGAATTTTCAATTCGGCCTGAGTTATGTAAATAAAAACTTTAAGCCGGATGATTATTATGCTACACGTTTAGACGCAAATCTAAACCCTATACAGCTTCTTATTCAGCATAATTCAAATCAGTATAATTTCGGAACGGCTGAAGTGAACTATTATTTAAAGAATCTATTGGATATAAATGCATCATATGATTACGATTTTAATTTTGCGACTACTTCAAAATTTGAGGTAAATGCAGAGTACACCCATTTAGATAATTTTAAGCTCAATCTATATTACAATTACAGGCAGCCACGAATAACTTACAATTCCATATTCTCTGTGTTCAATTACGGCAATACACAGGAGATGGAAATCGGGGGTGATTACATTATTAATAAGCACCTGACCATAACAGGCAGAATTGCAAATGTTGTTTATAATGATGATAATTCTCAAAGAATAACTGTTGGCTTAAATACTACACTTGGAAGTCTGACATACCTGAAGAACTTAGGTTATTCAGGTGAGATGGATGCTATATCGTTATATGCAGCGCATTCATTTTTGAACGGTTTGCTTACGCCATCGGTAGGAATTTCATATACAAGTTATAAACTATCCAGAGATGCGGAGTTGAATAATCTAACTTCATTTCTGGCAGGTTTTAACATAAGACCTTATAGAACGCTATCGTTTGATCTTCAGGGACAATACATGGATAATAAAATATACAGGAATGATTTCCGTTATTTCCTGAAGCTCAATTACTGGTTTAACAATAACTTTATGTAGGCATGATATTATATGAAATTTAAAATTAAATATATTTACCTGATCGCCTTCCCTGTTATTCTGGCAATATTATTCTTCTCTGCTTTTTCAGTTATAAATTCAGACGAGAAACCGGATGCCAAAGGAAATGAGAAGATCATTAAATTCTCCCACAGCCTGCATAAAGATCTTGCGGAGTGCGATGTCTGCCATGCTGCTGTTAAAACCAGCAAGTCTTTAAATGACAGACTATTACCGAACCATGAAGTTTGTAAAACTTGCCATGAGCAAGTAGACCAGGCAGATAAATGCCAGACATGCCATTATGGTGAAAACTATGAACCGCTTAAACAGCATAAATCAAAAGTATTATTCAACCACAGTTTCCATCTTGATAAAGAGAAGCTAAAATGCGATGAATGCCATAAAGGGATCAGCGATGTTGATTATGCATTTAAATCTGTACAGCCCTACCCTATCATGGAAAACTGCTACTCATGTCATAATAATAAGGCAATTGCTACAAACGCCTGCGAAGGATGCCATATTTCCACAGCGAACCTGAAGCCCCAAAGCCATATGGGGGGTAATTTCATGAGAAGCCATAAGTTTGCCGCAAAAGAAGCAAATGCTAACTGTGTAATGTGCCATGATAACAATAATAATTCGTGTATATCATGTCATGCGGCGAATAATATTATTGTTGAATCGAATGTGCCTAATTATTTTTATCAGCCTGCAACGCCAAACAATTTTATTGACGGGACAAAACAGCAGCAGAATACAAGAGTTCATGATTTGAATTATGTATATACACATGGAATTGATTTGAAAGGGAAAATGTCAGAATGTCAGACATGTCATGAAACTAAAACATTTTGCGCAAACTGTCATGCATCAAGCAGCCGTGATTTCAGTATGGGCGGAATAACGCCAATGTCTCATATTGCTTCTGATTTTGTGACTATAGGAGTGGGAACCGGAGGCGGACAGCATGCAATACTTGCGAGAAGAGATATGGAGAGCTGCGTCTCCTGCCATGATGTAAACGGAGCAGATCCGACATGTATAACCTGCCATGTTGATCCGGATGGAATAAAAGGAACAAATCCACGGACACATCCTAACGGGTTTATGCACACTACGCATGGTGACTGGCATGATACAGATGCCTCAGTTTGTTTTAATTGTCATACCAGCCAGAACCATAGTTCCCCAAGAGGAGTCGGGTTCTGCGGATATTGTCATGGTAAATAAGTATTAATATGGAATTAAAAATGAAATACTATTTTCTGAGTTTTATAATAGTTATAACTATTGCATTAGTATCGGGCGGATGCAGTAAATTGCGGGATAATATAACAACCCCACCTGAGTTATCAGTACATCAGGCAGGAGTTAATGATTCCACGTCTGCAAATTTCCATGGCAGCATGCTGAAGGCACATAATTTTGATTTGACTTCATGCAAACAATGTCATGGTGCAGATTTTAGCGGAGGGATAACAAAAGTTGCATGTTCTTCATGTCATACTTATCCACATCCATCAGGTTATGCCGATACATCAAATCCATCATTTCATGGATTATTCTTAAAAGCAAATAATTTCACATTAACCGGCTGCGGGAAGTGCCATGGAGCTGACTTTACAGGAAATGGAACAGCAGTATTAGACTGCAAAGCCTGCCACAGCATATATCCACATGTACCCGGATTTGCAGTGCCATCATCATCAGCATTTCATGGACTCTTTTTAAGGGCTAATAATTTTAATATGGATAACTGCCAGACATGTCACGGCAGTGATTTCGCTGGGAAAGGAGCACCGCAGGCAAGCTGCAATAACTGTCACACTCAGGCTGCTGGCCCCCAGGCATGCAATACTTGTCATGGTACATTCAGTGATCCAACAAAGACAGCTCCTCCAAGAGATCCTGCAGGGAATACTTCCACAAGTGTTATTACGGTAGGAGCTCATACAAGTCATCTATATACAAATAGTATCAGTGTAGTTGCGTGTGAAAACTGTCATAAAGTTCCTAACGCGAGTAATGTGAGGAATCATTATACAGCAGTACCCCATACTATTGTAGTTCTTGACAGTCTTGCTGTCCACGGACAAGCATCGAATGCGGTATTCAGTACAAGTTCGGGAACCTGTGCAAATACATACTGCCATGGAAATTTCCAGTTCAACAAAGGTGATGCCCCAACGGTAAATCAATATGCTTTTACTGACAACCAAATGGTTGGAAATAATAAAACTGTTAATTGGACTACAGTGGATGGTTCGCAGGCCCCCTGCGGTTCATGTCATGGTACACCTGACGGTTATATTTCCCCTGTGGGACACATAAAAGTATCAATACATGAATGCGTTGCATGTCATTCTACAGTAGTGGATGTAAATGGAAATATTATAGATAAGACAAGACATATTAATGGTCAAATAAATTATGCTTTAAGTAAATAATTTATTTATAGATATTAGATTTAAGATTTAACCAAAATCTTTAATTTATGAGATGCCGTCCAATTATTTTTGGACGGCATTTTTTTTATATATCTAAAAATGAGTATTGCTAAATATTTTTATGTTTTACTAATTTTTCCCTTGACAATAAAATGTTTTTTTAATATAGTTGCGAATCTTAAAACACCTTTTCATAATAGAATGGTAATAGTTTTTTCTTTAGGTTTATAGAAAGGTGTTTTATATTGATTATTGCTAATTGGCAATAAAAAAAGAGGAGAAAATACAATCCCACGTGGCTCTCACATACCTCTCATATGCCTCTCACGTGTCTAATTGTGATGATATAGACGGACTTATGCAAGTATCATTTCAGAATCATTCCAGTATAGTTTTAGTACCAAAGGTGTATTAACTCTTAATGCCATAAGTATGGATAAAGAAAAAGGGGTGAAAATGCTCTTTAAAGAGGCAAATTACCCATTATGGGGTGTATCCAAGTTGAGTGAGATAATTATCAGAAAGGCTAATAGAAGTTTTATTCAACATGTAGGCTCCGAAGATACCCAGACCGCCGGTGATATTTGTATAATTAGGTTCATCGAGGCGAATTGATAAATTATCGAGGAAACCATTAGTAGTAGAGATGTAACCGGACAGGAACTGATCAAAAATGAGAAGATCAAACTCAAGGTCATAGAACTGGTAATTTTCCATATCATCGCCTGCGGAGACCTTAGTCATATAATCATCGAGAATACTTCTTTGATATTCCAATCCCCTGGCAGCAGAAACCCCGGGATAGATTGGAGTAATTAAGTTACCGGAATAATTATAAGATACAGGAACTTCCAATGTGTGAATGACCTGAGGGATTTCATTTCTTTTACTATAGACTATTTTAAGGCGAGGCAGAAAGAAATCACCGCCGTCTGATTCTACCCAGGTTAAATCAAGGGCGGCTTCATCCCCTTTAATATATACGGGGGAACGATCGAAGGATACACTATTAGGGACTGTAGTCTTAGAATTAAGAATAACGCCATCTTTGGGAATGGCAGTAATCTCAACAGTATCATTTGTGCCCGGAAGAAATGAGTTAGAATAATAAAATTTAACTGGTCCTTTATATTGAGAGGTATCCGTTCTTGCGATACTTGAATCTCTCATCTGATAAATTTTCCCATGGCATTTAATATATATCAGAGCACCGGTAACGGAAGGATCTACAGAATTAGTGGAAGGATCATATCCATTTACATCGTAAGTTTTACCAAGCAGGGCAACCTGAGCAACTGAATCCCCCCGGATAATACAGTTTAATACATACTGTTCTATGAAGGGAGCTTTTGGATTAAAATTTTCATTACATGAAATACTAATTAAAGCAGCAGAAAGACAAAATATTATAAAATAGATTTTCATATATCAACTCTCAGGGAAACAGTAGGAAGAAAAGGAAGCATATTGACGCGCTCACCGGTGGTTCTGTCAAAATAGAATATATTCTTGCGGTTATATACATTAATAATATTGGCTTCGAGGGTCATTTTCATGAAGAAGAGAGTTAATTCCTTAGAGATGCTAAAATCAAGGCGATGATAAACAGGAAGCCGCTCAGCGTTTAAATCGCCTAATAATGGATAAGGTTTGGTGGGGCTAAAAGTAAGGTATTGGCTCCAGTAATCCATAATATAAGATTTATCATAGAAGCCAGTACTTTGCGTAAAAGGTCTGCCGGTACTTAAAGTCCAAACCGCACTAGCCTTCCACCCTGCCCCGAAGCTCCAGCCGAGAAGCAAGTCTACCTGATGTCTGGAATCGTATTTGGGGTAATATGTAACAGCGTCAATTCCCTTAAAAGCATAAGCGAGGGTGTAGCCGAGAGAAAGGAAAATATTTTCATCATTGTATTTAGTAACATATTCGATCCCGTAACTTTTTCCGTTTGTAGAAATTAGATCAGGGTCAGTGGCAAAAACTTTATTTCTATTTATATCAACAATGTGGAGAAGAGACTTGTAATAAGATTCAACTGTCATGGTTAACCGGGAAGAAAGATCGAGATCAAAACCAACCATATAATGAATAGCTTTAGACGGGCTAAGGTAGTCAGGGATTACAAGGTAAGGTTCAAAAATTGAGACGACATCATTATCATCGGAATAAGCGATAATTTCCTGTTTATATACTCCAAATCCTCCTTTTAATGCAAGCTGAGGCAATAGCCTGTAAGTTAGATTAACATTGGGGAGTAAAAGCTGAGAAGGATTAGCGGTGATAGAGACAGGAGAAATCCTGACACCAACTTCGCAGCCGAAATTATCAAATCTCATGAATTTATACTTTACGTAGAAATCAAAATTTGCACCAAATGAGTTATAATCTATAAAATTACCCATTCTGTTTTCATAATTAAAATCAGTGGTAAATGTTTTTACCTGCAGGCCTAGTCCAAGTTCATCTCTGCTATCGAATAGAAAGGTGAAATTATTATTCCATGAAAATTCTTTTACATCATTGTTGCGCTGCTTAGCGAGGCTTAAGTTCGGAAAAACATCAGCCTTATAATTACTAACAGACATACTTATGTAAGAATATAAAGGTTTTTCCCAGACCTGATAATAGTCAACTCCAAAAATATTATTCTGAAAACTATAATCCGCTAGCTTAGGATCTCCATATTTAATATTATCATTGCTGATTAAAGTCCTGACAGTAAATTTGGAGTTTTTCAACATCTCATCATTGGCATAATTAAGTTTCATTGAGAGGTCATAGAAATCAAAGGGCGCTGTCTGATTATTGAGGAAATCCTTCATTACCTGACCGAAATAACTTTTTCTACCGGAGACAATAAAAGAGCCATCAGGAATAGGTCCTTCAAGCATGACCTTTCCGGTAAGGAAACTAGCATTAGCCGAGCCAGCGAAATTGTATTTGTTACCATCATTGGTTTTAATATTCATAACTGATGATAATCTACCGCCGAACTCAACAGGGAAAGTGCCTTTATAGAATTGTACATTGTTGATTATTTCGGGGTCGATGATGCTGAAAATGCCTAAAGCGTGAAAAGGGTTATAAATAGTAACGCCGTCAATAAGTACCAGGTTCTGGTCGCTGCCACCGCCTCTAACATAATAGCGTGAAGAAATATCGTTTGATGTTTTAACTCCGGGAATCATTTGCAGGGATCTCATAACATCGGCTTCAATACCTTTGGGAACGATTTGAATCTCCTTACCGGATAAAGTGAATAATCCGGCATCAGTCTCATTAGCTTTCTTTTCGTATTGTCCTATTTTCACAATAGGATTATAATTTATGCTACCCGGTGCTAGCCGGATATTTAGTTCAGTTATCTTACCCGGTTTGATTTTAATTTCAGCGATTTTATTTTCATATCCCATATAGGAATAAGTAACAGTGTGCATACCAACGGGAACAGAGGGAATGGAATATAATCCCCTAATATCTGTAGCGCTTCCCTGTTTTGTATCCTGGATAAATACGGCGGCGTAGGCCAGAATTTCCCCGTTAGTTGAATCAGTAACAAAACCCCTAAGCGTGCCATAATTCTGAGCACTTGAATTTTTGTAATTACCTGAAAGAAGAATTAGAGCCAGAATTAAGTAAAAATATTTCAAATACAACCTTTATAATAAAACATAAGTATTATTCAGGAAACAAAATGTCCCGCTAATTTTTATTCAATATATTAATTAAATCATTATGAATTACTTTATTTGAAGCGAGAATTTTGTTTGAATAGATATCAATTATTTCTCCATTGAAACCAGTAACTAACCCACCGGCTTCTTCAACAATAAGTTTTCCCGCGCATACATCCCAGGGATGGAGGTATACTTCCCAGAAACCTTCAAAGACACCTTTGGCAACATAGCAGAGATCAATAGCGGCGGAACCAAGGCGTCTAACACCACGGGAGGCTTTAGTCATCGCAGTAAATTTTCCGAAAGCATTTTCAGGATTCTCAGCGACATTATAAGGAAAACCTGTAACAAGCAAAGCTCTTGCAAGGTTACTATTTGAATTAACATTGATCCTGATACCGTTAGCAAAAGCACCGCTTCCAGCTTCGGCAGAATAGGCAATATTCTGCATAACATCATAAACGACGCCGGCAATAGTGACTCCGTTTTTCTGGACACCGATAGACACCGAAAAAATCGGGAGTCCATGGGCAAAATTGGTAGTTCCATCAAGGGGGTCAATTACCCAAAGATAGTCGGAAGTATTTTTATGTTCTCCACTTTCTTCGGCAAGGATACCATGAGAAGGGAATTCTTTCCGGATATATTCGATAATTTTTTTCTCAGAGGCTTTGTCAATTTCGGTAACAAGGTTAGATTCGCTTGTTTTAAATTCTATATTAAAGTTTTTGCCGAAACCGTTCCGGACAATCTCTCCTGCTTCCAAAGCAATTTTTATAATATTATCTACCATTTCACTATCATCTTATATTTCTGTAAAAAGTAAAAATACCACCTTTCATTGAATATATAAAATATAAATATTGAAAATTAAGGAGGTAAAGAAGGGACAAGTACAATTTCAATAGAATTGACAGAGTGAAGTTCACAACTTGAATGGGGAGGTCAATTTTGGTATATTTTCAACCTAAATTTTACTATGCTTAAACCAAGGAGATTGTGTTGAAAGGAAAAATTGAACCTAATGTAATTCCCTCCACTGAACATACTGTTGTTGATGATGTTCCCGAGATACTTCCGATATTACCTTTAAGAGATATTGTAATCTTTCCATATATGATTTTTCCGGTACTTGTTGGGCGTGAACAATCCATCAGAGCAGCTAATTACGCACTTGAAAACACAAAATATATATTTCTTGCGACACAGAAAAAGTCAGCAGTTGAGGACCCTAAAAAAGAAGATATTTATGTGGAAGGGACAATTGCAAAAATCGTTCAGATTCTAAAGCTTCCCAATGGATTGATGAAAATACTTGTTGACGGGCTACTCCAAGGGAAGATTAAAAAATTTACAGACCGTAAGGAATTCTTTGAAGCAAAGATTGAAATAATTGTTCCTGCTTTGGTTAATGACCATGAAATGAATGCATTAGTGCGGCAGATGTCACAATTATTCAGAGATTATGTGAAAATCAGCAGGAATATTCCAAATGAAGCGGTATCAGCATTCGATAATATTGAAGAACCAGACCGTAAATTATTTTATGTTGCAGCAAACATTAATCAATCAATTGAAGTAAAACAGACGATACTTCAGAGAGATATCCTCAAGGAACAATACTATGAGGTAATTAAAATATTAAACTCTGAGATTGATATACTCAAGATAGAAAAAGAGATAGATAATAAGGTTCAGGAAAATATAGCTAAAACCCAGCGGAAATTTATTATACAGGAACAGATAAAGATACTTCAGGATGAATTGGGAGAAGATGAAGAATCTGCTCCAGAGCTAATAAAACTAAAAGAACAGATTAAGAAAGCAAAGATGCCTTCAGAGGCAGAATTCAAGTCTTTCGAAGAATTAACAAAGTTGAAGAAAACTCCTTCAATGTCTCCGGAATTCACTGTAATTCGAAATTATCTGGAATGGATGACTGAAGTACCGTGGTCAAAGAAGACAAAGGATGATCTGAAAATTGATCATGTAAAGAAAATACTTGATGAGGACCATTTCGGATTAGAGAAGCCCAAAGACAGAATTATTGAACATATTGCTGTTTTGAACCTTGTAAAGCAGATGAAAGGTCAGATTCTATGCTTTGTTGGACCTCCGGGAGTTGGAAAAACTTCGCTTGGGAAATCAATTGCAAGAGCATTGGGCAGAAAATTTGTGAGGATAAGTCTTGGAGGCATAAGGGATGAAGCAGAAATCCGGGGCCACAGGAGAACATATATCGGGTCAATGCCAGGAAAGATAATTCAGTCGATGAAAAAAGCGGGATCAGTAAACCCAGTAATGCTTCTTGATGAAATAGATAAAATGAGCATGGATTTCCGAGGAGATCCATCATCAGCAATGCTGGAAGTTCTTGACCCGGAACAAAATTCAACTTTTAATGACCATTATCTTGAAGTTGATTATGATCTTTCCCAGGTAATGTTTATAACTACAGCAAATGTAAGGTACAACATTCCCCTTCCGCTTCAGGACAGGATGGAGATTATTGAACTATCCGGGTATCTGGAACATGATAAACTTGAAATTGCTAAAAGGCATCTTGTTCCTAAGCAGCTTGAAGCCCATGGATTAAAGAATAAGAATGTTACCATAAAAGATGAAGCTATAATAAAACTTATTACAGAATACACAAGAGAAGCCGGTGTAAGAAATCTTGAAAGAGAGCTTGCTTCAGTCTGCAGAAAACTTGCGCGAGATATTGTAGTAAAAGAATCATCAAACGGGAAAGGGAAGAAAAACAGTTATGAGGTTGACGCAGAAAAAGTTGAAGAGTATCTGAAGACTCCGCGTTACAGATACCAGAAGCACAGCATGGAAAGGATTGTAGGAAGTGTTACGGGTCTTGCATGGACAAGTGTTGGAGGTGAAATACTTTCAGTAGATGTAACTATAATGAATGGTGCTGAAAGACTAACTTTAACAGGTCAACTTGGAAATGTTATGAAGGAATCAGCCCAGGCTGCATTAAGTTATATTCGTTCAAGGGCAAAGGAATTAAAACTTGATCCTAATTTTTTCAAGGGTAAAGAGATACATATTCATCTTCCTGAAGGTGCAATTCCAAAAGATGGACCTTCAGCAGGAATAACTATGGCAATGGCATTGTATTCCGCGGTATCAGGCAGACCAGCTTCAAACGCTGTTGCGATGACAGGAGAAATTACTTTAAGAGGTAATGTTCTACCAATAGGCGGATTAAATGAAAAACTGATAGCAGCAAAAAGGTATGGGATTAAAACGGTTCTTATTCCAAGGGAAAATGAAATTGATGTGAAGGAATTATCATCCAAGGTAACGGAAGGGTTAAATATTATTCCGGTTGATAAAATTGAAGATGCAATTCCCTATATTTTCCAGGACAATAAAAAACCTTCAGTACCAAAAAGGAAAACAATTAGTAAAAAAAGCGTTAAGAGGAAATAAATCTTGGCAGAAGAATTTATTATAGATAAGTCCCTTACGGATGAAATGAAGTATGAGGAATTTATATCAATGATTATAAATTTACTCGACCGGGGGGATAATTTTTTGTCTAATCTTGGCAATTTTACTGCTGCATTCAAGCAGACATTTGAGAAAGTCAGCTGGGTTGGATTTTATTTATTTGACGGAACAAAGCTCTGTTTAGGACCTTTCCAGGGGAAAATTGCATGCACGACAATTGAATTGGGTAAGGGAGTCTGCGGTACATCAGCAAAGCAGCTTAAAACAATTATTGTCCCAGACGTAGACCAATATCCAGGTCA
>TBL_comb47_HYPODRAFT_10007173_pt1 | contig 11793 bp, 10 predicted proteins | sample TroBogypolimnion_40_FD_10682 | JGI IMG/M metagenome (IMG submission 10682) | reverse complement strand
TTCTTGGACCAGGAAATTACGGCGCAATTAACTCAGTCCTTAGCATCTTGACGCTTATTGCAGTCCCGATAGGGGCGGCCCAATTGGCAGTCACGCAGGCCGTAGTCGGCTACGTAAATGAAGGGCATAAATTTTCATTATCGAAAATGACCAAAAGATCATTGCTTTTTGGAATTGCCGCAATGGTTATCTTCTTAGTTCTAATCCCGATACAGGACAGATTCCTCCACTTGCATAGTGCTACGCCACTCATCCTGGTTGCATTGTGGATTCCTATTGCGACAGTAGGGGCAGTTCTTCAAGGCGCACTTGTAGGTGANTATCGGTTCAGGTCCGTTGCNTTTGCAGCATTCATGAGCGGTGGGCCAGTTCGGCTGTTACTTGGCCTAGGNATGGTGAAAGCCGGCTGGGGAGTGAGCGGAGCAGTTCTTGCAACCATATTTGCTCAATTGTTTTCAACCACTTCACTTTTTGTTTCAGCGAGGGATAACTATGGATCTCATCTAGAGAAAATTCACGTTAGAACTTCTGGCAGAGACATGGCACTATCGATTGGCGCAGTGGGTGGGTTCACTGCGCTCAGTGGCGTGGATACGTTTCTTGTTCGTCACTATCTTTCGGCTCACCTTGCAGGTGTCTACGCTGCAGGTGCAATCGCTGCACACATTGCGTTGTTCGCTCCGGGAGCAATAGTTTCAGTGGCCTTTCCTCACCTGGCGGAAAATGATGATGAGCGAAGTCGCAAGGCTTTCGTGCAGGCTTCGTGGTTGACTTTCGTAATCGGGGTTGCAACNGCNATCTTNCTNACANNNTTTNCAGCNTTCGTAGTTGGCCTACTGTTCGGAACAAAGTACAGNGGNTCNGTNCAAATACTAGGAGTTCTATCTTTTACTTCAGTTTTTTTTGGACTTACAAATCTNCTGGTGTATCTNCTCATCGCCAGAAGATCACNCATGNCGTTGCTNCCCTGGGCGGGCGTTGGNNCTGCTGNNGTAGCGATTGANACACGACACACAGCTCTGAACTCGGTNGCTTGGTCAATGTTCAGTATTNNACTACTCACATTTGGTGCATGCCTTTCAGCGGTGCTTTACACAACAAAGCCTTCCTCTACAAAAGTGACCGCTGATGTTTGAGAGTGAATCAACCAATAGTTGTGACTTAACTCTCGTGGTTCCCTTTTATAATCCCGGTCCTCGATTTAGCAGCCACATTACTGAGATTATTAAAGTACTCAGCGATGAAGACATTTCGTATGAAATGATTGCTGTTTCCGATGGAAGCACCGATGGAAGTGAAAATCAGCTCAACATGATTACTGCCAACGAACTCACCGTGATTCGTAGTCTTACGAACCAGGGCAAGGGCGAGGCAATTCGCATAGGACTTTCGAATGGGAGTGGGCGCTACCTTGGGTTTATTGATGCAGACGGTGACTTGCCGGCGAAATTATTGCGTTCATTTATCGAAGTAATGAAAAATGAAAATCCTGACATTATTTATGGAAGCAAACGTCACCCTGAGTCCGATGTCTATTATCCGCCAGTTAGGAGACTCTACTCTTGGGGCTACCAGCAGCTCAATAGGCTTTTGTTTGGACTACCCATAAAGGACAGCCAAACAGGAGTGAAAATAATTAGGAAAGATGTGCTTGCTGAAGTTCTTCCCAGAATGGTTGAGAAAAGATTTGCTTTTGACCTTGAATTATTCGTGGTTGCAAGGCAGCGCGGATTCACACGCTTTGTCGAAATGCCAGTGACCATTATTGAGAGATTCACTAGTACAGTGTCGCTGCGTTCGGTACGTCAAATGCTGCAGGATACTTTGGCAATCTTTTATCGACTGCGCATCATCCGTTTTTATGGTCCAAAGATTGAGAGAATGTAGTGATGACTTCAGATTTTCCTAAATTTTCGAAACTACGTATTTTGATATTTAACTGGCGCGACCTAGCACATCCATTAGCTGGAGGAGCCGAGGTCTATACGCACCGTGTGGCTGAAGAGTGGATAAAGATGGGGCACGAGGTCACACTCTTTTGTGCTTCTGTAGTCGGAAAGCCCGAGTTGGAAGATCTAAATGGATTGAAGATTATTCGCAGAGGTGGCAAACATTCGGTTTACCGTGAGGCGAAGAAGTTCTATAAAAAAGAAGGACGAGGTAATTTCGACCTGGTTATTGATGAGGTCAATACTCGTCCGTTTGGTGCACCAAAGTGGGTGAAAGATGCGCAAGTTATTGCATTGATATATCAAGTTTGTCGTGAGATTTGGTTCTATGAAGTTCCATTTTTAATTGCAATTATTGGTAGATACATCTTAGAGCCACGTTGGCTTAGAGAATATAAGAATGTGCAAATAATCACAATATCTCAATCGAGCAAAGAGTCGCTAAAGCTTTATGGTTTAAACAAGGTAGATATAGTACCAGTAGGTTGTGATTTCCTGAATGAGGTTTCTCAAGCCGAAAAAGAAGTTGTGCCCACAATTATATTTGTTGGAAGACTGGCTCGCAACAAGAGGCCAGACGTAGCAATTGCAGCCTACAGATTGCTTAAAGAACAGCTACCTACTGCTGTGCTGAAAATTGTAGGTACGGGACCACTGGAGAAAAGAATTAAACAATCAGCTCCCGACGGAGTTCATTTTTTAGGTCGGCTTTCTCAGGATGAAAAGGATAGACATGTCTCGAGCGCTCATGCTCTTGTAGCCACATCTGTAAGAGAAGGTTGGGGGCTAGTTGTCACCGAGTCGGCGATACTAGGAACTGTCACTGTTGCATATGATGTGCCTGGGTTAAGGGATTCAGTTAAGGCATCAGGCGGCATATTATGTCAACCTAATCCAGAATCACTCAACGAAGCGCTTAAAAGTTTTTTTAGTGATACATCACAAGAACGTTACATGAATGAATCATCAAATGGTGTACTACCATGGCACGAAGTTGCGTCTCGAATTCTTAACATTTTTTTTATCCAGTATGAATAATATGCAAGCAAAACAGGTAAGACTTCTGAAATCTTTCGAGACAAATAAGTCTAGATGGTGCTTAATTGTCTTACCTGCAATGTTTTTAGTTATTGCACCTTCACTATTTTGGACGGGTGCTGACGGCAGATTAAGTATTTCTGCTTCGGGTGATTACCCATACGTGTTTCTTTTAGATCCAATTTCTTTCATACGTCACATAGGTTTTAGCAATCTTCAATCATCACTTGGAGCAGAATCGCTATCAACGTATTTGTCAACAGCACTGTTTGCCATCCCATTAAAAGCAATAAATCTTAACTCTCAATTAGTGATTGTCGGAGTAGTACTTGCCGCTACCTATTTGGGTATGTTTTTTTTGATCAAGGAATTCTCATCTGAAAAGCAAAGCTTCGCTTCCTCAGCTGCCGGCTTCCTTGGTGGTGTTATTTCGACTTTTGCGCCAATTATCAGTCAAAATCTATTTGTGACTATGGCTCCAGCCATGTATCTCATGCCTTTCGTGCCTTGGTTCTGCATTTATTTTATTCGTTATTGCAATGTTGGAGGTGATAAATACGTGTACTGTTCAGGATTACTTATTTTTCTGTGCTCTCCAGGCTTGACAGACATTCCAGACTCTTTGCCGATACTATTTCTTGTAATTGTCATTATTTTATTCTTGCTTGATCTTGAGAAAATCGTTAACTATAGATTCCTTCTTAGAACTACAAAGTTTTTCTTTTCAGTGCTGATTCTCAATCTTTTTTGGCTCTTGCCATGGTTCGTTACGCTCCTCAGAAGCAGCGTCCAGATAGCGATGTCAACTTCAAATTCTGGCAAGATGCAAGCTGAAAATTACGTAAACATAATTAGCAAATCATCAAGTTTTTTTGATGCGTCGAGTTTACGTAATTCGTTCAAATTGATGAAAGAATTTAGTTGGCCACAGTTCGCATATTCTGATTGGTTCAGTACTTTTTTCTTGTTTGGATTGGTTCCATTGGCCATAATTGTTTTGGCATGGATTTATGACGCATTTGATACAAGGCTCGTAAAAACTCATTCCGACGCTTTTTATGGAATGGTTGCTCTAACCATAGTATTTACATGCCTTGTATCGTTAGGATCAGTTCCATTTTCAGTTGAAATCTTTAATTGGTGCACCTTCCACATTCCTCTTTTTGTCAGTCAGAGAAATTTCTACAAAGTTTATTCAGTTCCATTGGTGCTTGCTTCATCAATTGCATGCGGAATAGCGATATTGCGACTGTCAGCTCATTTGAAAAAAAGAACATTAACCGTACTTTTAGTTACTGCGGCATCGTGTTTTATGATCTACGGCTTTCCTCTCGTCGCTGGCACTTCATTTCGACTTCCAATTTCTACGACTGGCGAATCTGGAAGGCTGATATCGAAGCTGCCGACAGGTTACATAAGTGCCGCTGACTATGTTCTCAAATACGGTCCTGAAAACGTCGTTTCGTTTCCGGTACTAGGTTGCTTATCTCAGTGGACATTTTTAAACGACATGACCCCCAACAAAAATTCTTACTTAGGTGTTTCTCCACTCAGGTATATATATGGTTTTACAAATTATGTTGCCACTAGTTCGTTTGGCTCTATTTCTAATGAGACTGCATTTAATGAGGCATCAAGATTAATGACGTCTGATAATCCAGAAGGGTTTGCAAGCCTTATTTTGAAGAAGCATGTGAGCTATGTCTTGTATGATTCCCAATCAATACGTGACAAAAACTATAGACCTTTTAGTACATTTGTAGGTCCAAAGATTGAAAAATCATTCTATCAAGCGGTTTTACATGATTTGCATGCAGTGAAGGTGATGCAAGTTGGAAATTATGAATTATTAAACATCAGCAAACCAATTAACTTGCCTTCAAACAGTAAGTCAAATAGATTCATTCAGATAGATAAAATACATTTCGTGTCACTATTACTTTCGGTAGTATTTTGTTCGATTTTAGTATTCGTGAAAATTTCAAATCGACAAAAAATTAAGCCAGTTTTAACCGGAGACTCATGATTAATCAGTCAGCAAGTATCTTGCTTAAATCTGTATCTGTAATCATCATAAATCTGAATGGTGGTGAAGCACTTCTTGCTTGCATTCAAAGCGTTGAGATGAGTTACGTAAGAGAAATCATAATTGTTGATAATGGTTCGTCGGACGATTCGATAGAGTCATGTCTTTCTTTTTTCCCAAATCTTGTGGTGATCAGGAACAAAGTTAATTTAGGATTTGCTGGCCCCTGCAATCAGGGGGCTGAGATTGCAGAAGGCGATTTTCTTCTGTTTCTCAACAATGACGCTAAATTGACTCCTGGATCTTTAGAAAAATTAGTACATGAAGCGTCCAAGGATTCTGTTGCCGGAGTTTCACCTAAGATAATTGATGAAGATGGTGGCATTGATAGTGCTGGATCATTTTTTACTCTGACGGGCTTTCTCCATCACATCACAGAAGCTGAACTGTCATTCTTGTCTGCGTCTCCTAAAAGATTTTCATTAAAAGGAGCCTGTTTTCTCGTTAAAAAACGCTGCTTTTTTGAAGTAGGTGGTTTCGACAATTCGTTTTTTGCATATTTTGAAGAGAGCGATTTGTGTTGGAGACTAGTGAACAAAGAATACGATTTGATTTATCTTGATACTGCGTATGCGATTCACGAAGGTGGAAGAACAACAAAGAAAGTATTCAAATCTTCTTTTATTGACTATTTGAGTTTTAGAAATAGAATTATCAGTATAAGAAGAAATCTACCTTTGTCTACAAAGTTGTTAATTTTACCCTTACACCTAGTCTGCTGTCTTTTCTTCGCATTTGCTTTTCTGTTAATTGGTAAGCCAAAAAATGCTCTAGCAATCTATCGTGCAATAATTGTAGGTACTCTGATGTCTACAAATGGTGATTTCTTATCGAAACAATCTTTTGCTCGTGTGAATCTAAAGACCCTACGGCCGTTAACAACGATCCCTCATTTACGAAACATTTTTGATGAACTTCGGAGATATTTAGTCAGATGGTGATTTTTTTAATACTAAGGATTATGTAATTGTTACTGCGATTTTTACGAAAGTTTCAGTGAAAATGTAATTAACAACATGAAGTTTTTACGTTCATTGTAATCATATAAAAAAGTGGTGTGATCCAGCGGAAGGAACATAGATTTTTCAAATTGGATCCGGGCTGGATTATTTCTTAACTTTTCGAAGAATGCAGCGATTACCTCGGATTGATTTGGATTGTATTGCATTTTGAGCAGTAACTTGGGATAATTGAAATTTGTCAGAAGACTTTCGGGGGAAAATTGTGAAAATAAATTTTATTTTGCCAAGACTTGCTCTTAGGCCAGTTGGCGGATATAAGGTTATTTATCAGTATGCCAACGAACTCTCAATTCGTGGTCACCAAGTTACTGTGGTTCATTCTGCAAGTAGTCCGTACAAGAAATTTTTTGTCTCACATGCTCACTGGCTAGTTGCAAACGTTATTCTGTTCTTTAAAAGAAACTGGATTCTTCGATGGTTTCTTTTGCATGAAGACGTCAAGTTAGTGATTGTTCCATATCTCAATGAGCTGTTCCTACCAAATGCTGATGCAACGGTTTTGACTTCCTGGGAAACTTCAGAGTTGCTCGGAAACCTTCCAGGCAAATTTGGGACTTTGTTTCAAATCGTTTATGACTACAAATTTTGGATGAGTCAAGATGAGAATAGGTTCCGTATTGAAGAATCTCTTTTGAATAATGACATTAAGCATATTGCAACGTCAAGTGTTGTTGAAAAAATGCTTATGAGTATTGGTGTTGAATATGAAATCACCATTCGAGCTGGCCTAAGTGAACATGATTTCTTTTTTGAGCCAGGTCTAAAGTCAAAACAACCTCTTATTCTCTTTCCTGCTCGCACAAACTCTACCAAAGGTCTAAGCACTGCGGTTGAAGCAATGAAAATAATCCATTCTGAAAATCCAGAGGTGAAGATTGAATGTTTCGGATCTGGAAAAATTAGAAACATTCCACAATTTATTAAAATTCACAGAAACTTATCAGATGTTGAACTTAGAAATCTTTATAATCGAGCATCAATCTTTGTATTCCCAAGTACTTTTGAAGGTTTTGGGCTTCCTGCGCTTGAAGCAATGTCATGCGGATGCGTTGTCGTTTCGACAAAGTGTGGTGGTATCGATGACTTCTTGAAGGATGGGATTAATTCTCTACTAGTTGCAGTCAACGATCCTATTTCGATGGCGTCCGCAATCGCTAGGCTTTTGTCGGATAATCATTTGTGCACTCAATTGAGAAGTGAATCTCTTCTTGAAAGCAGTACGTTCAGATTAAAACTGACTGTTGACTCTCTCGAGAGATACGTCGTTGAAAGTTTATAGTTTTTTTTGTGAACGTGAAAATGTTCTGATTTACATAAATAATGAATGAAAATATAAGTCCGCGTTCAGTTAATTAATTAGACATCATTTTATGAGTGTCATAAAATGATGAGTTTTGTTGAGCAAAATTTTACTGTTTTCCTTATCTGATTGACCAGTTTGATCCACTAGCGTGATCAACAATTTTTATTTTTGATTCGGTCAAAACATCTCGTAAATTGTCCGCTTCATCGTAGTTACCTTCTATTTTGAAGCGATTCCTGAGCTGAATTATGTTTTCTACTAGGTAATTGAAGTCATCTTGCTTTTCTTGTGCTAAATTTGCTAGCGACACTAATTTAGACATTGCCATAATGGCGTTCTCATTATCTTTCTCAACTAGTGCAGCTAACTCAAGTGGCGTTGTGGCTGTTTCAATTTTAATCTTTCCCTGATGTTTCGTAGTTGGTGTCTGATAGTGAATTTCATTTTCTAAGAAGGTTTCTGAACCTGATATCAGTGTTTGAACTTCATCGTTCAGTCTGCGATATGCATTTCCTTTTCCAGTAATAGACATGGTCTGATTTTCAAAATCTATAGTCATGGCTGTGTGCTCATCAATGCCGAGTATTGGTGAACCATCAGGGATCATTTCTTCGAGACACCCAAGTCTCTCAAGCCCTAAATAACAACAGCTTGTGTCATAGTCCTGACCTTCAGCATTATTAAAGTGTGGGATCACTGCACAGTTAATTCCAAGTAGCCCCATGAGATTTAGTCCTTCAAGCCAGTAAGGGTTCGCACCAGCTTTGTAGATCTCATAAATTGGTGCAGTAAAGGCACCGAGAGTTAGTGCAGCTGCTGATGAGAAGCAAACAACGCCACCGTTATCCAATACGTGGAGTAGGTCCTCTTGTAAATCAAGACCTTTCCACTGTGCCAGTGCATACGAAGGGCTTCCTGGGCCAGCAAAGACGTAGTTTGCTTCTCTGACGCTTTGGCGAAAGAGTTCTCGCTCAACCCCTGATGACTTCTCGTAGTTGATAAAGGAGAGGGGTTTCAGGTCCGTTTGCAGTGAGACCTTGAAGTAGTCAACAAGCTTTTGCGTCATCTGTGGCACATTGAGCTGGAACCCATAGGGAGTATCGAGGTTTACTGCTCTCACTTCATCAAGCCCCGACAGTAACTCGCGGTGCACTTTGGTCATTCCTGGTGCTGTTTCACCTGATCCCATAATGACTAACTTGCCTTTTGCCATACGTAAAGCGTACTGGCAACGACAATCAAATGCACCGCCTGAGTCGCTAAGTTGGGGTCATGAGTACAGTCTTTTATTCGCTGCAGGAACGCTCCAAAGGAAGGGTCACGAGGCCCCTGCTCCTATGGGCATTCCTCATGGCCATTGACTTTTTTTGTTACGAGGCACAAATAGGTAACAGCAACACGGTGCGTGACGCAGGACTCCTAATCACTGTGGTGCTCGGTATCTATCTCGGGTGGCAGCGCCGCAGTGGGACGGTGTTTATTGCCCCACTCGTTAGCTGGATAGTGGCGTGGCCATCCCTATGGCTAGCCACCATGATTCACGAAGGATTCTTCAAGGGTTTCTTTAAGGGACTGTTTTTAATCACCATTGGTTGGATCGCGATTGGTGCAGCTGAGTTTGCTGTTCTGCTGATTACCTCAACGATTGTTCGAATGCTTCGTGGAAAGAGAAGAGGCAGTGCTGCTGGAGATTTTTGGGCCTGACGACAAGGTGAAGTAACTTCATTTGTGTCTTCCTTCAAACATTATAAATACTTCTAGGTGTAGCTTTGCTGTTCGACGATGTTCTTTAGGTTAGTGAGGTTTTTCTTCCATATTTAGGGGAGCAGGGGAATGGCTGCCAGTGCTCCAAAGATGTTTTTTCATCGAAGTTATTTCGAGGAGGAAACAAAAGATGCGTTTGCATTCGCAAGGGTAATCTTTCGAAATTTTCGATTAAGGTAGGTCAAAATACTTCGAAAATCACTTCTATTGAGCGGCTACGAAAGAATTTTAGCATGTGACTATTCCATTTATACCGGTAAATGATTGGTATCTATTTAGACTTAGAATTATTTTGTTAAGTTTGATAGATGAACTATGAAGGATATTTCAACTCAAATTATGCACTTTTAAATAAGAATTACACAAAATGGTTTTGGAAACAGAATAGGGCTGTAAGCAGTTTTTTTACTCATTCACCAAGCGAATCAATTTTAGAAATCGGTTCAGGGGTCGGTGGGTATTGTGAATTTCTTCCTTCTGGAGTGCAATACACTGGCCTTGAATTGGACCCTTTGGCTTGCGAATATACTAAAAACAAATATCCTCATTTTTCATTTGAGAATTCATCTTTTGAGAATTTTTCAAGTTCTAGAAAGTATGACGTGATAGTTGCATTAGAAGTACTTGAGCACATTGAAAATCCGAATGCTTGTATTAAAAAGATTTCAAATTTGTTAACTGAAGGAGGTATCTTTATAGGGACATCACCATTTCCATTTAAAAAAAATGTTAAGGCTGATTCGACGCACCTCTCCGTCTTGCACCCTCAAAATTGGAGGAGGCTATTTGAATTAAACGGGATGAAAATTATTGCGATAAAACCTATGACATTTATTCCAGCTATTTGGAGAATCAACAAGAGGTTGAATTTACTCATCCCATTTTACATACCATTTAGAGGAATTATCTCAACATCATTGCTTATTGTTAAAAAATGAATGTTGAGTGAAACCCATAATAAAGAAATCTAGATTTTTTTCAAGACTTGATTTACTCTTTGTCGATTAAAATTTATCCTTAAACTTTTTAGGGATTTAACATTCGCCATGCATTAAGCCCCTCTTGTTAGCTGAATGTTATGTTGCGACCAATGTGTGTTCTACAATGCTTCTCAGAGGTTCCTTTAAGCGAATGATTTAATGTCCTTCGGGTTGATTACAAGGTGAAGCAAAGCTGACAGTGCTGCTTCCTACTACAACTATTGTTCAAATGTTCCTAGGAAAGGGAAAGTACACCGATTCTTGAATTATGACCTTCGGTTGTGATGAATTCTGATTGCCTGTCAAATTTTTAAATTTCAGAAACTAGAAAGTTAATTATTCACATTCTGTTCAGGGCTTTATGGTTCACCAAATGATTTTTGATCGAGTGAGATGCTTTAGTAAGGTCAAACACCTCAGTCCAACAAACGTCGAATCCCACTGTTTTCAAGCAATTTTTCGAGCTGGTACGCCACCGTATGTGCCATCCGGCCCAATGTCCGTAGTAACCACGGCACCCGCTGCGACGATCACGTTATCCAGAATTGTAACGCCCGGAAGGATCGTCACCCTGGCACCAATCCAGCAGTGGTCACCAATTCGGACCGGCAGGTGGACCGCCTCTGGCTCCACCCCACCTCCAACTAGCTTCTGATGGTTCGAGGTGATTATCATCACTTGCGGACCAAGTAACACATCTCTTCCGATTGAGACCGAACCCGGGCCTTCTATGTAAAGCCCTTGATTAACCCAACTTCTCGAGCCAATTTGAAGCTCTGCAGTTTCAATTCTTGCCCCACGAAGACCACAGGGACCTTGAACGACAAATCCAGCCATTTTCACGAAGACGAACTCCTCGGAGAAGAGACTAGAGCTGACAATGTGTCTAGCGATGAAAGACTGGAGGACTCTACGAGGATGGCGGAGCCGACGAATCTTTACAACTTCACTCCGTGCAAACCTAGCGAGCAAAGATTGATTACCCGGTTCTTGATTGAACGAGCTAGGATTCCCGATTCTTTTTTCTCCAAGTGTCGAAAAAAGCGTTTTCCAGTTCTTTAGAATTTTTCGTTTCATTTCAGCCCCAATCACCTTTTAAAAGTTTAGTTCCATGTATTCAAATTGCTCGACACTAAATTGGGCGTAAGTCTTGACATAGAAAGCTAATTGGTCTCGTGCTTCTCCTACTTAAATCGGAAGTTACTGAAATCGTTTCCTTGACAGCCAATAAAGGCTTCTGGGTCAGTTATTGTGTTCGACGATGTTCTTGAGGTTGGTGAGGTTCTTCTTCCAGATGTAGGTGAGAAGGGGAGTGGCTGCTAGAGCTCCTAGGGAACCTAGGAAGAACAGTGGGAACGAGAGTGACTCTTTCCAGGTAATGGTTGATCCTTCGCCGTGAGGTTCTATGTGGAAGGTCCCCGTTCCTTTAACAAGACCTACGTGCTCTACCCCCATGGTCTTGTTCTCTTGCCACTGGGTAATGGTCATGATGTCGGTTGTTTTAAAGGGACCAACTTTGGTGAGACAGGAGAACTGTGTTCCTACCCCTTCAGTAGTGGGGGAGGTAAAGGTGATGGAAACTGCGTCATTCATCCAGTTGACGTGTCTATCTATATGGCGCAGCTCTTCCCAGAGGACTTCTGGTGAAACG
>TBL_comb47_HYPODRAFT_10007172_pt1 | contig 11794 bp, 9 predicted proteins | sample TroBogypolimnion_40_FD_10682 | JGI IMG/M metagenome (IMG submission 10682) | reverse complement strand
CGCACCGGCATGACCAAGCACCACCATCCACCCTGCTGCGCGCACGACGTTGCCCACCATCAAAGGAAATACAAGCAAGATGATCAGCAGACTCTTGTAGCGTGTCTGCGTCTTAGCCAGAAAATATGCAACCGGAAAACCCATCACCAGCGCGAGCGCTGTACAGGTCGCTGCAACCATCAATGTATCTAAAAACACGCTACGATAATATGAATCATTAAAAAACTTAACATAGTTTTCAAGGGTAAAGCCTTCACGCATGATGTTGATCGGATCATGGTAATTAAAGCTATAGCGAAACATCAGTAAAATCGGAATCATAATGATCGCAAATACGATCAACGAAGACGGAAAGGCGAGCATCAGGCCTACACGCTTGCCGGCACGACCTGCACGCGTGTCGGTATTCTGGCTCATTGACCATCTCGCTCGTTAAAGACCACACAGTCGGTCGCCTTAAAATTCATAAACAGACTGGTGCCTGTTTGCAATGCTCGATTGCCCCTGTCTGCTGCGGTGTTTGCAATCTGGCAGGACAGACGCTGCTGGCCGGCCCCTGTCAGCACCACATCAATATGGGTACCCAGGAAAGAAAAGGACTTCAAGGTCACCGGCACACTATTGTCAGAGGATGGCTCGCCAGACAGTTCAACACGTTCAGGGCGCACGCCGATTGTGACGGTATCTGCAGCAACAGCGGCCACTTTGAGCTTAAGACCTTCCTGTGTCCTGAACTGACCCTCACCTGATTGCTGACCAGAAAAGAAATTCATCTTGCCAAGAAAATCAGCCACAAAAAGATTTGCCGGCTTTTCATATAAGTCCTCTGGTGTTCCCACCTGCTGGACTTTGCCATCGTGCATGATTGCCATCCGGTCCGAAATCGCCAGGGCTTCTTCCTGATCATGGGTCACAAAAATTGTCGTCAAACCCAGACGCTGCTGCAGGGCACGAATTTCTTCACGCACTTCAAGCCTGAGCTTGGCATCCAGATTGGACAAGGGCTCATCAAGCAGAAACACCTTAGGCTCGACTGCCAGTGCCCGTGCAATCGCCACACGTTGTTGCTGACCGCCAGAAAGCTGACGGGGATAGCGGTCTTTAAACTCTGTCATTCGCACCATGTCCAGTGCAAGACTAATACGGTGAGCACGTTCAGAAGCGGGCGTCTTACGCATCTCCAGACCAAAGGAGACATTGTGTGCGACCGTCATGTGCGGAAACAAAGCATAACGCTGGAAGACCATTCCCGTGTTGCGTTTATGCACGGGTAACGCCGTCACATCATCTTCACCGATCAGAATGCGACCTGCAGTGGGATCAATAAAACCTGCAATCATGCGCAGCGTGGTCGTCTTACCGCAACCACTCGGCCCCAGAAAAGCAACCAGTTCACCATCTGCAATTTCAAGTGAAAAATCCGATACTGCAAGGGCGGAACCAAACTTCTTTTTAAGCTGAATTAACGAAACACTGGCCATTATGATCAAACCACCTGACTGAGTTTTACGAATCGGTCAGTCACTAACATGATGACGCCGAGCAAAAGAATCTGCACTGTAGAGACAGCAGCGATGGTGGGATCGAGATTGAATTCAAGATATTGCATGATTGCAATTGGCAAGGTCGTATTGCCAGGCCCAACCAGCGACAGCGAAACCTCGAGATTTTCAAAGGAAACGATAAAGCTAAATAGTGCAGCTGCCACGATAGCAGGTCGCAACATCGGGAGTGTGATTCTGAAAAATGCGACGCTGCCCTTCGCACCCAGATTCCGTGCAGCCTCTTCGATCGAGGGATCGAGGCCCTGCATACTGGCCGAGACCAGGCGAACCGTCCAGGGGATAGTCAGGCAGATATGGGCGAGCACCAGACCCGTGATTGTCCCGACGATGTCGCGATCCAGGAAATTTTCTGTCCGCAGATAAAAGAGGTAGATAGCAATACCCGTCACAATGCCGGGCATCAGCAATGGAGAAAGCAACAAGGTATTGACGAGTTTATTTCCCTGAAACTTGTAGCGAATGATACCCAGTGCTGCCATGACACCCAGGCAAACTCCCACCACGGCCGAGACAAGCGCCACTTGCATGCTAAAGATGAAGCCATTAATGAAGGCCTGATTTTCCCAGGCATTCTGGTACCAGTGCAAGGTGTAACCAGAGGGAGGGAAAAAAAGGATTGCGTCCTTGAAAAAACTCAGCCAGATGACGAATACCAAAGGACAAAGCATCACGGCGTACACAAGAACAACAAAGAAATGTAAGAATAATTTAATAGGATTTAGTCGTTTGACGAAAGAGGTGCGTGCAATCACTAAATAGACTCGTTTTTTCAGTAGGTATAGCTATTCATACTATCTTGGTCACACCTATTTAATCATTGGTGTTAACCCTAATAGTTCATGGCGAGAATGGAGATTAGGCCCAAGCCCCTTCACTCCTCAGCAACAGGCAACGCACTATTGAGCTCGCACATCATGAATTTTATTTGACGTTACCCTTGAAGATGGTTTCCAAATAAGTTTATACAGTTAGAATGGAGATGATCAATGCATCCTTAGGTATGTCGCTATAAAAAATCGAACTTCAGGTGTCTACTGGTAATGCCTCAATTCCGATTTACGTTTTCAATCATCCAGCTAAATTGTATATAAATTAATAGAAATGGATAGTACTGACGAAATTTTAGTTGAATTTATTCTCGAAGCCAGGGAAATTTTAGATCAACTAGATATTAATTTTGTAGCCCTTGAAAAAGATCCTACAAACGGGAAACTTATTGCCAATATTTTCAGGGCAATTCATACGTTAAAAGGGAGTAGTGGTTTTTTTTCATTCAAGAGATTAGAGAAAATATCTCATGCTGGTGAATCCTTATTAGGGAAAATCAGAGATGGTCAACTGACACTGGATGCAATCAAAACCACAAAATTACTGGAAGCGCTTGATGTATTGCGTGTGCTGATAGAAGGGATTGAAAAAAATCAGACTGAACCAACAGGACAGGATGAACGATTAATAAGCGATTTATTAGCACTTGCCAGCGGGAATGAACTTTCACCTCCACCTTCCCTACAAACGGCAGACAGCAATCAACTTATCGCATTGAACGCAGAATCAGAGTCGGTAATCCCTGAAGATACTGATGACGTGAATCAAACTGTCATGTCAGACCACAGGCCGCAAGAGCTGGCAGCAAAAATAAGCTCCGCACAGAGCGTAAAACAGCCAAAATTAAGTACTGAGCCTGAGCAGCCGCATGAAATATCATTCCCTGTAAAGGTCAATATTGAAGCATTAGATAAACTAATGAACTTGGTCAGTGAAATGGTACTCGCCAGAAACAGGCTTTTACCCTTTACAAATCAATACAATGATTTAAGTTTTTCAAACGCGGTGAGAAATATAGATTTGTTAACGCTCGAGCTTCAAGAGCGGATGATGAAGATGAGGATGCAACCTATCTCTCAGGTATGGTCAAAATTTCCACGCTTAATTCGCGATGTATCGAATACGTGCGGTAAACAGGTTAACTTAATTCAGGAAGGTGCAGAAACCGAGCTAGACAGAAGTTTATTAGATGCTATTCGGGATCCAATTGTTCATTTAATACGCAATAGTATTGACCACAGTATTGAAACACCTGCTATTCGAACTGCGCAGGGGAAAAACCCTGTTGCCACGCTCAACCTAAGAGCTGGACATGAAAATGGCATGGTGGTGATTGAGATTGCTGACGATGGTGCAGGGATTAATTATGATCTTATCCGGCAAAGAATTGTAGATAAAAATTTAATTGATTCGGTTTCTGCCAGTCAGCTCTCTGACTCAGCCTTAATAGACTTTATTTTTTTACCTGGTTTTTCTACCAAAGCTGTCGTCACCAACCTCTCGGGCAGAGGGGTTGGAATGGATGTTGTTAAAAATAATATTACAAATATTGGCGGCTCAATTGAAATATCAAGTCCACGCGGATTGGGAACAACGATACAGTTAAAAATACCTTTAACACTTGCGATCATACCTGCGCTTATTGTAGGCTGTGATGGAGAACGTTACATCATTCCTCAAAGCAGCATATTAGAACTGGTGAGTTTAGATCCGTCATCAAAAGAAAATGGAATAGAAGATTTTTACGGAATTGCGGTATTCAGGTTGCGTGAAAAAATAGTACCTATTATTTTTCTTTCTACGATACTTCAACCTGATCAAAAAAAGCTTACCGTTGCAGAGAAACTGAATATTATTGTCCTTGAGTCAAAGGGAATAAATTTTGGTTTGGTCGTCAATCATATTTATAATATCCAGGATGTAGTTGTCAAACCGCTTGGTTCGCTGCTCAAAGGTATACCAAATTATGCTGGGGCAACGATTCTTGGCGATGGGAGAGTTTCACTGATTCTCGATATTGATGGAATTGCTGCGAGCAATGAATTAGCCCGTAATATTCATGATAAATCGCTGCGTTATGTACCCGATCTTTTGTTGAAAAATACAGACGAGGTTTCTATTTTACTTTTTGAACTGGCGGGTGCCAATCGTATGGCAATTCCTTTAGAACTGGTGGAAAGAATTATATTTATTGATGAAACACAAATTCAAAAAAATGGTAATCGTGAAGTTATTCAGTTCACGAATGAAATTATGCATTTAATCCGTATTGGAGATTATATAGACGGTGCGCAACCCACTAAAGGCGGAAGGGGATCGATACCTGTCATTATTCATCAGACCGGTAACGGGTTGATTGGTTTAGCGGTTGAGCTTATTCACGATATTATTTCAGTACCCAAAAAACTTCATATTTCAAATCCTCCACAAAAAGGAATTGTTGGCTGTGTCTTAACAGATAAGCAAATTATCAACATGATTGATCTAGAAGAAATTTTGGTATTACGAAATATGGGCGATCAACCCAAATCCTATTCCGAAGTCGTCGATGTAAATGTCTGGCGCTAAAAATGCATATTGAATATTTAACCTTCACTGTCGGACATCTTTATTTTGGGATTCCAACGACCGGCGTCCTTGAGATTAATAAAAATCTTGAAATCACTCCGGTTCCGGGCAGTGGCAAGAGCGTGAAGGGACTGATCAACCTGCGCGGACAACTCGTTACAGCAATGGATATGCATCAATATCTGGGTATTGAACCTGAAAAAGATTCCAGCGCGTCTATTTCAGTCATTGTGAACATTGCCGGACAGCTGGTTTGCTTGCTGGTTGATGCAGTCATTGATATATTACCTTTACACGAACTAACCTTTGAGCCGACCCCAATGCATTTAACTGATGATTCAAAAAAACTTATCCTTGGAGGCCATAAACTAAGTGGCAAACTATTGCTAGTACTTGACTACGAGAAAATTATTCCAGCAACATCTCACGTCAAACACCTTTCAATGACAAATTAATTATTTTTAATATACTTCATGACTGAAACTGTTAATCAAACTAGTAAAATACGCGTATTAATTGTTGATGACTCGTCGGTCATTCGCAGAATTATTTCAAACACAATAATGAAATATTCTGACTTAGAAGTGGCAGGTATGGCTGCGAATGGTCTTTTAGCAATTGAATTTTTAAAAAACAATAAAGTAGACATCGTTACGCTTGATATTGAGATGCCAGAAATGGATGGTATTACTGCTCTTCAGGAAATTCGAAAGTTTGAACGTGATCTGCCAATTGTGATGTTCAGCTCTCTTACACAACGCGGTGCAGAAGCAACAATTCAAGCGTTAACACGCGGTGCCAGTGATTATGTGTCGAAACCAACCGGTGCCAGTGACATACACGATGCGTATAAAGTTTTAGAAGAAACACTGATTCCTAAAATTCGAAACTTAGCAACAAGAGGCAGGACAAAAAGTTCAAATTTAAATAATAAAATTATTCCATCAGACAAAAATCATGTACCGGTCCGTCCAAACCGATCCGCGCAAAAAATTGAAGCTATTTGTATTGGAATATCTACAGGAGGGCCTGCTGCACTGATGTACCTATTTGAAACACTGAAAGCGCCCCTACCTTTTCCTATTTTTATCGTACAACATATGCCTCCAAGATTTACAGAGTCCTTAGCAAGGCGCTTATCTGAAATAGGAGTGATCCCCGTTGAAGAACCCTATGAAGGCCAAGAGGCAATGCCAGGCAGAGCGTATATGGCACCTGGCGGCCGGCACCTAGCGCTTGAAATCCGCGGATCTAAGGTCATTATGGTTTTAAATGATGATCCGCCAGAAAATTCATGCCGGCCCGCTGCAGATGTTCTCTTTAGATCAGCAGCTGATATTTATGGTTCTAAATTACTGGGAATTGTGCTGACAGGAATGGGTACTGATGGTTTAGTTGGTTCGCAATATATTATTCAAAAAAACGGATGTGTGATTGCTCAGGACGAACAAACCAGCGTGATATGGGGGATGCCCGGGGCGGTTATTAAAGCAAACTTGGCCGAAGGAATTTACCCCTTACATGATATTCCTGCTGAAATTGTTCGCAGGTCACTGGTCAAATGAATCAGACACATTTTCTAGAGAAATCAGGAACGACAGAAACTTTTTTTCGTCTTCTTGAGAAAAACTTAGGTATATCATTAGACTTAAGTAAGGAATACTTGCTGCCATCCAGGCTTGATTCTTTAGCTAAAAAACTGGGGTTTACAGGATATGCCCCCTTTTTAGAAAATTTAGTCAAAACTCCGACGGGACAAAACCATTGGAAGGCCTTTGAGGCAATGACAACGAATGAAACAATGTTTTTTAGAGATATTTTTCCATTCGAAGTGTTGAGAGATAATATTCTTCCTCAAATTATTGAAAGAAAAACAACATCAAAAGAACTAAATATATGGTGTGCCGCGGCCTCAACAGGCCAGGAACCCTATAGCCTCGCAATGATTCTTAAGGAAACATTTCCTGAGCTTCTGGATTGGAACATAAATATAAGTGCAACAGATATTTGTGAGCACGTATTGAGTCGTGCGCAAGACGCCATGTACTCAGATATGGAGGTTCGGCGCGGCCTGACTAAAGAACGTTTGTCTGAACATTTTACCGATTTGCAAGATGGTAATTATCAAGTGCACAACAATCTAAGAAAAATAGTTCATTTTTCAAAAATAAATCTGATTAAACAATGGCCTGTTATGCCAAAATTTGATTTAATATTAATTAGAAATGTGTTGATCTATTTTAATAAAGATACAAGAGATCATGTATTAAAGAAAATGCATTCTCAGCTCACCAACGAAGGTATCTTAATATTAGGCTCATCAGAATCTTTAATATTTGAAACCGGCTATATATCCGAAAGATATAAAAATTTTCGCTTCTATAAAAAAGATAATTTATGCAAAATTTAAAACACGCTCCTTTAGGCTCAGGCATCTCTGGTATTTCCGCAGAAATGCTTGAACAAGCAAAACTGATGAAGGTGTTGGTTGTCGATGACAGCAGAACCTTACGAAAACTACTAATTCGTGAACTCAATATCATTGGCATTACAAACATTACTGAAGCCGCCGATGGAAATGAGGCACTGAGTATTGTGAAAGCCGGTACATTTGATTTGATGCTTCTTGATATGGAGATGCCCGAACTTGACGGGATCGGCGTTCTATCCATTATTAAGTCAACGCCCGAATTAAATTATCTGCCAGTGATCATTGTTTCTGGTGCTGAACTTTTTGAAAAAACTGTCGAATGTATTCAGATGGGTGCAGAAGATTATTTACCAAAACCCTTTAGTCCGATTTTACTCAGAGCACGCGTATTTTCTTCTTTAGAGAAGAAGCGTCTGAGAGATATTGACCGTGAGCGTATTAAAGAACTGCAGAACGAAAAAGAGTTATTGAGTATTGAACAAATGAAGACTGAAAAGTTAATGCTTAATATTCTACCAAAACCGGTTGCTGACAGACTAAAAAAAGGAGAAAAAAATATCGCTGGCAGTTATCCGGATGTCACGATTTTATTTAGTGATCTCGTAGGTTTTACCAAAATGTCTTCAGAGAAATCTGCAACAGACTTAGTCAAACTACTAAATGATTTATTTACACGTTTTGATAAACGAGCAGAGTATTTAGGTTTAGAGAAAATTAAAACAATTGGTGATGCATACATGGCTGTCGGAGGACTCCCTATTCCTCGTTCAGATCACGCTGAAATTGCAGCAGATATGGCGTTAGGTATGTTTCAGGATTTATCCGAATTTAATGACGCTTATAATATTGACTTGAAAATGCGTATTGGGTTGAACTCTGGCCCCGTTGTTGCGGGCGTTATTGGTTTTACAAAGTTTTCATACGATTTATGGGGCCATACTGTTAATACGGCCAGCAGGATGGAGTCTACTTCTTTGCCTGGACGGGTACAAATTTCGCCTTCAACACAAGCTGCATTAGAAGGAAATTTTATCCTTGAACAAAGAGAGTTGATTGAGTGCAAAGGTCTGGGACAAATCATGACCTCTTTTATCACTTCACGTAAATAAAACTGAAAACAAATTTACTTCTGAATAAATTAAGGATCTACAACCATGACTAAAATTTTCAACAATCCTTTTTCTATTCAGAATAAAGTTAAAAATTTACTACAGCGCTTAGAAAGCTACTTTCCAAGTCAATATAGCTCCTTACCGGGCTCACCGTTACCGAGTCTTTATAACGGTCACAAATTAATCAATAATAATTATTCAGATGTTGATCGATTTACTTCAGAAACAGGAGGTTTTGCAACATTATTTATTAAAAATGGTTCAGATTTTTATCGCATCAGTACTTCAATTAAAAATGACGCAGGAGATCGTGTTGTCAATACAAAACTTGCTCGTTCACATCCTGCTTATAGCAAGTTAATGTCTGGCCAAGCGTACAACGGCTACGCCAGTTTGTTTGGTAAACAGTACATGACGTCGTATCAGCCTATTTACGATGTCGAGCATACGATTGTCGGTATTTTATTTGTTGGTCTCAATGTAGATAAAAAATGGACGCCTAGTATTTGGGGTAAAGCAGCGACAGCGTCGAGCGTTCTGTTCATGGCAATTTCTTTTCTTTATGTATTTATTTTAAATAAACATTTAATTAATAACGATAATCTTTTAAATCTGATGGTTGTTGTAGTTGGGTTCCCTTTTATCTGGATAATTATTTATCTATATATTAGAAACTTATTAAAGAAACCTCTTCTTGCTGCGCAACGTGCCGCCCAAAAAATAGCAATGGGTGATTTAACAACTCAGGTTCCTGTTTACCGGCGCGATGAAATTGGTAAACTTTTACAATCAATCAACGGTATTGGTGAAGGCTTAACTAAAGTTGTTGCAACGCTGAGTAGCGCAAGTACGTTAGCCGCAGCCTCAGAAGAATTATCTACTGTCAGCACACAGATGAAATCCAATGCTGAATCAACATCTTTGCAGGCTAGCGATGCTGCAAATAATGCTCAGCATGTGAGTGATAATATGCAAACACTCGCAGCAGGGGTTGAAGAGTTAACATCCAGCATTCGTGAAATTTCATCAAATACATCCAAAGCATCTAATATCGCTATTGAAGCTGCAAAGGAAACACACAGCACCAATAATCTTATGCTTACCCTGCAATCCAGCAGCATCGAAATTGGAAGCGTATTGAAAGTTATTTCATCAATCGCAGAGAGAACCAATTTGCTTGCATTGAATGCAACGATTGAAGCAGCACGTGCTGGAGAATTTGGAAAAGGATTCGCAGTTGTTGCGAATGAAGTGAAGGAGTTAGCGAAACAAACTTCTAACGCAACAGAAGAAATCAGTAAAAAAATAAATGGTATTCAAACTGATGTCATCGTTGCCGTTAAATCTATAGAAAATATTACGAAAATCATTGATCAGGTAAATGATGTTTCAAACATGATTGCATCGGCAATCGAAGAGCAGGCAGTTGTTACAAACGAAATCAGCAAAACCATATCTCAGTCCACAGAAAGAAGTATAGAGATTGCACAAACCATCAGTGAAGTTTCTACCGTCTCGGAAGCAACGACTATGGGCGCTACGCAAACACATACTGCTGCGACAGAGTTATCTGCAATGGCGACCGAACTTCAGGCACTTGTGAATCAATTTAAAATAAATTGATTATTCAATGACAATTAAATTATATTTAATCAAAAATGAATAATAGAAAACAATTTTCTTATCCGAAATCTATTTTCTTTCTATTACTATCCTCAAATTTTTTATTTTCCTGGTGGTTAAACCTTCAAATAGGAAGTTATCGCGCTTGGACGATTGTTGATTTGTCGAATCAATCCGACATCACTCTCTTTACTTTCCTCGCTGTTCTGCAATTTGCTCTTTTTGGCCTCACGATCGACAGGCTAATGCGATTGATCGTACGTTCAATCAATCGTAAATCTAATGAGACCCAAATACCTGCAATTAATATTATGGCAATGTCAGTTTTCATTTATGCCATGGCTGGGTTGCTCGGTTTCATACTTTTATATGATCATAATTTTACGCATATTTTAGCTACTACAGGTGCGTTAGGAATAGGTGTCGCATATATTTTTCGTGAATGGATCGCAGATATCACTGCAAGTATTCAAATCCAAACTGCGAGCTTAATTAGAATTAATGACTATATTCATGTTGATGAAGAAAAAAATTTATTTAAAATAATGCAAATTGAACATCGTATGATTACGATTCAGGATGTATCTGGTTATTTAACTCAAATTCCTACACGATTTTTTTTGAATTATAAATATATTAACATTACGAAACAACCTATTCTACTTGGCATAAGTCGAAGCTGTACCTTCAGTTTAACCACGTCAAATGATAGCAATAGAGCATTAGACCTGATGAACACGGCGATGCAATACCTTAATGCAAAAGATGACCGCTTTTATCAAAAATTTTACTGTAGAATTCAAAACATTAGCGGTGGCTTGATTGATTATCTAATTATTTACAATTGCCATCCCAGTTTATCTTTAAGCGCTTCGAATCATTTAATTTATAATAAATTATTGTATATTTTTAATATTGCCGGATTTAACTTAAATTCAGACATTGAAATTATTCGCTCCAAATCAGAGCTTTCAGATACGCAGAATAGATTAGTTAACATCTACCACTCAAGCATTCTTAAAATCTTAAGTGTTCAGCAGATTAAAGACCTGTCTTCCGTTGTCAAATCTGTTAATTTTGAGAGTGATCTGCAAATTATTAAACTGGGTGAGCACGCTCAAAGTATGTATTTTATTTCTGAAGGCCATCTAGAAGTCTGCATTCCTGGTAAAGATGGTAACGATATGATTGTTGCGACGCTTTGGCCTGGAGATTGCGTTGGTGAAATGTCACTCTTGACTGGAGCTCCACGCTCAGCGAACGTATATACACGATCGAATGGTGTGTTATTGGAAGTTACCAAAGAGCATCTTTTACCGATTTTTAAAGATTCTCCTGGTTTAATTGATGAAATTTCGAAAATTTTGACAGAGAGAAAAATTAAAAATGAAAACTTATTAACAGACAAGATAGAAAATAAATCACATACAAATCAAATGAAAGCACTTGCTAACAAGATTTTTTCTTTTTTCTTTGGTACCTGAAATAACGATTTAAACAATATACTTCACTTATTTTTTTACTTCAGTTATGACAGTTCTTTTAAAATTTTATCTATTGATATTTTACGCGTACTTTCAATGCCAGTTTTTTGAGATTGTGGGCTTAAGAACTTAATAAATTTTAAAAATTCTAATCTGCCTTGTTTACGTTGTATGTTTTCTGAG
>TBL_comb47_HYPODRAFT_10007171_pt1 | contig 11795 bp, 10 predicted proteins | sample TroBogypolimnion_40_FD_10682 | JGI IMG/M metagenome (IMG submission 10682) | reverse complement strand
TTATTTGCCGGAACAGGCAATATCTCTTTTGAATTTATATCCAGAGGTTGTATTTCTGTCACATCAATAGAAGGGAATCATAAATGCACAGATTTTATTAAGAAAACTTGTCAGGAATATGATATTAAGAATCTTCAGGCAGTTAAAACCAATGTTTTTAGTTACCTAAAGTTTATTACTACTCCCTTTGATATCATTTTTGCTGATCCTCCTTATGATATGCAAGACATTGAAACCATCCCAACAATTGTATTTAAAAAGAATTTATTGAATAAAGGTGGCTGGTTAATCATCGAACATTCCAGAAGTGTAAATTTTGAGAATCATCCTAACTTAGTTCAGCACAGAATGTATGGTAAAGTTAATTTTAGTTTCTTTTCGCCTGTAGAATGAAAGATGCAAACTATTGGATAAGTTATTTACAACTTCTTAAGCATCCTGAAGGAGGTTATTATAAAGAGGTTTACCGTTCTAGAGAGTTAATAAATCAAAACTATTTACCTAATAGATTTAATGGAGACAGATGTTTTTGCACAGCTATCTATTTTTTGTTACAGAAGAATGATTTCTCTGCTTTTCATCGCATTAAATCTGATGAAACCTGGCATTTTTATCAGGGGACTTCTTTAACTCTGTATATGATTGATGAAAGTGGTGTGTTGACTTCATCTATTTTAGGTGATAATCCTGAAAATAGTGAAAGTTTACAGATAACAATACCTCAGAATACATGGTTTGCCGCTCATGTTAATGATAAAAGTTCTTTTACTTTAACAGGATGCACTGTTGCTCCCGGTTTTGATTTTGCAGACTTTGAATTAGGCAAAAGAAATGAGCTGTTAAATCTTTTTCCTCAGCACAAAGAAGTTATTACTTTGCTTTCGCTTGTTTAGAAAAGTCTTCTGTTTTAATTAATTTACCCTTTTCAAAATATCTTATAAAAGAAATTGCTTCATTTTCTTTATACCAACATTCCTTACCATCTTTCTGGTTGTTTTTAAGCTCAACAGTAAGAACTAATTCACCTTTTATATTATAATTTTTCTGTATTCCGCTACCATTATTAAAGTCACCTTCGCCAACAAAGAAGCCTTTAACATCCCATGACTTCCATTTACCATCATATTTACCATTCTTATAATTCCCAACTATCTTCTGCACACCATTATCATACCATAACTTGTACGAACCATTTAAAGAATCATTTAGATAATTAACTTCTGATAGTTTATTGCCATCTTTATCCCAACTCTCAAGTTTTCCATTAAGTTTTCCATCTTTATAATTTGAAATACTCTCAACTACTGAGTTAGGATGCCAGCGTTGCATCTTTCCTTCCAGCTTATCATCTTTATAAAACGCTTCCATTTGTTTATTACCGTTCTTGTACCAATACATTGCCTTACCTTCTTTCTTATCATGCTTAATCCTTATCTCCGACATAGTTACTCCGTTCTCCCAATATTCTGTTTTAACTTTAGTACATGAACTTGTAATAATTATAAGGATGATAACGATAATTATATTTCTGGTTTCTTTCATAAAATTAATATTCAAAATTTGTAACATTTAAGTTTAGATGTTCGTCATAAAATAAATTGCAAAATTAACTATTAAATACACATAGCAATGAAAGGAATTGTTTTTGATAGATTATTTATTAAGTCACAGATGAAAACTACTAACGAAATTTTTCTCAATTCTCAATATATATTCTTAATTTTTGGGTTATTTACAGCAATCCCTTAGATTATTTTACTTAATTAGATAAAGGATATTAATATAAAATAAGTTTTTCTCAATCTACATACACCTTAATTCCGGAAAGGCTGTCTACTAAGGCAGTCTTTTCTTTTTTCATTTACATCACAATATCAAATGATAATAATTTATAATTAATTATTAGATTCTTTAGAGTTGTAATGTAATTTTATATTCCAAACATTTGCAAAACAAAAGGCAGAATTGAATACTAAAGATTATAAAATATCGTTTTATTGTTTTTACAAGTAAAATACATTTAAATAAGTGGCTAAAACATCTAAATCTATATACTTTTTAATACTGTTTTCTCTTTTCACAAGTTCGTTAATTGCACAAGTGGGCGGTTCATCTACTTATGAATTCCTTAATCTTACCAATTCAGCTCGTATAGCAGCTTTAGGAAGTAATTTTATGGCTGTTAAAGATAACGACATTAATCTGGCAATAGCCAATCCTTCATTGATTTCTGCTGGGATGGATAATAAACTTGCTTTAAGTTATGTCAACGACTTTGCAAATATTAATTATGGTTATGCAGCTTATTCTAAAACTTTTAAAAAGCCCGGTAGTTTTGTAGCAAGTATACAATATGTTAATTATGGAACTTTTACTAATGCTGATGCAACTGGTCAGACGTATGGAACCTTTCGTGCTGCTGAATATGCATTTAATTTAGGTTGGGGACGACAATTAGATTCTAACTTTTCGATTGGTGCTAATTTAAAAGCTATAAATTCTGTTCTGGAAACTTATTCTTCTTTTGGCTTAGCTGTTGATGTAGCAGGAACTTATTATAATAAAAAGAAACAATTTGCTACTTCTTTGATTTTTAAGAATGCAGGAAGACAATTATCTTACTATACTCCGGGCAATAATGAAACTTTGCCTTTTGAAATACAATTAGGCTTGTCGCAGAAGCTAAGTCATGCTCCTTTTAGAATAGATGTTGTATTAACACATCTTGAGAAATGGGATTTAATGTATGAAGATCCTCTGAATCCTTCAGTTAAAACGGATCCATTAACTGGTGAAACTACATCAAGAAGTAGTTTGACTAAATTTGCAGATAATGCAATGAGACATTTAGTTGCCGGTATTGAATTTATTCCATCTAATAATTTTTATGTTAGTTTTGGATATAATTATCAAAGAAGACAGGAGATGAAAGTTGCTACTGATCTTGCAACTGTAGGCTTTTCATGGGGTTTTGGTTTTAGAATTTCTAAATTTAATATAAGTTTTGCAAGAGTCACACAACATGTTGCAGGCTCAACTAATTATTTTACACTCGCAACTAATTTGTCAGCATTTTAAATCTTTTTCTTCTTTATGACAATCATAAAATTTGATGCCATAATAAAAAACAATCCTCAATTTGAGAATTCTGCTTACGTGGAGATTCCTTTTGATGTTGAAAAAACATATAATGGGCAGAAACGTGTTAAAGTTAAGGCTACTATTGATGGCATTCCTTATAGAGGATTGATTTGTAGAATGGGAACACCTTGTCATATTCTTATAATATTGAAAGATCTCAGAGCTAAGATAGGAAAAAATCATGGCGACATAGTAAGTATTACTCTTGAAGAGGATGTTGAAAAAAGAATTGTTGAAATACCTGATGATTTCAAGGAAATTCTTGATAATAATAAAGAAGCTTTTGACTTCTTTAATAATCTTTCGTTTACACATCGTAAAGAATATGTTAACTGGATTACATCTGCTAAGAAAATAGAAACTCCAGACTCGATAAAGTTTTAACTTTATTATTAAATAAAAAGAAAGAGGCAAGATAAATTCAAATCAATAGGAATTAAAAATCATTAATCATAAATCGAATTATTAGGTTTAAATATCTTATTTAAAATCTATTTGTAAAGAATAAAATGTAAGTGATTTTATTTAAATTATATATTATCCTAAATTTAGCTCTTCTTTAAAAACTTTTGATTGAAGTTAATATTTTTTAGATAGTTATCTTATTATTTCTTTAAAGATATAATAAGATAAAAATAATAACAAACATAAATATCATAATAATTAAATAAAATATTATCATAATAAGTAAACATATTAATAACATTATTAACGTTATATAATTTGTAAACTCTTCTATTTCGTAAGTAGTTTAAACTATGTGCGAAATAGAAGAAACTATTTAGGAAGCAGTTTAAACTATTTAGGAAGTAGTTTAAACTATGTGTGAAATAGATGAAACTATTTAGGAAGTAATTTAAACTATGTAGGACGTAATTTAAACTATGAATGAAATAGAAGAAACTATGTAGAGATTAGTTTAAATTGTGTTAATAATAGAAGCATTTAGATGTAAATTAGTTTCATTTATTGTACTTTAAATATTATTAATTATCAATATAAATTAATCTTATAAAACATTAAGTAGTATTCTTTGTTTTAAAAAGTAATTTTGAATCACAAAAATAAATAATATTTTAATGGAAGCTACAAAAGCCACAGTAAGTAAAAGAATCGCATTATTCGCAACTACACTTTCTTCGTTTTTAACTACTTTTATTGTATCGGCAAACAATATTGCCATTAAATCAATAGCAACTGAGTTCTCGATGGATGCAGTTAAACTTAACTGGGTGTCATTAGCTTATCTTATAACAGCAGCTATATTTCTTGTACCTATTGGTAAGATAGCAGATATCTTTGGTAGAAAGAAAATATATTTAATTGGTTTAATATCCTTTAGCTTAGCATCATTGTTTGCAGCAATTGCAACAAACGACAATATACTTATTATATTCAGAGCATTACAAGGTATTGGAGCTGCTATGATCTTTGGCACTGCTATTGCAATTTTGTCTTCAGTATTTCCACAAAATGAAAGAGGAAAAGTACTAGGTTATAATCTGGCAGCAACTTATTTAGGTTTATCTTCAGGACCTTTTATAGGAGGTTTTATGGTACAGCAATTAGGATGGAGATCTATTTATTTTGCAGGATTTCTGTTTAGTTTAATTATATTTCCTTTAGTAATATATAAATTAAAAGCTGAATGGCATGAAGCTAAAGGCGAAAAACTTGATATTAAAGGTTCAATTATTTATATGATTGGGATGTTTGGTATTATTTATGGCTTCTCAACATTGCCTGATATAAAAGGAATTATATTATTGACAGCGGGAATTATTATTACAATACTATTTCTTAAATTGCAGCAACAAACAACATTTCCTGTGTTGGATTTGAGTAACTTTAAGAAGAATACAGTGTTTATATTTTCAAACCTTGCAGCATTTATTAATTATAGTGCTACTTTTGCTGTAGGATATCTTTTAAGTATGTATCTTCAATATATCAAAGGATTAACACCACAACAAACCGGGATAATATTAATAACACAGCCTTTGACAATGGCTATATTTTCGCCTTTAGCAGGAAGATTATCAGATAAAATAGAACCACAATTAGTAGCAACAATAGGAATGGGTTTAACTCTATTGGGATTAATACCGTTTATATTTCTAAGTTACAACACATCAACTGCCTATATAACTGCCACATTGTTTTTGATTGGGATAGGATTCTCATTATTTTCATCTCCAAATACAAATGCTATAATGAGTTCTGTTGAAAGAAAGTATTATGGTGTAGCTTCTGCATCAGTAGGAACAATGCGATTAACCGGACAAGCAATTAGCATGGGAATAGCTACTTTGGTGTTTACTATATACATAGGTAAGGTAAAGATAACTCCTGAATATTATCCACAATTCTTAAATAGCACACATACAGCATTCATTATTTTTGCCGTATTATGCACTTTAGGCACATTTGCTTCGTTAGCAAGAGGAAAATTAAGGTAAATTATAAACGGAATATAATCAGATTAAAGATAATTATTAATTACCTTACTAAAAGTCTCTAATGTAAAGGGTTTACTTATGTAATCATCCATACCGGCATTAATATATTTCTCCTTATCACCTTTCATTGCATTAGCAGTCAAGGCAATTATTGGAGTATGACGAGCTGTATTGTTCTCAACATCTCTTATTGCTTTAGCAACTTGATAACCATCCATCACAGGCATTTGTATATCTAAAACAATAAGATCATAATTGTTTGTACAGTACTTTTGTAAAGCTTCCTGACCATCTGACGCAAGTTCAACATCAAATCCCATCTTCTGTAAATTAAATTTTGCTATACGTTGATTAATTTGATTGTCATCAACAACAAGTATTAACTTCTTAGCATTACTTTTAATTACCTCTAATGGTTTCATTTCAATTTGAGTCATTTTTTCATTAGAGATTACAAAAGGTAAAGTAAACCAAAACAGAGAACCTTTAGAAAAAGTACTTTCAACACCTATCTCACCACCCATCATGTCAGTAAGTTTTTTACAAATAGATAAACCTAAGCCAGTTCCAGCTATTAATTTTGACTTATCTTCTTGTTTAATTCTAGAAAAAACCTGAAAAAGTGAGTTCAATGCTTCTTTTGGAATACCTATTCCTGTGTCAGCAACATCAAATTTTAATACAATATTATTATTATCATTCTTAATTGTTTTTATAATAAGATTGACTTTACCGTTTTCAGTAAATTTAACAGCATTATTAGCCAGATTAATAATAATTTGCCTCAATCTACTAGGATCTCCGATAATTGTTTCCGGTAAATTGTCTTCTTTTATAATATTAAATTCAAGACATTTTTCTTTAGCTTTAATATTTACTACTAAATCTATTTCATTTAAGACTTTATTTAAATCAAAAGGGTGATAATCAAGCTCCATTTTTCCAGCTTCGATTGCCGAGAAATCTAAGACATCATTTAATAAAACTAAAAGATTATCAGCTGAAGAAATGATTCCTTTCAACAAATCAAGTTGTTCGTTATTTAAATTTGTATTCCTTAAAATTTCCGAAAGACCAAGAATACCATTCATTGGTGTTCTAAACTCATGAGAAACACTAGCAATAAATTCATTTTTTGCTAGAGTACCAGCTTCCGCTAATTCTTTAGCTTGCAATAAATCTTTTTCATTTTGTTTTCTTTCTGTAATATTCAACGAAATTCCAATTATACCTATAATCACACCCTCAGCATTCTTAATTGAAGCAATATTAGTATTTAAGGAATGTTTGGTATTGTTAATTTCAACTTCTTCTTCTAAATCATATAAAGCCTTACCTGTTTCAAGAACAAAACGTTCTTTATTAAGGTAATCATCATTATGATAAGTATCAAGTAAATCATTTAAATGTTTTCCAATAATATCTACAGGTTCTAATCCTAATAAATCTTCAAAAGAGCGATTAACTAATACATACTTTAAATGTATATCCTTAAAATAAATATAAGCAGGTATAGTGTCAAGAATAATAGATAGTTCCTCAGCTCTTATTTTTAAGTTGTCTGAAACTTTTTTAAGATCAGCACTTGTATTAGTAAGTAAAGAAGAGAGAATATTTTTTTCTTTATTTGATCGCTCATACTTAAAATTAAGTTTATCATTTTCTAAACCTATTTTCTTTAGCTCAAGAAATAAAGATTCTTTGAGTTTTAGAAAATCATCATAAGATTTAATAGTAGATATCTCATCAATAAGAGTTTGGATTTTATATAGCATTATCTTTTTGTTTTATGGATACTAAAGTAAAAGTTTGATTATGGAAATCACAAGTTGAATTAAAGTTATTTCCAATCTCACCATAAGTAAAAAAACCGATTAAAGGTACGTTCCATTTTCTCCAAGCATCTTCAATTTCTTCAGAAATAGTTGGTCCTAGCGCATTATGTCGAGCCATACATGAGAAAAGTATTAATAAATCCGTTTGTTTATGTAATTCGTAAAATTTAGCAACGTTATTTTTAGTAAATTCTATAATCTCAAAGCCTGGAGAGCTGGAAAATGAAACTACAGAACCTTGAGGAACTGATCCTGCAAAGATCAATGATTTCTTTTCTTTATCAACATTTAGTACTGCTCTTAAAACATGTTGCCTGTCAACATTCTTTAATAATAATGGAAATTCAATTCCTATCTCAGGTAAATCATCATCAGCAACATTTAAATAGGTTTTATAAACATCAAGAGCTGGTTCATTATCTATTGTATAAACAATATTTCCTTCGGATTTAGTTATTATTTTATCAGCTCCTATACCTACCCAACCACTTGAAGCAATACCATTCATCTCATAAAAATCAAGATCTAAAACCATTGCTAGTACTGAATTTTCTTCCATACCATCATTAGTAAAAACATAAGTCTTGTTAAATTTAGCATCATCTCCTGCTAACCCGCCAAACATCTTAATGGTATCATTGGTTTTATTCTGAATTCCTCTGACAAGCATTTCACCATCTGTTTCTAAACCACTTGCCAGAATAATAAGTCCGGGATTTTTAAAAGATTCTTTTGCCCAAAGGCCAATTTGTTTTCCTGATTCAATAGAAGAATAGTTGTTGTTTTTTAATAAATTAAAATTAAATGTACCCGGTAGTAAATCCATTAATAAACAAACTAGACTACCATCGGTAATCAACTGTTCTTTTTCGTTATATAAAAACTCGCCACAAGTTGTACATCCGTATAATTTGATATTTTCTTTATCAAATAATTCACATAACTCTACTATTTCTAATTCTACTGATGCAAAAACGATAGCTATGTTTGGTTTAAAATCGGAGGTGATATTTGTAGATAATTTCTGTTTTAATTCTAAAATTGAATCTGATTCTAATGTTTTAATTTTCATTTAAAATAGTTTTAATTATGAAGCTTAAATAATTCTCCATATAATGAATTAATATTTTATATCCTTTTAACAAAAAAGACAATATTAAGTTTCAAATCTCAACTTTTATAAATATAAAAATTGGAGAAAAATTTAAAAAAGCAAAGGTAATAAATAAAATGTATTTGCAAAGAATAAAGATATAAAACACTTTTACTGGATAACAAAATAATTATCTTTAATTGTTTAAAAACAATAGATTGTAATAATAATGTGTGTAATAAAGTCATATAATTTGTAGGATTTTGTGTGAATTAGGTAAAACTAAGCCTCTCGGTGACTCCTCCGAAGAGATATTCTCTCCCTTTAAAGAGTTATTCCCCTTCTCAGAGATGCTATGTTTTGTCTCAAAACTCAAATTATTGATAAAATTTATGAAAAAAGTCTGATGTTTTTAGAAATAGAATATTTTTATTTGTGCTTCTAAATTAATTAAAAATAAATCCAAAGCTGCTATCAGATTTTCTTTTTTCGATAGCATGAAGTACTAATAGTTTCTCATCATTTGTCATTGTAATCCAATCTACTATTTCTTTAGATGTGCGATAACAGCCTATACATATACGATTCTTATCATATTTACAGATAGATTTACATGGTGATTTGATTGCTTCCATTGTTATAATTAAACTTATTTTATTTATGTATTAATAAAAATTACTGTTAAGATATAAAGTGTTAAGTGAAATGAGAGTTGTCAACTTAATTAATTTAATTATATCAGTTTATGCAAACATCTTGTCAATTATTTCTTTATATTTAATTACAATTTTATTTCTTTTTAATTTAAGAGTAGGGGTTATTTCTCCACTTTGTACAGACCATTCAAAACCAATAAGAGTGTACGTTTTTATTTGCTCAGCGTCTCCAAAAAAAGCATTGTATTTATTTATTTCCTTTTGGAATCTCTTTTTAATAATAGGATTCTTAACAATTTCTTCATTACTCGTGTATTCGTAACCTTTTATAGCACACCATGTTTTAAGAAAATTAAAATCTGGAGCAATTAAAGCTCCAGCAAACTTTTGGTTTTCACCTAAAACAAGAATATATTCAATAAATGGAGACTCTTTAAACTTTTCTTCAATAAGTTGTGGATTAATATATTTACCTGCCGAAGTTTTAAAGATAGATTTTTTTCGACCGGTAAGTTTTAGGAAACCTCCTGGTTCAATATTTCCTATATCACCGGTATGAAACCAGCCATCTTCATCAATAGCCTCTTTAGTTAACTCAGGTTCTTTATAATAACCCATCATGACATTTGGACCTTTGCAAAGGATTTCGCCATCATCAGCTATTTTTACCTGAACACCGGAAACGATAGGTCCAACAGTACCAAACTTCCTTCCATTTTTCCATAAGTTATTTACTGCAATTACTGGAGATGTTTCTGTTAAACCATAACCTTCGACAATAGGAATTCCGGCTGCAGTAAATATTCTGCCCAATCTAGGTTGCAATGCTGCACCACCTGAGGCAATTATCTTGAAATTACCACCTAATGCATCTCGCCATTTGCTAAACACTAATTTGTCTAAAAGTTTGAGTTGAATTTTATAAATAAAACTATTTTCATTATCCAATTTATATCTAAATCCTATCCACAATGCCCAGAAAAATATTTTTCTTTTAAGCCATGGAAGTTTCTGTCCACTTGAGTATATCCTATCATAAACCCTTTCAAGCAAACGAGGTACAGTTCCTAATACATTAGGTTTTACTTCTTTTATATTATCAGAAATAGTACCTATATTTTCAGCATAATATATCGAAACACCAGCGTGTTGAAAAAGATAGTTCAGCAGCCTTTCAAAAACATGACAAAGTGGAAGATAACTCATCGCTCTCCCTTCTGAACCAAAAGGAAGGATAGGTTCGTTGGCAATGAAGTTAGATATAATATTATTATGCGAAAGCATTACACCTTTTGGATTGCCTGTAGTACCGGAAGTATATATAATTGTTGCAATATCATTATTATGAATACATTCTTTAATCTCTTCCAACAATTGTGGGTTAGAATTTTGTTTACCTAATTGAATTATTTGATCAAAATATTTAAATCGTTGCCTGTCTTTAAAAGTATAAATATCTTTCAGCGAAGGTATTTCAGGCAATATATGTTCAATTTTTCTAAGTAATTCTTCTCCTTCAACAAATACATACTTTACTTCAGCATGATTTAGGATATAATAATAATCTGACTCACTTATAGTAGGATAAATTGGAATAGGGATAGCTCCAACCTGTAGCAATGCCATATCAATAAAATTCCACTCAGGTCTGTTTGTACTAATAATAGCTACTTTATCACCTTTGTTTATATTTAAAGCAATAAAACCATAACTAAGATTGTTAGCTGTTTCAACATATTCCTGAATGCTATATTTTCGCCATTGCCCATTTATCTTTCCTGCTAATGCGTCCTCCTTCCAACTATAGTTCTCTATATAATTAGGTAACAGATCAAATATTCTGGTAATCTCCATTTTATTGAATTCGATTTTAAAAAAGATGTAAATGCAATTCTACTAAATTTATTTAATAATAATAAATAACTAAACAAATTTTTTACATAAATTGTTTTAATAAGATTAATTAATCATATAGATCAGTGTTTTATGTTAAATATTAAACTGGTAAATATTTTTATTTGAACAATTTGTTTTGTTATGATGTTAGTTATATTACAATTGTTATTGATTTGTTTTATTTTAAAATTAAATTTAACAATTTTTTTAAATATTATTAACCAATAATACTAATGGTTTGTATTTTTTGAGTAATTTAGCAGACTCATATTATATTATTTATAAATAACAAATGGATACAGTAACTAAAATGCCTTTTACTCAATTCGCTTTGATAATATCAGTTGCGGTTCTATTAGCTTTATATGGTATTTACAAGTTAATTACAATTTTAAGAAAAGTTAAACGTCAGCGTAAAGAACTTAAAAAATTAGTAACAGAATATGAAGAATTTCTACGCAATAGATCTGTTAATAATTAATACAAACAATTTTTAGATAACTCAAAACTCAAATATATACAATCTATTATATAGTAGATATTTATTAATAAAATAAAAAAGCTTTCCGTTTAATACTGGAAGCTTTTTTATTTTAATTTAACCCAAATTACGCATTAGAATAAATTTCATATATATTTTAAATATAATCAATCATTTAATGCATTTATTTTCTAATGCGTAGCATTAGAAAATAATATTGGTTATTTAATTGGC
>TBL_comb47_HYPODRAFT_10007169_pt1 | contig 11799 bp, 11 predicted proteins | sample TroBogypolimnion_40_FD_10682 | JGI IMG/M metagenome (IMG submission 10682) | reverse complement strand
TTTTTTTACTTTTTTTCAAGTGAAAAACGCTTGCGGGTTTGAATGTTTTTAAGTGAAATCCCCTCCAGAATTAACATCAGTTTTTGACGTGATATCTCAAGAGAAGTTTGGGATTTCTCAATCTTGGGCATCTCGAAAGTACCCTGTTCAAGTCTTTTGTGCCAGATGGCAAATCCGGTTTGATCCCAAACCAATATCTTAACCAGGTTACGGTGTCGATTAATGAAAATGAAGATATCACCGGAAAGTGGATCTTGACCAAGCTTATTAATCACAAGGCCGCTCAGTCCATCAAATCCTTTTCTCATATCCGCCGATGAACTGTAAAGGAAGAACCGGGCATTGCCGGATACACCAAAAAGCATAACAGCGGTTAATAAATCCGAACAACAATACCACCGGATAATTCTATCTCTAACTTTGGCGTTGATATCCCGACACCTGTTTCCTGGCTTATGGTCAAAGAGGCAAACCCATTGTCTGGTGCATTAGCTTGGCGATGTTTTTGCACCCAGTAAATAAATGTGGCCAGTTTAATATGGTTCTCTTCGCTAAATTGTTTTTGAGTCTTTCCGCTTTGCTGCCACTGCTCAACAAGCTCATACATCGATTGGGTTTTGGTACCGTTCTGCATCATGTTTTTTGATCACAAAACTAAACCATCAACTTATTGTCCGCAAGATGGGTTGGTCGGATGGATACGGATAATTACATATTCACGTCTGGCTAAAAAAGCTCGGATGACATTTCTTCAAGCTAAGTTAGAGAAGAATATAAAACCGAAAAAAATACCATTTTCATTTCAAGGGGACTTTTTTCAATACGATTTACTATCAACAAGACCTAAGATAAAAGATTTAAGTAGTTTTAATTTTCCCGATACAATATTATCAAAGGCAAAATCAGACTCTGTTGGTACATATGGTATATTTTATTTTGATCCTAATAATTTTAAAGAAATTGATTTTGCTTTTTCAGTTGCATCTGATATTAGTTTTAAAAGAAAAGTAGATTGCAATACAGGAAAAAAGCAGCTATATTTTAGAGGAATTACTTATGATACAGTTGCTGAATATCGGGAATTTTTTAAAAAAGGAGAACTAGAACTTCGAAGCACATTAAATGCGGATATGTTTGAATATGGTTTATTGAAATTATTTGTTGGAACACCAATTGAAAATGATATAAATATCATTAGATTTTTAAAAAGCTATTTTTATAAATTAAGACCTTCCCAACCAGAAGTAATGGATTTCATGAGTTTTCTTTCAACAACAATTAATGGCGGAGGTGATGTTGGCATCGATAATTTTGAAATGGATATGAACATTAATATTCTATTGTTAAATGTTGACCCCAAAAAAGAAGTTATTAGAGAATAAAACATGGAATTAATGGGATCAGCCTCAATTTATTTACTGGCAATATTTATTCAAGCATTACGGGCTAATTCAAAATCACTAACTTTACCAACAACCAAGTTACATCTATAACCTGGTATTAATTTGGATTAAGAAATGTTTGAACAGACTTTTAAGAATATAGACGACATCCTTCACAAGGATGCCGGTTGTGGGAGCGAATTGGATTATGTGGAGCAGACTTCGTGGGTGTTGTTCCTGAAATATCTGGATGATTTAGAGAAGGATAAAATGACTGCTGCTGAGCTTTCGGGCAGGACTTACACGAATATCATTGCTCCGGAATATCAATGGACTGTTTGGGCGATGCCTAAAAATGGGGATGGCAAACTGGATTACCAGAATGCTTTGGCGGGTGACGATCTTAAGGACTTTGTTGACCATAAACTCTTCCCTTATCTTAAAAAGTTCAAGACTTCTGCTGAAAGTGCCGACACGATTGAATATAAAATCGGTGAGATCTTCAGCGAGTTGAAAAACAAGATGCAAAGTGGTTACAACATGCGTGAAGTGATCAATCTCATCGATGAACTTCGCTTTCGTACCCATGCTGAAAAGCATGAAATGAGCCATTTGTATGAATCTAAAATCCAGAATATGGGCAATGCCGGACGCAATGGGGGTGAGTATTACACTCCACGTCCATTGATAAAAACCATTGTTAAGGTCGTTGCTCCCAGGATTGGTGATAAGATTTATGATGGTGCTGTCGGTAGTGCTGGCTTCTTGTGTGAGGCCTTTGAATATCTGAAAGTAAGCAAGGGCAAGCAGGAAAATCTTACCACAAAAGACATTGAGACTTTACAGAAAAACACTTTTTACGGTAAGGAGAAGAAATCATTGGCCTATATCATCGGCACCATGAATATGATTTTGCATGGAGTGGAAGCGCCCAATATTGTGCACACCAATACACTTGCAGAAAACCTTTCCGATATTCAGGAGAAGGACCGTTACACTGTCGTGCTGGCTAATCCTCCTTTTGGAGGGAAAGAACGCGCCGAGGTTCAACAAAACTTCCCCATCAAGACAGGAGAAACTGCATTTTTGTTCTTGCAACATTTCATCAAGATTCTCAAGGCCGGTGGCAGAGCCGGTGTAGTCATTAAAAACACTTTTTTGAGCAATACAGACAATGCTTCTGTGAGTTTGCGCAAACTCTTGCTTGAAAGTTGTAATCTGTATACTGTTTTGGATCTTCCGGGTGGGACCTTTACCGGTGCCGGAGTAAAAACTGTCGTACTCTTTTTTGAAAAGGGAGCACCTACCCGCAATATTTGGTACTATCAGCTCAACTTAGATCGAAACCTCGGCAAAACCAATTCACTCAACGAAAGTGATCTGGCTGAATTTGTTGAACTACAAAAGACTTTTGCTGAAAGCGAAAACTCCTGGTCTATTGATGCAGCATCCATCGATACATCCACTTTTGACCTGAGCGCTAAAAACCCAAATAAAAAAGAAGAAGCTGCTCTACGTCAACCCAAGGAGATCCTGGAAGAGATGAAAGCATTGGATGCTGAAAGTGCAGCTATTATGGAAAAATTGAAACTGATCATTGGCAATTGAAATTTGTGTAGTGACGAATGGCATTCGCCCCTACGAATATCACAATGATTTATTTAATCAAACCGGTGCAACTTTTTCTTAAAAATATTAACTTTACATAACTGAATCAAAAAGAGTTGCGGCAATAAATATTTAAAAAATTGCAAGCAAATGAAAACAAAGAATAAACAAAAAGATAATTTCAATGAATTAGTTGATTCAATTTCTCAACTGGCTGAAGGAACAGAACAACTTGCATTGCAAGCGGTAGATCTTTATGCTCCAGTTGTGGAAAACATAATCAGCACCAAATCAACCGACACCAAGCTCATTGAACACACTTTAGAATTTATGCTTGACTTTTGCATTCATGATAAAATGCTATTACTTTTCAAAAAACTATGCCGATATTACTATCTCATTGACCCACAAGCAACAGCCGAATACATTAATTTATATCGGGAACTGTGGGATGATGAAACAAAACAAAATACAATAAATGATTGAAATCGAAAAGATGACTATTAGACAAGATAAACCTAAGAACAATTTTAAAATACCACTAGGCTGGAGAATAAAAAAATTGGGAGAGATTTGTGTATTCGGGAATGGTTTGTGGACAGGAAAGAAAGCCCCATTCCAAAGGGTTGGTGTAATACGGAATACAAACTTTACAAAAGACGGAAAATTAGATGACTCTGATATTGTTTATTTAGATGTTGAACAATCTCAATTTGTAAAACGAAAATTACTGTTTGGTGATATTATTCTTGAAAAATCTGGAGGAGGACCAAAACAACCTGTTGGCAGAGTTATTATCTTTGATAAAAAAGATGGTGATTATTCATTTAGTAATTTCACTTCTGTTATTAGAATCAGCAATCCTGAAATAGTTGACTATACTTATTTGCATAGGTTTCTGTATTTCTCTTATATTTCGGGAGTTACCGAAACAATGCAAAGTCATTCGACAGGTATAAGGAATTTAAAATTTGATGAATATAAAAACATTGACATTTCATTACCTCCTATTCCAGAACAACATAGATTAGTAGCCATTTTAGATGAAGCCTTTGACAACATAGCCAAGGCAAAAGCCAATGCTGAACAAAATCTCAAAAACGCAAAAGAACTTTTCGAAAGTTATTTGCAAAGTGTGTTTGCAAATATAGGTAAGGGTTTGGAAGATTATTTTCTAAAAGATTTAACAACAAAAATCGGTAGTGGTGCAACACCACGTGGTGGAAATGAAAGTTATAAAACAGAAGGTGTTTCTTTAATCAGAAGTATGAATGTTTACGATTTTGAATTTAGGGAGAAAAATCTTGCATTTATTGATGACCGACAAGCCAAAGATTTAAATAATGTTACACTTCAAGAAAATGATATTTTGTTAAATATTACCGGAGCTTCTGTGGCAAGATGTTGCGTAATTCCGAAATCATATTTACCAGCTAGAGTTAATCAACATGTTTCAATTATTAGAGTAAGAAAAGAACTAATTGACCCATTTTTTTTGAATTTATTATTAGTATCAAAATTCTATAAAGACCAATTACTGTTTACTGGTGAACAGGGAGCAACAAGACAAGCAATTACAAAAGCACAATTAGAAGTTTTCAAAATTAGTTTTCCAAAATCAATAAAAGAACAAAAATTTATTGTTCAAAAACTAGATTCATTATCTTTAGAATGCAAAAAATTAGAATCCATATATCAACAAAAAATCATAGCTTTGGATGAGTTGAAAAAGAGCATTTTACAGAAGGCTTTTAATGGTGAATTAAATTAGATATGATAATAGATCCTAATAAACATCATCACAAATCTTCCCTTTTAGAGGGAAATAAATATTCGAACGGTGAGATGTATTTTGTTACGATTTGGACAAATGAACGGGCATGTTTATTTGGTGAAGTTGTCGATGACAAGATGGTGCTGAATGACCTGGGAAACTGTGTGAATGATGAATGGATCCAAAATTCCATTAAGTGGGGAAATACTATATTAGATGGGTTTGTTGTAATGCCCAACCATTTACATGGGATCATTACTATCGATAAATCAGCCCATGAATATAACTCTTGTTTAACAATAGATCACGTTATCCGGCAGTATAAATGTAAGATAACCAGAAAGATTAACATATGGCAGAATTCAGAGGGGGTTAAGATTTTGCAAACTAATTATTTGCAAGATATTATCTGGAACCAACAAATCTTTGATTTCCTTTCGGAACACATCATCAATAATCCAAAAAACTGGGTCACAGATAATCTTTATAAACGATGAACGAAGACGAAACCAGAGCTGAATTGATAGACCCGAAGCTTAAAAAGTGTGGCTGGGGGGTTGTAGAAGGATCTAAAGTTTTCAGGAACCATCCCATTACTGTGGGTAGAATTCAGACTGGAGGAAAACGTGATAAGCTTCTCAGGGCTGATTATGTGTTATCGTACAAGGGAATCAAGCTGGCTGTGATAGAAGCCAAGAGTGATGAACTGGAGGTAGGTGAGGGTGTGGCTCAGGCTAAACAGTATGCCGAAAAGCTGAAATTGGAAACTACTTATGCCACTAATGGCAAAGAAATTTACAGCATCTGCATGAAGACAGGGGCCGAGGGTTTGGTTGACAATTACCTTTCGCCTGAGGAGCTTTGGAACAAGACCTATCCTTTGACAGGTGAAGTAGAAGATTTGGTTAACGAATGGAGAGAGAAATTTGCTGCTGTTCCTTTTGAAGATATCAATAAGACCAAACCACCGAGATTCTTTCAGGAAATAGCAGTAAACAAGGCATTGGAAGCCATTGCCAATGGCAAGGATAGAATTTTATTGACACTTGCAACCGGTACGGGGAAAACTACCATTGCCTTCCATATTGCATGGAAATTGTTTCAGACAAGATGGAATTTGAAACATGACGGAGGTCGCAGACCACGGATTCTGTTCCTGGCTGATCGAAACATATTGGCTGACCAGGCTTATGGTGAATTTAACAGATATGCAGCATTTGCCGAAGATGCATTAGTGAGAATTAGTCCCAAAGCAATCCGGATTCTGAACGATAATGGGAAAAACATTGCGATAAATACGTTTATTTCCAGCGCTTCAAAAAATAAAGTCCGGGTTCCTACCAATGGAAATATCTTCTTTACTATTTTCCAAACCTTTATGACCGGGGAAGAGAATGAACCCAATTTTGGTGAATACCCTAAAGATTTCTTTGATTTCATTATTATTGACGAGTGTCATCGTGGAGGGGCAAATGATGAGGGGAACTGGAGGGGAATTCTTGAATACTTTTCTCCGGCTGTTCAGTTGGGCCTGACTGCAACGCCTAAACGCAAAGACAATGTCGATACCTACAAATATTTTGGCGACCCGGTCTATATCTATTCACTCAAAGAGGGTATCAACGATGGGTTCCTGACGCCTTTCAAGGTAAAAAGGATCAAGACTACCCTTGATGATTATATCTACACCAGCGACGACCAAATCATTGAAGGCGAAATTGAAGAGGGGAAAATATATACGGAACCGGACTTCAACAGAATCATTGAAATAAAAGCCAGAGAGGCTAAGCGTGTCAAGATCTATATGGACGATGCCAATCAAAATGAAAAGGCTATTATTTTCTGTGCCACTCAAGACCATGCTGCGGCTATTCGTGATTTGGTGAATCAGTGCAAAAAGAGCAAGGAGCCGAATTATTGTGTGCGGGTTACGGCCAATGATGGAGAGATAGGTGAGCAATTTTTAAGAGAGTTCCAGGACAATGAAAAAACAATTCCAACCATATTAACTACTTCGCAAAAATTATCTACAGGTGTGGATGCCAGAAATATCCGGAACATCGTTTTGCTGCGTCCTGTCAATTCTATCATAGAGTTTAAACAAATTATCGGGAGAGGAACACGGTTGTTTGATGGCAAGGAGTTTTTTACCATCTATGATTATGTGGATGCTTATCAGAATTTTTCAGATCCGGAATGGGATGGGGAGGCTCCTGTCGAAGAGTCATGCGAGAAATGTGGACATATACCTTGTACTTGCAGGAAGGTACCCCCAAAACCTTGTTCTGTTTGTGGTCAATTACCCTGTATATGTATTAAAGAATCCTCTCCGGCTTGTTACAAGTGTGGGCAGAGTCCATGCATATGCAAGAAAAAAGTTAAAATAAAGTTGAGCGATGGCAAGGAACGTGAAATCCAGTTCATGATTGCTACTTCATTCTGGGGCAATGATGGGAAACCGATTTCGTCGCAGGAGTTCATGGAGAATTTGTTTGGCAAGCTCCCTGATCTATTCAAAAGTGAAGAAGAGCTTCGTTCGTTATGGGCCAATCCGTTGACAAGAAGAACCTTGCTGGATAAATTGGAGAAAGCAGGATTTGGTCATGAACAGTTGACGACTTTGCAAAAACTGATTGACGCAGAGAAGAGCGATCTTTTTGATGTCCTGGAATATGTGCTCAACAGTGATATTAAACCCATCAGTAGAGAAGCAAGAGTTGCAGCTGCTCAGGCTACTATTTTTGCTTTGCTCAATGACAAACAAAAGGCTTTCATTGAATTTGTGTTGACTAAATATATTGAAACCGGAGTTGAAGAACTGGATCAGGAAAAATTACCAGTCTTGCTGACCAACAAATATCAGTCGCTGGAGGATGCCAAAGAGGTGTTGGGTGATGTGAAAAACATTAGCTCGTTGTTTATTGAATTCCAAAAGCATTTGTATCAGTTGGAGGTGGCTTAGCTGGCTATCATCTTAATATTACTAATCGTTAAGAATGAAAATCGCAACCTGGAATATAGAAAGACCTACTAAGTCTTAAAAACGTAATCCGGCAATCACTGATTGTTTGTTGAAAATTGATGCGGATATTTTAATATTTACCGAAACGAATGATTGTATCACTTTTGGCGATAGATATAATTATTATTATACCAAAGAGGGTCGAAGAAAACTGAATGATTCATTTGAGAAATTGATTCTGGTTAATTTGACTGCTGAAATACCACAAAACATTGATCATATTATCGTTTCAAGGTCTTTTGTTGGGGATAGGGTTTGGCATACCGAAACTTGGAATAGTGATAGAAAATTAAGTGATCATATTAGGGTTGTGGTTGAAATTATTTAACGGATTAAAATTTTTTATTTGGAGAGAAAACATCATCATTACCGTGGGTGGCCACATGGGCGACTACTACTCTATTTACGTTCCAATAAGTGTAAAATTTATACACTTATTGGAACGAATCATTTTATGGAGATCATTTTTACAATATATTTCAGAAGATAGGTGGCGGAGTTTGGCGGTGGATGGCGGAGTTTGGCGTACCCGAATCCTTGATTTTGGGGTTGGGCAGGTGGTATCTTTACAATGTTATTCATCACCCGGGGTGAACATGTTCTTTGAAATCTTGATATTTTTAAAAAGGGGCTTTTTTCATGGTTTGATTTATTTCCAGATCAAAAACAGGGAAACATATGATCTACTCTATTGTTGATAAGAGTCAGATCAAATATTTACTATACTTTTACTCAGATGGAACTTATTGTTGTCGTTAAAACAGGTTATCAGCAGTTCAGAAAGCAGGTGCTTGAACTGTATCTCGAAAGTTTTTCAACCGGGAAGTCGGCTCAGACTTTGGATCCTGTCGTTACAGGACATTACCTGGATGCTTTGTTTGAGGAAGGTTATGGGATTTTTGTGATGGATAAGGAGGTGTTGGTGGGCGCGTTACTGGCTACCCCATTGCATTTTGATCAGTTGATTCCAGATAAAATACGACAGAACATTTTGGTTGAAGAATGTGTTTATATTGCCGAAATGATGGTTACTGAAAATGCCAGGGGCAAGGGATTGGGGAAACAATTGCTGCAGGAGTTTATCCAGACTGTTGATGTGAATCGGTTTAAACATGCATTTATTCGCGTTTGGGATCAAAACATTCCTGCTATCTCGTTGTATCGCAAGATGGGTTATGAAGAGTATGCTTCCATCGACCAGCTGAAGACCTATCCCGATAAAAGTGGAACTTTCTTAATGCATAAAGTATACTTATATAAAAAATTGAGCCAGTAATGCACAATCTGATTACGAAGACAATCAATCTACATGAGGGGAATCCTGAAGAGAAACGGGCCGAGATTCTGGATTATTTCAATAAGACCTGGGAGATTGATGAACGGTTATATGATTTAATAAAACAGGATGAGACGTTCTATTTGCGGGCCGATCCTTTGCGTCACCCGTTGATCTTTTATCTGGGTCATACGGCTACTTTCTTCATCAATAAATTGTTTCAGGCAAAACTGATCGACTCGCGCATCGAGCCTGCTTATGAAGCTGTCTTTGCTGTGGGGGGGGATGAGATGAGTTGGGACGATATCGATGAAACACATTACAACTGGCCCAGGGTTTCTGAGGTCAGAGCGTATCGCAATAAAGCCAAAGCGGTCATTACCAATGTGATCGAAGAGACTCCTTTGCAACTGCCCATTACCTGGGAAAGTCCTTTCTGGGCCATCATGATGGGAATAGAACATGAGCGGATTCATCTGGAAACCTCTTCTGTTTTGATCCGGCAGCTTCCTTTGGAAACGTTGCAGTCCGGGAGGTTTGGTGAGAACTGTCCTTTGCATGGGGACTTTAACGGGAATGAGTTCCTGCCCGTTCCGGGGGCGATTGTTGAAATGGGTAAGCCTTTCAACGATCCACTTTATGGTTGGGATTTAGAATATGGAAAGCATGTGGAAAAGGTGGCCTCTTTTAACGCTACACGGCAGCTGATTTCGAATGTGGAATTCCTGGAGTTCGTGAATTCGGGAGGATATGAAACGAAAAGGTTTTGGACCGGGGAGGGCTGGAACTGGAAGTGTTTTAAAGAGGCTGCGATGCCGCTGTTCTGGAGGAAAGAGGGTAACGAATATTTTCTGAGATTGGTAGCAGATGAAATAAAGATGCCTTGGAATTGGCCTGTCGAAGTGAACTACCTGGAGGCAAAAGCATATTGTAACTGGCAAAGCGAGGTGACTGGCAAGACATTGCGCATGCCGACTGAGGGGGAATGGTATCGGTTATTGGCTTTTTGTAATGTGCGGGATCATCGTGCATGGGAGTTAGCTCCTGGAAACATAAACCTCGAGCATTATGCTTCTCCCTGTCCGGTGGATTTGTTTAAGATGGGTGACTTCTACGATGTGATTGGTAATGTCTGGCAATGGACAGAAACAACTATTTCAGGTTTTGAAGGTTTTAAAGTCCATCCTTTGTATGATGATTTCTCAACACCTACCTTCGACGGGCAACATAATCTGATCAAAGGGGGTTCATGGATTTCGACGGGTAACGAGATCATTCAGCATGCCCGGTATGCTTTTCGCAGACACTTTTACCAACATGCCGGATTCCGTATTGTAGAATCAGAAAGCGATCTGGTCTGATCAGACAGTTCGTTTGTTGTGATTCAGCAGGGCTTCGGCAATGATGAGGTCAATGGGGCGGGTGATCTTTATGTTTTCGGGATTGCCCTGGGTCAGGACGATTTTCTCTCCCATCTTTTCCAATACAGAGGCATCATCGGTGTAGGTTGATGAATAACCCTGTTCATAGGCCTTGCAGATCAAAGAGCATCTGAAGACTTGTGGTGTCTGGATCAGTTTTAGCTTGCTGCGGTCTATGATGTGATTTCCGGTGGAGGTTTCTTCACGTACCGATTCGATTACAGGGATTACCGGGATTGCGTTGCCATATTGCCGGGCTGCATCGAAGGCTGTTTGTATGGTTTCATGGCTGACCAGTGGTCGTACTCCATCATGGATGGCTACAAGATTTTCGTTGTGCGGGAGTGTCTGAAGTGCATTTCTGACTGAATAGAAACGTTCGGGACCTCCTTTGACAATTTGATGAGGGATTGTGAATGAATAGGTCTTGCAAAGTGATTCCCAGGTGGCAATGTGCTCTTCGGGGAGGACAATGATCAGAGAGAGTGCCGGATCATAGCTGTAGAAAGTTTCGCAGGTATGCATCAGAATAGGTTTGCCGTTGAGCAAAAGAAATTGTTTGGGGATGTCGGCATCCATTCTCTTGCCTGAGCCACCGGCTACAATGATTACATAGTGCTGATCCATACAATGGTTTATCTTGGTTTTCCTGTAGAGTCTCCTCTGCTTGAATACTCCCTGGGAGCAGTATATCCTTCTTTTGATGCAAAAGGATTGAGCAGGCCGGAACAACTGATCAGCTCCATTCTGACTGAACCAATAATGACTGCTGATTCTGCCAGGATGGGGATTTTGTTGCCATCGTCAGAAACCCATAGTGTCATGGGATAGTCTTCCTTAAATACATTTCCTTTGGCCAGTAAGGGTTTAAGCTTGAGACATTTTATCTTTCCCATTGAGGTCTTGATGGTCTCTCGGCCAAAGTATTTTACCTTGGAGAAATAGACTGAGTCGTCGAGGTAGAAAGGTAAATTAATGACGTCGCCTGGCTTGATAGTGGCTGCATTGAGTGTCCGGGCAAAGAAGAATGAAGAAATGATATCCTGAACATTGATGGGGATATGGGTTGCTTTATTGCGGCTTACTGCAGAACCCCTGAACTGATTGAAGTTTACTTCATCATCTTTTTTGAATCCTCCTTCACGTGTCCGTCGGATAAAAAGCCATGGGAAGATTCCTTCTTCGTCTACAAAACTCTCAAACCGATCGTCTACCTTGAAAAACATATTGAAAAAGCCGCTTGACTTTCCGGTTGCTACAATGTGATAGGTATCGCGGTTATTGAATTTGCGATTGTCAGGGGTGATCTCTAAAGT
>TBL_comb47_HYPODRAFT_10007168_pt1 | contig 11799 bp, 8 predicted proteins | sample TroBogypolimnion_40_FD_10682 | JGI IMG/M metagenome (IMG submission 10682) | reverse complement strand
TGCCTGAAAGATAATCGGCCGTGACCGATGGCCTGAACCATTTAAAGGAACAGGATAAGTCCAGCTCTGCCTGGTCAGTGTACATCGATTTTGCGGTAGCAACTCCTGATGAAAAGAAAAAATGGGTATAGGAGGGGCTAATGGTCAAGGCTTTGTTCAATAATATAAAGTCCCAGCCCCCCGCCAGATCATATTCCGATGTGGTTTTTGAGGAAGAGGCCGCATTGCTGTTACTAATAAAAAGTCCTGTTGCAGATAGTGACAATCCATTTAATGCTGAGTAGGAAATCGAGGGTGATGAATTTGGCTGTGAATTAAAATTATTGAAGATCCCATAAAAATCATAGTTTGAACTATAATCGAAACCAATGTCCAGCGTAGATTTATCTTTCTTTGGGGATTCTATTTCAACTAATTGCCCGTTTGCTGAAATAGACCATGCACAAATCACGAGCGCTGATAATAGAAAGGCTTTATACATATTAATTTTGTCAGTTAAGTTTGGAAATGAAGCCAAAAACCTTACAAAAATTATGCCAGCCAAATTGAGATTAAACGGTGATCATTGAGGGAGGATAAATGCAAAAAAGATGGATACCTCAATAGACATCCATCTTTTTTGCTTACACTATTTTACTGTTTTTTATTTGCTGTTACATTAAAATCCAGCGTGAAATCATCATAAATCACTTTGTCTCCAAGTCCCTCGAAAAAGCTTCCTGAACCATATTTGATGCCGAATTGAGTCCGGTTAACCGTAATAACGCCCTGGGCAGTTAATTTATCGCCATTTACTTTGACTTTTGCATTGAACTCAACAGGTTTTGTCACCCCTTTTATCGTAAGGTCTGCGAAAATATGAGACTCATCACCCGTCACGGAAGCCACTTTCTTCACAACCATAGTTGCCTGAGGAAATTTATCAATTGAAAAGAAATCATCAGACGAAAGATGCCCGATCAGCTTTTTATTCCATGCAGGATCTGTTAAGTCTTCGTCAACAATGCTCTTCATATCAATTACGAAAGAACCGCCGGCAACCTTATCCCCTGAAAAGTAAGCGTTCCCCTTCGAAGGCGATCGTGCCATTATGTTTGCCGGTTACTTTTTTCCCTTCCCATTTCACTTTGCTGGCAACTTTATCAACTACATAATCAGCAGCTTTGATATTTGAATTTACAATTACGAGGGTTAGAAGTAAAAAGAACCCCCTTAAAAATACCTGACTTTGATTTAAACCTTTTTTCATTTTTATAAATTTTAAAATTATTTGTATTGTTTTGACATTGCAAAAGTGCAACTGTTTGGCCTTTCCAGGGTAACAGAATTCAGAAAGGTTGTGGTACATTTCCGACACATTTAAGATTAAGGAACCTTTATCGCCCTGGAAGAGTATAAATACAAAGAAATTACAGGCAGCGCTATTGGAGCCGCAATGCAGGTTCATAAAGTCCTCGGGAATGGTTTCCGTGAGGTGATTTACCAAAGAGCCCTGGAAATGGAGATGCCTTATTTTAAGTTAAGTTTCAAGCGGGAGTTTGTTTGCCAACTTTTTACAGGAATGAGCAAATCGGCACACGCAGGGTAGATTTCCTGGTTGAAGAAATCATCTCTGTCGAACTTAAAGCCATTATTAAAATCGAAGATGTGCATCTTGCTCAGGCAATAAATTATTTAAAGGCATACAATATTGAAGTGGGATTGCTGATTAATTTTGGAAGTAAAAGCCTTGAGATGAAAAGGCTCATCAATACGAAATTCAAAAAAAAGTCTGACCCTGGATTAAACTGATTTCTCAGATTTTCAGGTACTGCTCAATCTGATTAATCTGATCCAATCCCGGTTCAGACATTCTCTGCTCTAATCCAGGTTGTGACATTGTCAGCGGGCAATGTCAGTCCGGGCCCGACCTTTTCAGGTTGACCCTTCATGAAAGTCATGATGAAGCCCGCCCGGGATTCATTCATCAAGGTCATCCGGGTTAAATATTATTCCACTTTTACAAGTAGTTCCCAATGAATTAGTACTTTTATCGCATCAATACCCACTTCAAAATAGTCATTCAATGATAAAATCAACTATTTTTCTTCTGTTTATATCCGTTTTATTGACCTTAAAGTCAAATGGACAGAATACCTTTCCGGTGAATGATGTTGCGAACCCGCGTGAAGGGTGTTACCTTTTTATTCATGCGACCATTATCCAGGATTCCCAAACTACGCTGCAGGATGGATCAATGATTGTTCGGCTTGGAAAAATTGAGAATATAGGCACAGCCCTGCCAATACCAAAAGATGCAGTAATTATTGACTGCAAGGGGAAATATATCTATCCGTCCTTTATCGACATCTATTCTGATTATGGAATGCAGGCCGGCAAAAGTGATCCCGGCAGTTCGCGGGTAATTTCAAATACCAAAGGCGCCGTTGGATGGAACCAGGCTATCCGGTCTGAAGTTAACGGTGCTGATATATTTCGGGTAAATGGTACCAGGGCAAAGGAGTTGCGTGCAGTTGGAATCGGAGCCGTGCTTACCCACCAGATGGACGGGATATCGCGGGGCACAGGGACTGTGGTAACCCTTGGGTTGGAAAAGGAGAATAAAGTGATGCTGAAAGAGAAAGCATCTGCAAATTTCTCATTTGATAAGGGGAGCAGTCCTCAGGATTATCCGACTTCCTTAATGGGAGCAATTGCCCTTTTACGCCAAAACTATCTCGACGCACAGTGGTACCAGTCCAAACCTGCTGAGGAGGGAATAAATCTTTCGTTGAAAGCTTTCAATGATAACCTGTCGTTGCCTCAAATTTTCGAGAGTAATGACAAATGGAGTGATCTCAGAGCAGCAAAGGTCGGCAATGAATTCGGTGTTCATTATATCATCAAAGGAGCGGGAAACGAATACCAGCGGATCAACGAAATAAAAGCAACAAATGCGGCCTATATTCTCCCCCTGAATTTTCCGCTGGCGATGGATGTAGATGATCCGGCTGATGCCCGGTTTGTTTCGTTAGCAGATTTAAAACATTGGGAGATGGCGCCGCTGAATCCGGCAACGTTCGAGAAAGAAAATATCAGTTTTGCCCTTACGGCTAATGGTCTCAAAGATCTGAATTCATTTATGCCAAATCTCCGCAAGGCAATCCGGGCCGGATTAAGTGAAGCAAAAGCATTGGATGCCCTCACAAAAATACCCGCTTCGTTATTGAAAATCGATGATCAGGCGGGAAGCCTGGAGAGGGGGAAAATTGCAAATTTCCTGATCACTTCGGGGCCTGTTTTTGAGGATAAAACGGTCATCTTTCAAAACTGGATTCAGGGAAACAAATATATCGTAAAGGAGGAGGGTTGGAAAGACCGAAGGGGCAATTATTCCCTGGTATTTAACGGTGAGAAGTACCATTTGGAACTTAAGGGCGATGCGGCCAAACCTGCTTCGCTTTTGATTGGCAAGGATACCTTGAAATCAGACCTTCAAATGAATGACCGGCTGGTTAAACTCACCATGACCTCCAAGAAAGATACTACCTTAAAAGTTATGCTGAGCGGTGTAATGAGCGATGAAAATTGGAGTGGAACCGGTCAGACAGCAAATGGAAAATGGATAAGCTGGATCGCAACCAGAACCGGAGATACTACACTCGCTGCCGATACCACCAAACTGAAAAAAGGTGATTTTAAAATTGAAGGTGCGGTTACGTTTCCGTTCAATGGTTATGGGTTTAAGCAATTGCCTGGAGAGGAGACTGTTTTAATCAAAAATACAACTGTCTGGACTTCGGAGAAGGAAGGGAAATTAGTCCATACCGATGTGCTGATCCGGAACGGAATAATTGCTGCGATAGGGAAAAACTTAATGGAGACCACCGCCAGAATCGTTGATGGCACAGGTAAACATTTGTCTGCCGGTATAATTGACGAGCATTCCCATATAGCAGCCTCGGGTGATGTTAATGAATGTTCCCAGAGTGTTACTGCCGAGGCCCGGATTGGTGACATTATCAATCCGGAGGATATTGATATTTACCGTCAACTTAGCGGAGGTGTCACCAGCAGTCATATTCTTCACGGAAGTTGCAATACGATAGGGGGACAGACGCAACTGATAAAACTTCGCTGGGGTTCCGATCCGGAACAACTTAAGTTTAAAAACTGGGATCCGTTTATAAAATTTGCCCTTGGCGAAAATGTAAAGCGTTCCTATTATCCGGTTAGTCCCAGGTTTCCCGATACCCGGATGGGGGTTGAAGAGGTGTTGACCGATGCTTTCACGCGTGCTGCCGAATATCAGAAGCTTGGCAAGGGAAAGCGAAAGGACCTTGAGCTCGAAGCATTGTCAGAAATATTGAATAAGAAGAGGTTCATTACCTGTCACTCCTATGTTCAGAGTGAGATTAACTCGCTAATCAAGATTGCCGATAAATTCAATTTCACAGTGAATACGTTTACCCATATTCTTGAAGGGTACAAGGTTGCCGATAAAATGAAAGCCCATGGCGCTAATGCCTCCACGTTTAGTGATTGGTGGAGTTATAAAATGGAGGTTGTTGATGCGATTCCGCAAAATGCCTATCTGATGCAAAAGGAGGGAATTAATGTCGCTATCAACAGTGATGATCCGGAGATGGCCCGAAGGCTTAACCAGGAAGCAGCAAAGAGCGTGAAATATGCCAATATGGATGAAGAGGATGCCTTGAACATGGTTACAATCAATCCTGCCACCATGCTTCATGTTGGCAACCGGACGGGAAGCATTAAAGTCGGAAAGGATGCTGACCTGGTATTGTGGAGCGATCACCCGCTGAGCATTTATGCCAAAGCGGAAATCACATTTGTGGATGGCATTGTTTATTTTGACCGGACAAAAGATCTGCAGCTTCGTGGAGATATTCTGAAAGAACGAACCCGGTTAATCCAAAAGATGATCAATGCGAAAAAAAGTGGAGAAAAGAGTATTCCGGCTACACCTTCATTTGGGGTAAGAAACTATTGTCAGGAGGGGTGTCACGATGGGAATAGTTTGCAGGATCGTCTGGAGCACCGGCAAATTTCAACAGAACTTCAGCAATAAATTTAAAATAATTTCTCCGTGAACCTAAGTGTCCTCCGTGTTAATTTATTAACCAAAAAGACACAGAGTGCACAGAGAACCACAGAGGTTTAAATTTTTAATTGTACACGCATTAAATTATGCTTTTAAAGCAAACAAATATGAGAAAAATATTTTTTAATCTATTCCTGATTGGAAGCTTCACGGTAAACGCACAGGAGAATATGCACCCTTCGCCACCTCAGGACAATCCTGTACTGGTTAAACATGCAACGATCCATTGCGGTACCGGTCAGGTGATCGAAAATGGATATATTCTCTTTGAAAAAGGGAAAATCATTTCAGTGGGCACGGGCGATATTAGCCCTTCACCATCAACAAAAATTGTAGATGCGAAGGGAAAACAGATCTATCCCGGCATCATTGCTGCGAGTACCAATTTAGGATTAATTGAAGTTAGTTCGGTTCGATCCACTGCTGATTATGTAGAGGTCGGAACGATGAATCCCAATGTTCATTCCCTTGTGGCGTACAATACAGACAGCAAGATCATCAATACATTACGGAGTAACGGAATATTGCTTGCTCATATTGTGCCAGCGGGGGGCATTTTAAGCGGTACTTCATCTGTGGTGCAGCTTGATGCCTGGAACTGGGAAGATGCGGCCTATAAAACGGATAACGGAATTCATTTCAATATGCCTGTATTGCTTAATCAGGCGATTCGGCCGGGCAGAAACTCTGCAGAACAGGTCGATGCAATCAAACTGGGATTGGACAGGATAGAAGAAGTCCGGGCTTTCTTCAGGGAAGCCAAGGCGTATAATAATGAATTAACCCATTCTAAAATCAATCTGAAATTTGAAGCCGTCAAAGGTTTATTTAATCAGTCGCAATCATTCTTTGTGCATTGTGAACTGGTTCGTGAGATGATGATTGCCATTGATTTTGCAAGGGAGTTTGGGTTTAAACTGGTTATCGTTGGTGGAAGTGACAGCTGGATCATTCCGGAGATATTAAAAGAAAATAATGTGGCTGTAATCCTGGCTCAACCCCACAGCTTACCCTCGACTGAAGATGATGATGTGGATCAGCCCTATAAAAACGGCACTGCTCTTCAAAAGGCAGGCGTGCTGTTTACGATTTGCGAGGATCAGGAATTTGGTTACTGGCNGCAACGTGATATCCCATTCCTTGCCGGAACCATGGCTGCTTACGGCTTAACCAAAGAGGAGGCGCTTACNTCGATCACCCTAAATGCGGCTAAGATCTTGGGGATCGATAGCCTTACGGGTTCCCTCGAAAAAGGGAAAGATGCCAATATTGTAATCAGTGAAGGGGACCTTTTGGATATGAAAACCAGCAAGGTAACTGAGGCGTTTATTCAGGGAAGGGCAATCAACCTCGACAATAAGCAATCGCAGTTATTTGAGAAGTATAAATATAAATATTCAATCAGGTAAAGGGAAAATCTGATAAAAGTCTTCTAACTGCGCAGAAACGCAAAGCATTAAAGTTACGCAGAGATATCTGCGTAACTTTAATGCTTTGCGATCCAGTAAGGATTTAATCTTAATATCGGCCAGTTTTGTGAAACGAAACAGGGGGTAAAGAACTCAGTGAAATCCGGTACCCACAATGGTAACGAATATCAATATTAACAATTTAACTTACCATTCAGTCCTAAATTTCCCGGAGCTGATATTGTCTTTTATCCTTTTCCGCAGGATTAGTTCTTCTATTGAGGGATACTACATCGTGGTTTGATTTTTTTCTGCAGACTTTAAGTATCAAATTTTATTCACTACCCCAAAAAAGTCAGCATAGATTACCTCATAAAGCGGAGCCCCATAACGATACACGAGATAAATCGTTAAACCGATTACACTAAATGAAAGTAGCACATAGTTCAAAAGCGCAGGCTTAAACCCTTTTTTGCCGGTCATATAGAAGGCAAAAAAGATTATCAAACTTGTTATGGTTGAGAAGCCCCAAATATGCAATTTGTCAAGATTTAAATGGGCATAGTAATTTAGTGCCGCAAGGATCGCCATTCCGGGAGCGAAGCCGATAATTACAACAGTTCCTGCGATAAGGACCAGGATTACCCAAAGCGGGTTTGGATTATTTTCTTTTCTGGATTTCAAGATCCCGGGTTATAATCGATTAATTTTCAGATCAGGGAATGGTTTGAATGATAACTTTCCCGCTTTCAAGATTATCGCTGATTGCTTTAACGGTAAAGTTCCCGCGGGCCCCTCTTTCAGCTTTTACAATCACGAGCGCCATTCCATTGAAGGCTTCCCTCTCGTGACTCTGAAACGAAACAAAACTTGTCGCATCGCCATTATCGGTTGACACTATTTCACCCGGACCTTCAATAATAAATTTAATCAACGGTTTTGAGCGGGGTACTGTTAGTCCGTCTTTGTCCTGAATCTTTACGGTGATATAGGCCAGATCGGATCCATCCGATACGATCGAGGTTCGGTTGGTCGTAAGATTTAACTTTGAGGCTGCACCGGTAGTTTTAACTTCGTCAGTGGCCCATTGTTTTCCGTTTTTGTAGGCAACCACTTTAACAACACCGGGGACATATATTACATTGTCCCATACCAGGCGGAAATCCTCTCCCGCCTTCTTAATTTTCCGGCCCAGGCTTTTTCCGTTTAGAAATAATTCAGCCTCATCGCCTGAAGTATAAACATGAACAGGGGTTATTGAATCGGCACGTTCGCTCCAGTTCCAATGCGGGAGAATATGTGCCATTGGAAAATCGGGACGCCAATGGGACTGGTAGAGATAAAAGCGGTCTTTGGGAAATCCGGCAAGATCAACGATGCCAAAATAGCTGCTTCGCGATGGTGCATTGCTTCTGCGGAGTTCTTCCATCTTCTGTTCGAGTTCAGCGCGTTTGGCCGGATTATTGAGAAAATTCAGCAGATTAGTCTCGTCTGAGTTGTAAGGTGTCGGTTCGCCCAGATAATCAAAACCAGTCCACACATATTCACCCAGAAGATGCGGAAACCGGGCATTGGTGCGGAACTGATCATCCGGATTGCAGCCCCAGTCTGGTTTTGCATAATCGTATGAGGAGATCTGCCAGTTCTTATATTCGGTTCCAAAGAAATATTCACCACGCGATGTCACACAAGAGGATGTTTCGCTACCCAGTGTGGGCTTATTTGAATAACGTGGATCGGCGTCCCATTTAGGTTGTTGATTGAAAAAATAGTTGACCCCCATGATATCCAATGAAACCGGAGATTCTGCTTCACGGCTCCTGTCGGGATCATTGTAACCGTTTGAAACCGGCCGGGTCGGATCTTCGCTGCGAACAATCGCGACAAGGTGCCGGGTCATCTCCACATCCTTCTGATCCGGCACTTCATTTCCGATTGACCAGATAAATACTGAAGGGTGATTCCGGTCGCGACGAACCAGAGCTTTGAGATCCTTTTCGTGCCATTGATCATACAGTTTGTTGTAGTCCAGTTTTTTCTTTCCACCTTTCCAACAGTCGAAGGCCTCGTCCCAAACAAGGAAACCCAGCTGGTCAGCCAGTTCCAGCAATTCCGGCGCCGGCGGATTATGAGAGGTTCGAAGGGAGTTACAACCCATCTCCTTCAAAATTGATAATTGACGGCGCAAGGCGCTTGTATTGATTGCCGCGCCTAATGAGCCTAAATCATGATGGTTGCAGGTACCCTGGATTTCGACACGGCGACCATTCAGCAGAAAGCCATTGCGGGCAGTAAACTCGGTGGTGCGGATTCCAAATGGGGTATTGTACGTTTCGATAACATTTCCTGCAACGGTAATCGTAGTTTTTGCAACATAGCGGTTGGGTGACTTAATATCCCACCGCTTTGGATTTTGAATATTGGTTTTTGTTGTGATTGAATTGTCTTTACCTGGTTCAATTTTGATGGATAACAGATTGAAGGATGCCACTTTTGCCCCGGGTCTGTTTTTTTCGTCAAGTTCAAACACAGCAGTATGTACAGTCGCTGCAGCTTTAGTTTTTCCCTGATTTTCGATTGTTATATCCATCTTAACGGTTGCTGAACCATCGGAGATTTGGGGAGTGGTAATGAAAGTACCCCAATGTCCGATATGTACCGGATTGGTTTTTACAATCCATACATGGCGGTAAATTCCTGCACCGGGATACCACCGCGAATCCCATTTTTCTGTGTCAAGGCGGACGGCTACGACGTTTTCTTTCCCGTACTGAACAAATGGAGTAAGATCCATCCGAAATGAGTTGTATCCATAAGGCCAGGTTCCGACGTAGTGACCGTTAAGCCAGATTTGAGCATAGGCCATCGCCCCGTCGAAATCGAGAAAGATCTGTTTTCCGGCATCTGCGGCAGGTACAACAAAATGTTTCCGGTACCATCCGATCCCTTTCCAGGGTAGTTTACCGGTTTCGCCTGTGAGCTCCAGCCTGAAAGGTCCTTCAATGGCCCAGTCGTGTGGCAGATCGAGTTTGCGCCAGGATGAATCGGTTAATGGAACAGATTGCTGATTCGCCGGTTCGGCAACTGTGGTCCCTTCTGGTTGAAGACCGTAACGTTTATACAGCCACCCCTGATCAAACGACTCAACATTTGAATCACCCATTCGGGTAATTATTTGTTTGGAGTTTTGGGCATTGAGTCCAATGGAAGCCACAAGGAGCATGAAAATCAGGATAGTTCTCATTTTAATCTTTTGTAATAAATGCAGACAGGTAGTTCTTCTACTGATAAAATAATGGTGATCCACTCTAATCAACGGATTAAACCGGTGAAATAGCAGGTGTAAATTTAAGAAGTTTTATGAATTTCCTGAGGCGTCAGGTACTGCGCTTTTTAATCGCAGTATATTTGGTTATTCCTGAGCGATTGCAAATCACTGCACCCTACTGTTCAAAATATCCTATGTAACTTCCGATTCCCTTTTCCGTTTACACAGGCAATAATGCCAGAGAAAATAGTGGCCAGAAACCGCAGTGGACTCCATTTTTCCAACATTAAAAGCATCTCTTCCCTGGTTCCGCCATTGGTTAATTCTTTCATTGGTGTTATATTCCTGAATTTTTCTTCCGACAATAATTTTCCGTCAGCTAAGTAATAAGAACAATATAATGTCGTAATTATTTATTTCCTCTTTGGACCTCCCCTAACCCCTCCAAAGGAGGGGGAGGGAGTGGATTAAAAGGCAGGTATTGTACGGTATGCGGGAGATTTATGGAGGTCAAAAAGGAGAAAATCAGAATTTTAGATAGTATATTGTAGCTTTCTGATTACTTATATCCCCTAACCGGGAATGTATAGTCACCAATCCGAAATAGAGGAGACCTCATCTGTTATTTCTTGCTTAAACTCATCCGATTCACAGTGGTTGTTCACCATTAACTTGAAGATTCTTAGTCGCCCAGCAATTTCACTGATCTGTTTAATGCAATATTTTGCATTAATGTTTAGTTGTGACTGGGCTCTGTTGATTTTTTTCATTATTTGGAGCTATTCCAACGTTACGACAAGATCTTTAAAATTTACTGTTTCTTTTCGCCCGGGATTTCATCCGGATATCCTTTGACTGACACGGCAGATCTCTTTGTTTAAAACAACATGGGAAAGATTAAATTAAAAACGCTTCAAATCATTGGAATTGTTAACAAGGGTGCCAAAGAAAGTAATTTCAGAAGTTCTTTTGGGGGAAGAATAAGATTAATGCGGTTAATGCTCGGGCGAAAAGCTGTAACCAGGGCCAAACTTAAGGAAATTAAAAAGCCTAATTTTGAAGCGGCAGCAAATTGGCGTGATCGGGAAAAAGCCTTGTTAAAAAGGATAAAGAAGCTCAATTGTTAATTCAAAATCGAGTCTGCCGGAGAAATATTTTTATCCGGATCTCAATAAAATCAAGGTTACTGAAATCTGACAGCTTAACAACACTGTGCAAATTATTATCAGCTTGCTGAAAAAGAATAATTTAAAACCATGAAATATATCTTTCCTTTTGGTTCAGCGTTGAAGAAAGTAGAACAGCAGGACAAAACACCTAAGAAAGTATTTGTCCTTGGTGTTTATGCCAGTGCTGTCCATGCTAAATGGATTGGTACTGATGGTAAAGTCAAGGTAACAGCTCTTGCTGTTGCAAGTGAACCAAATATCTTTTGGAAGGGAGAGGATGCAGAAGAGATTATTGATCAAATCAGTATTCCTTCAGAATTAGGGAAACTGATTCCGGCAGATGAAAGATTTAATGGACCATCTGGTAAAGCACTTGATGATTTATTTCTTACACCACTTGGGTATTCCAGAGATCATGCCTGGCTGTGTGATTTGTTGCCATATTCCAGGATTAATCCAAATCAGCAAGAGGCAATAAATAAAAAGTATAATACTAAAAAGGAAGAATTTAATCTACCAGACTGCACTATTCCATTATTTAGTGCTGCTGAATTGAAAGTACCATCAAGAGTTGAAGAAATCATATCTGAGTTAGAACAATCACAGGCAGAAACAATTATCCTGCTTGGAGATTTACCAATCAAACATTTCCTCTCTGAGTTTGCAGACCAAGAAAAACTATCGGATTTTGGTAAAACTCCTGAAGAATATGGGAAATCTATTCCAATAATAATCAGAGGGAAAACCTACCAAGTAATTCCTTTGGTTCATCCAAGACAAGCTGGTAATTTGGGTAACAGTAGTCTGGATTGGGCAAATCTACACAAGCATTGGGTTATTACAAGAATG
>TBL_comb47_HYPODRAFT_10007163_pt1 | contig 11808 bp, 11 predicted proteins | sample TroBogypolimnion_40_FD_10682 | JGI IMG/M metagenome (IMG submission 10682) | reverse complement strand
AAATATCATTATGAAGTAAATGTCACTAAAACCATCAGTAATAAGATCATTATCATCAAATACTTTGGGGGTGCCATACAATGGAAAGACGCGGAACAACACTTCCTCACAAAAGACAAATACTAAAAAATCGGTTAATGAAGAAAAAAACAATTTATTTAGTAATTTGCAAAGAAATTTAGATGAAATCCAATTGAAGTCAGGAGAGTACATTGTATTCGACCTACAAAAGTATGCAAATATGTCAAAAAATATGATGGAAGGACAAAGGGGTGGAGCAAGGCTTGTTGATTTTTTCAAAGATATGTTTGGTATAAGATCCGCAGTAGTTCACCCAATACAGTCACCATCATTGTTGCAGCAAGTAGCACACGCAATAGCACAAAATAATGAAGAATCCCGTGCCCGTGCCGAAGCGCAGTCGCGTGCTCAAGCCCGTTTACAAGTTGATAATATACCTTTACCCGTACCGACAGTATGGCATGTTCAGGTACATACACCTGCAACTGCACCAATACAGTTGAACCTTACTAGTGTTAACAAAGATTTTCTTAAAACAATATGCGACAAGTTTGACGATGGGATATTGAATCAAATTTTTCTTTCGTTTATACGCCAATGCTACGACAACAATAAGAATCTTATTGTTAATAATGCTCTTAATCTGAGTGCAGTAATTGAAAAACATCCAACGGACCGATTCGGAAGTACTATGAAACCAGTAATACAGTTGTTGAAAGACAAATATGTCGATGCTATAAATCAAGCTTTCCAATTGTTAAACCCAGTTATTAAAAACAGACTTGAGAACCTCAATTCTATTCCATCGCAGCCGGCTGCCGGTGCCGATTTTACTACGTACATGAATACCAATGCACATTTTAGTCTTTCCAAATTATTGAGCACGAAATCGTTTCAAGAAAATTGCATGAATACTATAAAAATTATGCACGCAAGACTCCTATCTGTAAACATACAAGACTCCGATATTTCATTATCATTTTGTATGAATGAATCATCACAAGCAGGTGACATAAATGCCTATGATGACGACCGATTTGATAAAGTTATCCAAGAGCTAAACAACTTCAAGGAAACTTTGCCACACATTTACAGGGAGTTCAAATGCATGCAACCTCAACATTCTTCAGAGCTACAACCAAGTAGATATGATTACCTAACCGATATTGTGGAAGAGGCTGAAGAACCTGATATAGTAGGTAGCGTCCCATATCATATAATGATTTATTTGGATATTATTATACATGCAAACAGGCTAAGAGTTGTTATAGTTGACGAGTCTGAAGTGTATAGAAATAGGAGATCTCGAAATGAAGAGGCGTCTGAAGGTGTAGAAGATTGTATAGCAAGTGTTTTTAATGATCTGGAATTCACCCAAACCCTTGAGTTTGACACGAATAATCAATCGTTTTTTAACCCGGAAACATTTTCCACAAACATGACCATCTTACATGAAGCTTTCACANAACGAATGGTGATAGTAAATAAAACGATTTATGAAATGCGAAATCCAATCNAGCCGACTTTCGACTTTAATNAACAGTTCAAGGATATAATTGGTATGATTGGAGACCAACGAACGGAGGTGAATATGAGATTGACATATTTATACAAGTACTATTATTTAGAAAAAATTAGACATTATATACAGCATTTCAAACTTGGTAATATTTCAATACTTTGTAACACGCATCCATATAATACTGTACAAGTCAAAAAATTAAACGATGCGGTATATGGAGAAACAGAGTCTATTTTTGCACCCATTTTTATTGAGCCGGTAGCCGGTGGTGCTGTCAATAAATATCCCAAAACTAAATACAATTCTTACGAGGATTACATCAAGGTAAGGTTTCTCAATTTTGATGTAAAAAATAAAAAGGCCGTAAAAACGCCCAATAGCCTTTCGTATGCACTTGTAAAGAACACACTATTCTCGGTAAAGAAGTTGTCAAAAACAAAGCTACAAGAGCTACTGCCAAAAAACAAACAATATGTATACATCAAATAAAAAGACATTTTAGCAATTTTTTGATGAATACAACAGATCAAGGTCCTTGAGCTCGGGATGTCTTTCAATAAGTTGGTAAAGCTTGGCCTTTACATTCTTCTTGCCACAATGGAAGCATATATCTTCAAAACGAAACGTAATGCTTTTAGAATGAAAGCGGATCCGCAAGACTACCTCAAGGGAGGTGTTCCAAATGACAATGTAGGTAGTGAAAGGACCACGAGTATCCACAAAAGACCAAACCCTATCCACAATCGCCTTTGACCTGTCACATATATTGGGCATCGTCCTTACCACGTCTTTTACAACGCATGCAAGCCTTGCCTTGAGCCATGTCGATTGCTGTGACGAATGTTCGGCCACTAGGCCAAGAGCTATCCATGCATCAGCAGGAGTTTGCCTCACGTGTTTGAAAATCTGCTTGGAGCGAAGATTATAAATCATTTTATGTTTGTTGTCCATTCATATTCAACAAATCAAGTTTTGAAAATAAAAACTGGTAAAAGTAAAAATGTACTCGATACTACTCTTCATAGTCGTCCTTTCATCCTTTGCATGGCTATACGTCGGTCTATTTGTTTCTAATGTACATATTTTCTTGAGAATCGTCATGGTAATTGTGGGCACTATTGCATTGGTTGTCATGCCTCAACACGACATTTACTTTCCCAAGTGGGGAGAGGCCGTGTTCCCAGCAGGTGTCCTTGACATCACTCCTGCCCAAGGGAATGTCATTTTGGAAATCGACAGTCTCCCGCCAAATGCCAAGGTAGTGTTCTGGGAGCATGGATCAAATGGTGGTGTGAGCCAAGCATGTGCCCGTGGGAGTGCATTCATAACCCTTGATTGCCACGTTCCCAGTGAAAATGTGAGCCGATTCGGAATTGACAAGAAACTCCCTGACCTTATCTATTTCCGTTATGAGGTTAGTCCCGGTGTATTTTCTGCTGTGCAAACAAAAAACCTAAAAGAAAGTTGCTAAATGTAATAATAATGGCTGTATTCGACTTTGGGAACACCCCTGACAAGTGCCAAGAAGTGTGTCACGAGGACATATTGGGACTAGTGTGTGAGCCTCGTGCTCATCTCGCTGCTGCCATATGCTCTACGTTTGTTGATGAACAATACAACAAGTACAAGAAGGTCCCGCCTTTTAAAGAGTATTTTAATCAGTATAAAGCATTCCATCAGCAGTTCCAACAGACTACTACACTAAAAATCATTGGGTTTATAATTTCATTCGTATGTTTTATCGTCATAATCATTCGTCCCATCTCGGTTATTATCAAGATTTGTTGCGGGCATTGGATATACTTCATCCGCTTCTTCTTGGCAGGACTACTGTTCCTCCTCGTGTTTCTAGGTGCCCAAAAAATGGGTATAATATAGGATCACGTCACATCAAATAGCCGAGAACGTGAAATTGTTGCTCTTGTTTTTTAGAATCAATATTTATAGATTGTAAAGCGTTGACCGTGCTGAGTGCTCCGAAAAATGGAACAAGCTCAATGGTACACGATGTAGTTGCATCAAGAACAATGTTGGATGCCGAGTTGACAGTGAATAAAGTCAGGATCATGTTATTTGCATACATGGGATAATTGGCAATCAACATGACTACCGCCCTCTCATCAAATGTGACAAGGTAGTAAAGTCCATTGATCATGACGTACATGATCGATCCGTTCTTTACATCTAGCAAAAGTTGTTCGGCACCATATGTATTTTTCATACAAATGAATGCAGGATCGTTACATGATAGATGGGCGCTCGTGATTACACCCCCACAGACATGTGGTACATTGAATGTCTGCGGTGCTACAATAGGGATCATATCCCCGTATTCCAATGTGCTTTTGTTATTGAGTTGCAATGTGTGTGGAATATCAAGGACTACACTATACAAGTTTAGATTGCTTTGCTTGTTAGAGGATGCAATCAGGGCTTGCTGAGTCATTTGTGATGTCAACTTGGTTCTATCAAAATCCTTCACCTTGGCTCTCAACCAAAGCACCTGCCCTATGATGAACAAAATGAATACAATAGCTGCGCAAATCAATGTGATCCAAACCCATGGTTTCATTTATTATGTACGTTTTGTTTTTTATACAAGGTACGCCATTACCTCGTACGGGTGGTCCTTGGTGTCTTTAGTGTCGGTTAGGGATTTGGCATTATGCACATACTCGGCTGACAATCCTGCATACTGGATTGTATTTGTATCAGGATTGGCACGGCAATTATTTCCAATTGACCCTTCTATAGGATATTTCTTGGTGAGGATAGCATTTGTCTCGGCGGGATGATAGCGCTGATAAACATGGATCTGTTCATGGAGATATGTGGATGGTGTGAGTTTATCGAGTGAAGGTGTCATGATGTAACGCCCGTGGGTATGAGGGAACCCTCCCTCGTGTGCCCTGTTGAATATCATGACTCGTGAAGGAACCATGGGTCGTGTGACTTGCTCCCATGGAAATAGAATTCGGCATCCACTAATATAGTCGTCAAGAGTCATGTTGTTGCGTATTCGCTTATCAATCTCGTTAAACCGCTCAAAATAACCCTCACGTTGAATGTCGTTTCTCAATTGTTTTTTATGTATTATATTTTGTATTGTCCAAAAAAAGATGCTTATGAGGAGCAAGGTAATTGTTGTCCCTGCTAGGAATATTGACAAACGCATGATCACTACCTAAACAAAATCTTTTATGTGTATGTAGCAAATGACTGGTGGCGCTGACGCAGCTTATTTCACTACTGTATGCATGGCAACGTTTTCCCTTGCATTTGTGTCTATTACAGTATTTCGTGCATTTTAGTACAATAAATAAATAATCGAGTATTACAATGAATCCCGATGTATATGTCATCAAGAACAATACAAGGATGTTTGGAAACGAAAAGAAATTTTCGCTTTTCGAAAAGCCGTTGATGCCCAAGTTGTGAAACACGCATACAAGGTATTGGAGCAAAGAGTTCTTTCACAATCGAAAAAGATCCACTTATTTAGAAAGACAAAGGACGCCCGTTCACCTGATCTAGATGGTCTTTGCCTTGTTCAATATGACATCGACACCCTGTGCTACAATGCAAACCTACACGGACTCGACTTGGAAATTGTGAGCAATATTGTAGAGAATGACAATAGAATATTGATGGTGTCAAACAGTGCTATATCGAGTCAGGATGTGACGTTTATCGATCGCAAGCTACGTATAGAGGAACTGTTCGAAGATTACTAATTTAAAAACTAATAGTAAATGTACGGCTGGTTTGAACCTGGAGGAGGAGTGGACAAATACTTTAGTAATACAACCGCCATTGATGTGTTGCTTAGAACCTGCTCCACCTCGAACAATATTGTTATAGGGAATGGAACTGGGTCCGCAGCTATATATGTCTCTAACAACTCGATCGGGATTCAGAAGATTCCCAACACTCAATATGCAATCGATGTTGATGCTCCTGCCCACTTTGGGTACATTGACATGGGTAACATCCAACTATCCCAATCTACCATTTCTTCAACCTCTAACTTGTATATAGATCAATGGGGGGTCATTCAGAATAATGTATTGATTTCAAATAATATTTTGCAATCACAAACTACGTTGAATGGTCTACTTGTCAAGTCAATCAGTATAGTTAATGGTTTCTTTCAAATTGCGTTCGAATACGTGGATACATTGCTCGCAATTTCGACATCTACCTTTCTCATGTATGAACACTTGATCTATAAAGTTGAAAAAACTATCAATACATACACATTTCAAATAAGTCCATTGATCGCATCTCCTTCCCTTCCCTTTGGGATTAACGATGTAATCACACTTCAAGTACTGTCCGAACTATCAGCTGGTGGTGGGGCAGGCTCACCCGTAACGACATGGTGTAACATCGTTTCGAGTGTCCAACCAAACCCGTATTCTATCACAGTTAATGCGGACATTGTTGATCCAACACAAATGTCAAACTTGGTTGCAGGCTATTTTTATTCGTTTGGAAATGTGCTCAACCTCCTCAAACTTGATTCATTGATCATATACTCTACAACAAGTATACAATTTACTTTAAAAACTATAGACAAATCAGCTTTTCCTCTGGACACTTTGAGTTCCATGATGCAACTCGTTTTACTCACAGTAGATCTTCCAAATGTAATAAATGAAACGAATGTTGTAGGAGGTGTCCATACAGGTCCATTCTTTTGGTTGAAGAATTCTGGTCTTGTAAACTATGTTAATCAGTCCGGATCAGCAACTACTAATACTGTAACCACCTTGGTTTTCAATAATATTTTATCATTAGATGTTGATTCAATATTTCTAAATGTTGATGGTTTGTTATTTGCCGAGTTGTCCACTTTGAACACAAGCTATGCATTTTCTACAATGGGTGCGATGAGCTACCAACTTGTGGGGAGCCCTATAAAAGTATTGGCAATTGATGTCACAAACGCCAATATCAGTCAATATGTATACACAATGACAAATACACTTCAAGTTGTGTTTCCAGTTGGGATGAGCCTATATGTTGGTGGAATTATTTGTAAAATCGCGGAAATATCTACGTTCACAAGGCTAGTGTTGGATACATTACTTGATGTGGTTTTGGGCGAGTTTTTGTATGTAGTTCCTTTCCAACCTATTCTAATAACAACTTTGGGATCGGATAGCTGCTACATTCCTAATGCATTGGCCATTGGAACGAAAATACCCACGCATACTCTAACTGTCAATGGAAACATGGTGGTAGGAAGTGTGTTCATGACAGGGAGTGGATCAAGTATCCCATTTGAAACATCATATACATCCAATGTGTTCAACATGAATAATAGCATGTCGATTACTGATACAGTCGTATCAGTGAACAAAAAAATGGAAGTACACGGATCTGTTATTGCGGACACATACTTGTCGTTTTCTGATGCCAAGATCAAGAAACAGATCCGGAAAGCAAATCCTAAGCACGACCTCGAGATGATCAAAAAAATACAAATTCATAATTTTTGTATGAAAGATGGTTCTGCTTTGCAGAAAGGAGTTGTTGCACAAGAACTTGAGCGTTTGATGCCGCATGTGGTGCACGAGACCCATGGATATATTCCTAGTATTTGCAAAATTGGCCGAGTAACAACAAGCGGAAGTATCTCTATCGGGGCACTCAATGATAATGTGTTGGCCGACCTGTTGAAAGGAACATTGATACAAATCTATATATCTGGGAAGAAAGAGGAAGTGGCAATCGAATATGTACACAAGAAAAAGGGAACGGTATTTATCAAGACCCCACGACATTATGGTATTGGAAAGCAAATTTATGTATATGGACCACTGACAACATGTAAAACGGTAGACAAGGATTACCTTTTCATGCTCTTGTTCAATGCAGTGAAAGCGCTAGCCAATACAACATGAACATATTTTCATTTCAATTGTTGAAAATTGAAAATTGAAAATTGAACAAGGAATAAGAACGAAACGTGAATGATCTTGTCAACGGATATTGTTGATCACGAGTACATCGTTTACCATGCAACTGTTTTGCTAAATAGAAATAGTGACATGATCATTTGGTCGTGGATTGACTTTGACAAGTACAAGAACAAGCTTGTAATTGAAATATTGCCAACATCAAATTGTTGCAAGAAAGAAATGGTCGAGATGAGGATGCAATTGCGTGTACTTTTGAACTCGGCCATGGACCATAAAGTGTACAACCGTTGCTCACTATCTATTTGCGGATTTTGATTACAACATTTACTCATTTTTTGATTGTGGAGTAGATCGATTCATTAATGTCTTGTAAGACTGTAATAATGCAGAATACCACCCCATATAGTGCGTTTATTTTATCAAGATCAAATGGTGATACCCTGAGTGATGCATTAACCGGTGATCTTTTGTTGTACACCTCAACCGACCGAATTATCATTGGGCAACAAACTACACCAGCAACTACTAGCTGGTTGGCAGTCTCGTCCAACACGACCATAATAGCAACGCCTCAAACACTTGTGCATGGGGACATGAGGGTCACTGGTCAAGCAACACTGGCAAGTGCGGTAATTGACGGAATTGTGGACGTGAACGGAACACTTAATATTAATGGAGTAGATGTTTTGAGTTTGATAAATGATACAAGTAGCCAGATCATGTCATCATCTGTTAACTTTAATAGTAGCAATATTACAAGTTCAAACTTGACGGTTGCCAATAATTCGTACTTGAACCGTGTTAATGTGTCTTCCAACATGTATATTTCTGGGACCGAGTTTGTTAATCGAGTAAATGCATCCAACGTTTATGTTGACTCTAATTTATACGTTTCAGGAAAAGCGTATGTTGTACAAGTCAATGCGTCCAACCTAGCAGTTGCATCGAATGCATATATTCTTGGAGTGCATGCGTCTAATGTCACAATTGATTCAAACTTGTATGTTCAAGGCATAGAATATGCAAATCAAGTCAATACTTCAAATCTTAATGTACAATTTAATTCATATATTTCAGGAACAGGTTTTGTTAACCAATTACGTGCATCAAATGTGTACGTTGACTATAACTCGTATATATCTGGAACCGAGTATGTGAATCATGTCAGTGCCTCCAACATAGATGTAGCATTTGACATGCATGTCTTTGGGACAGAGTACATCAATCACGTCAATGCCTCGAACATTCGGGTTGATTCCAACATGTACGTGTCAGGGGTCGAGTATGTCAACCAGATCAATGCGTCCAATATATTTGTTGATTCCAATACTTTTATTTCTGGTACAGAATACGTGAACCATGTCAGTGCCTCCAACATAGATGTAGCATTTGACATGCATGTCTTTGGGACAGAGTACATCAATCACGTCAATGCCTCGAACATTCGGGTTGATTCCAACGTTTGGATCTCTGGTATAGAATATGTCAACCAGATCAATGCGTCCAATATATTCGTTGATTCCAATACTTTTATTTCTGGCACAGAATACGTGAATCATGTCAGTGCCTCCAACATAGATGTGGCATTTGACATGCATGTGTTTGGGACAGAATACATCAATCAAGTCAATGCATCAAACATTCAGGTTGATTCCAACGTTTGGATCTCTGGTATAGAATATGTCAACCAGATCAATGCGTCTAATATATTTGTTGATTCCAATACTTTTATTTCTGGCACAGAATACGTGAATCATGTCAGTGCCTCCAACATAGATGTGGCNTTTGANATGCATGTNTTTGGGACAGANTACATCAATCAAGTCAATGCATCAAACATTCAGGTTGATTCCAACGTTTGGATCTCTGGTATAGAATATGTCAACCAGATCAATGCGTCTAATATATTTGTTGATTCCAATACTTTTATTTCTGGCACAGAATACGTGAATCATGTCAGTGCCTCCAACATAGATGTGGCATTTGATATGCATGTCTTTGGAACAGAGTACATCAATCAAGTCAATGCATCAAACATTCAGGTTGATTCCAACGTTTGGATCTCTGGTATAGAATATGTCAACCAGGTCAATGCATCCAATATATTTGTTGATTCCAATACATATATTTCTGGCACAGAATACGTGAATCATGTCAGTGCATCCAACATAGATGTGGCATTTGACATGCATGTGTTTGGGACAGAATACATCAATCAAGTCAATGCCTCGAACATTCAGGTTGATTCTAACGTTTGGATCTCTGGTATAGAATATGTCAACCAGATTAATGCATCCAATATATTTGTTGATTCCAATACATATATTTCTGGTACAGAATACGTGAATCATGTCAGTGCCTCCAACATAGATGTAGCATTTGATATGCATGTCTTTGGGACAGAATACATCAATCAAGTCAATGCCTCGAACATTCGGGTTGATTCCAACGTATGGATCTCTGGTATAGAATATGTCAACCATATCAATGCGTCCAATATATATGTTGATTCAAATTCGTATATTTCTGGAACCGAATATGTAAGCCTTGTTTATGCTTCGAATGTAACAGTCGAGTCCAACTTGTACATCAACGGAAGCGAGTATGCGTCCAACATATTTTCATCAAACATTTACGCTGGTAGCAATATATCATATGCAGCATACGCATCTAATATATTTGCATCTTGCAACTGCAAAGTATCTGGCTACCTCACAACGCCCATACTATATTCGTCAAATGTATTTGCATCAAATGTAACAATATCCAACCTATGCATTACGCCTTCACTCGCATCTTCCAATGCCACATTTTCGAACACGCACACTATGCTGGGGACTTTTTCCAATATAGTAACAAATACATTGATTGCAAAATCGGGTGCAGCATTTAGCAACGATGTCAACGTGATTGGAACATCTACTCTCGCAACCGTGTTTTCATCAAATTGTACATTTTCCAACTTGACGGTTACAGGATTTGTCAACCTTAACGGTATTACTGCAATAGGCAACAACATTACTGTACAGGTTCCATATGTACTGACAGGGCTAGTTGCCACTCAACAACCTAGCATGACATTGACCACTGTTTCTGGGGCATCAACTGTTACAGGAATCACAATGTCAAATGGTCGTGTAGGCATTGGCGCGAATTCCAATCCATTAGTCCCGCTCGATGTTGCTGGTATGATCAAAACTGACACGGGTATTTTTATTGGTGGTGGACTATCCTCTCCCGCTCCATCCTCTCAAACCGTTTTTGTGAGCACCGTCGTTGCAAGCTCAGCAGTCGCAGTTGGAATCGCTGCACCCATTTATCCCCTCCATGTCACAACCAGTTCAAATGGTATATCTGGATCGTTTTCTGGAAATGTCGTGGCTGCCAATGTAAGCACATCCTCCGACGAACGCATTAAAAAAGATTTTCAAAAGGTCGAGCTAGATGATGCTATCAATATTATTAAGAGTTTGAATGTAACATCATATGCGTATAGGCATGGCCAAAGCGCGAGAAAAACAGGGTTTATAGCACAACAACTTGAAGAAGCTTTTCCCGAGTGTGTACAAAAAATTACAGAATTCATTCCAAATATTCTCCAAGATGTTCAAGTTGTTGCCGACTTTGTGACAGGTCTACCCATGTTGGTTTTTGATAAAGATCATGGATTTCAGTTCAGGGCAGGGGACTTGATCAAAGTCAAGGGTGGGAAACATGTATTTACTGTGAGTGTAGTTGGTGCAAATGACCGAATGATCACAGTAAAATGCAGTGGATCAGAGTTGATAGACTGTATCGGACACCATGTATTTGTCATAGGGACGCAGGTAGATGATTTCAGAGTAGTGGACTATCAACCGATTGTCGCTGTTCTTGTAAAGGTGGTGCAGGGTCTGTTGCAAGCTTCCTGATCCTTGCTCCTGGTGGTGTAATCCGGCGTCCAGGTAGTTGGTAATCAATTGCAACACCCCTCTCGGGAAGATCGATGGTTCCCTGGAAGATATACCCACCTGCACTTTTGAGAAAATCGCCAAGGACCTTTGCGAACTGAGGTGGAATCGGTTCGAGACCAACCTGCACCATTTCCTTTTTGATATTTTCAACAATCGCTTCACGCTCATCATCACTCCTGTACTTTCTTTGTGGCGCCATATATACAGTCCATAGATTAGCATTCTTTATATAAGGAAAAATGTGATCGAATTGTCCATATGATCACAGTAAAATGCAGTGGATCAGAGTTGATAGACTGTATCGGACACCATGTATTTGTCATAGGGACGCAGGTAGATGATTTCAGAGTAGTGGACTATCAACCGATTGTCGCTGTTCTTGTAA
>TBL_comb47_HYPODRAFT_10007162_pt1 | contig 11813 bp, 8 predicted proteins | sample TroBogypolimnion_40_FD_10682 | JGI IMG/M metagenome (IMG submission 10682) | reverse complement strand
AACGGCGCCTGGGATTTTCCTGCCAATACCAGAGGTTACACCCCAAGTCTGGTAATTGAATATGTGACACCCGAAAACGAATTGCGGTATGGATTTTCTTTAGTTCCTGTAATAGCCAATGGGATGACAATGAACTGGAGTATCTCCAAAGCCAATTCCCAAACTCTCGAATATACCCATAATTACTCTATTAACGGGAATAAGGGAGTTCTTCGGTTGCTCTCATTTTTCACAAGTGCCAATATGGGGAACTACAACGAAAGTTTAGCATTGAATCCCAGTGCACCAAATCTTCCGGCTACCGAAAAGTATGGCCATACCAAATATGGTTTTGGGATTAACGCTGAACAGGCAATAACGAAGGATATGGGCGGGTTTTTGAGGGCAAGCTGGAATGACGGCAAAAACGAAACCTGGGCATTTACCGAAATGGACCGGTCCCTAAGTATGGGTCTATCATTAAAAGGGATCCGCTGGAACAGGCCAGACGATAATATTGGATTGGCTGTTGTTGCATCAGGACTCTCGGTTCCTCACCGGAACTATTTAAAAGCAGGCGGGAGAGGCTTCGAATTAGGGGATGGGAACCTGAACTATGGCTTGGAAGAGATGTCCGAGCTCTTTTATTCAGCGGCGATAACAAAAAACATATTCCTTTCGGGGGCATACCAATTCATTCTAAACTCCGGATATAATAAGGATAGGGGCCCTGTAAATGTGTTCTCACTCAGGATTCATCTGACTATCTAAGTAAATTCCCTCAAAATTGGCATAATAATTGTCGAAAATTCGGTCAGTCAAAATCATTTAGAGATTCTGCCAGGCGCACCTGATGTGGTTCTTTTAACGTTTTTTATCAAAACTCGAAATCGGGCTAATTAGATATTTTGGCGGCTTAGATTTATATTTGCGGAATAGTAGTTAGTTTTAAACATAAAATTTGAAACAATAGATTATGAATTTTAAAAACCTGTTCTTCTTGTCCCTCATGTTATTATCCGTAAATCTCAAAGGGCAGGAAGTTTTCAAAGATACGTTGAAACTCACTCTTCAGCAGGCAGATAGCGTTTTTATCCTGCAAAATATGTCCCTTCTTTCCGAAAAGTGCAACATTAATTCGGTAAAAGCACAAATCATCCAGGCAAAACTATTTACAAACATTACTATTGCCGTCACTCAAAATGTAATCAATACCGAATATCAGACCAATGGGGGCCGAAAATGGCTTGATATGACTGACAAAGGAGAAAGCAGTGCTCAGATCCAAAAGTTATTCCGTCTGGCAGGGAAACGGAATAAGCAGATTCAAATTGCGGAACTGGCAGCCAACCGCGAGGAACAGGTTTATTTTGATCTTTTACGTACTTTGAAGTATTCACTTCGCAGTGATTTTTACAATCTCTATTACCTTAGGCAAATTATCAGTGTTTACGATAAGGAGATTGCCTCAATGCACAAACTGATTGATGGTTATCAAAGCCAGTTTGAAAAAGGATTTATTTCAAAAAAAGAGCTGCTCAGGCTGCGATCTGCATTATTTTCCCTGGAAAATGAAAAAATCGGATTCACCTCCCAGATCATTTCCACTCAGAATGACTTTAATGTGTTGATGCACACATCGAATCTCTATTATTTACCCCAATTTGATACCGGTTCCCTGACTAAATTATCACCGGAGAATCTTAGATTACAGGCTCTTGTTGATACAGCCTATATGCATCGCTATGATCTGAAAATGGCTCAGTCAGATTTTAACATCAACAAGGCGAACCTGTCTTACCAAAAAGCACTGGCGGTACCCGACCTGACTTTGTCTGCAGGTTGGGATAAAAATGGGAGCTTCATTCATAATTATAACTTTATTGGCCTACAAATAGACCTCCCTTTCTTTAACCGGAATCAGGGAAATATCAAATCCGCCAAATTTAATCTGGAAAGCAGTCAGTATAAAGTGAAAAGTGCTGAGGACATTGTAAAATCGGATGTACTGGGCGCTTATGCCAATGCATTGGAAACGAATCAACTCTATAATAAATTCGACAATACCTTTATGGCTGACCTGGATACCCTGAATCAGGAAATGCTGAAGAATTTTGAGAAAAAAAATATTAGCCTGATCGAATTTCTCGATTACTACGATGCCTATAAAGAAAATGCAGTACAGCTCAATACACTGCTTTACAACCGAATTAATGCTTTCGAAAATCTCAATTACAGTGTTGGCAAAGATATTATTACCAAGTAAATATAAAGATAAATGAAAAATATATTATTAATTCTGCTTACCCTTTTCCTATTCACACAATGTTCATCCAATAAAGGGGGTGATCAGAAAAATGCAGTTTCCAAATTTTGCATCCCTGACAGTTTGATGAGCCAGATTAAACTGGATACAGTATCATTTAAACCGGTATACGATGAACTCCGGTTAATTGGGAAAATAACCTTTGATCAGGAAAAAGTAGTTCGGATCTACCCCTTGGTAAGTGGCAATGTTTCTGAAGTAAAGGTAACATTAGGCTCTCTGGTCAAAAAAGGACAGATATTAGCCGTAATCAGAAGCTCTGAAATGGCATCTGCTCAAAATGATATGGTCACCGCACGATCAAATCTGGCAATTGCTGAAAAAAACTTTGCTGCAGCTGCTGATATGTACAAAAGCGGAATCATAGCAGATAAGGAGTATACTTCTTTTCAAAAGGAATTGGATAAAGCCAAATCAGAATTGAACAGGGCAAGCACCGTACTTTCAATTTACGGAAATGGTACCAGTGGATATGTGGTGAAGTCACCTATTTCAGGATACATTGTTGAAAAATTTGTGAATGCCAACATGCAAATCCGGTCTGATAACAGCACCAATCTTTTCACGATATCGGATCTTTCCAAGGTTTGGGCAATGGCAAATGTTTATGAATCAGACATAGCCGAAATAAGTGAGAATGAAAAAGTTGAAGTCACCACAATTTCATATCCGGACATCAAATTCTCGGGTAAAATCGACAAGATTTATAACGTACTTGATCCTGAAACCAAAACCATGAAGGTTCAGATCCAACTGGATAATAAAAATTACTTATTAAAACCAGAAATGTTTGTTTCTGCAATCGTTAACCATAAAACCAACAAACAGATGGTTGCAGTTCCTGCAGGTTCAGTCATCTTCGACAGAAATCAGTATTGGGCGTTAGTATTTAAGGACAAATGTGACATTCAGGCTAAAAAAATTGATATCGTTACTACAAACAGCGTGAGTTCTTATATCAAGTCTGGTCTGGCACCCGGCGATAAAGTGATAACTAACCGGCAATTATTGATTTATAACGCCATGAACCAATGATCGTTACTTTTCCCGTGAAAAGTAACAAAATCATAAAATCCTGATTCAATGAAACGAGCCATGAGCAATATTTTATCCCACACGTGGATAATTATCAATGGTGAGTTCCATCTGGCAAATAAAAATAAATTATAAACAGATGAAATCGCCATGACTATAAAATCACCCGCCGAAATGAATATTCCCTTATGGCGATTCCATTTGGCCGCTAAAAAACAAATTATATACAAATGAATAAATTCATAAAATACATCATCACATTCTCACTGAAAAATAAGTTCATTGTTTTTTTCAGCATTGCGATTATGATTATCTGGGGAGTTATCAGTTATCTTAAAACACCTATAGAGGCATTTCCTGACGTCACCAGCACTCAGATAACAATTATCACCCAATGGCAGGGTCGCAGTGCCGAGGAAGTCGAAAGGTATGTTACAATACCCATCGAAATTGAGATGAATTCGGTGCAAAAGAAGATCAATGTAAGATCAACAACTCTTTTCGGACTTTCCGTTGTTAAAATTATTTTTGAAGATGAAGTTGATGATGCTTTTGCCCGCCAACAAGTCAATAATCTGCTGGGGGGTGTTGACTTTCCTGAAGGGGTAAAACCGGAAATAGAGCCACCACAAGGTCCAACCGGAGAAATTTTCAGGTATACGTTAAAAAGCGATACCAGAACAGTTCGCGAACTTAAAACAATGCAGGATTGGGTTATTGAGCGGCAGATCCGTTCTGTTCCGGGAGTTGCCGACGTTGTCAGCTTTGGGGGCGAGGTAAAAACCTATGAGATTCAGGTTAACCCTCACTTGTTATCAAAATACAATATTACCCCTCTTGAGGTATATCAGGCTGTAAGCCGCAGCAATATTAATGTTGGAGGTGATGTCATTGAGCACAACACGCAGGCTTATGTGGTCAGAGGCATCGGTGTCCTCGACCATTTTTCAGAAATCGGGGATATCATCATTAAGAATATTAGTGATAGTCCAATCCTGGTGAAAAATATTGCAACAGTTGTGGAATCCTGCCTGCCTCGTCTTGGGCATGTGGGTCGCGATAATCAGCCTGATGTGGTTGAAGGGATAATCATTATGCGCAAAGGTGAAAATCCGGGAGAAGTTATTGGGAAGGTTAAAGATAAAATCGAAGACTTAAATACAAATATCCTCCCTTCGGATGTTAAAATAGATACCTACTATAACCGTGAATCCCTTATTGGTTACGCGGTCAATACAGTACGGGGGAACTTATTTGAAGGGATTTTATTCCTGACTGTTATTGTGTTAATTTTCATGGCCGACTGGCGAACTACACTAATCGTATCGTTGATTATTCCGTTGTCCCTGTTATTCGCTTTTATTTGTCTGCGGCTAAAGGGAATGTCTGCAAACCTCTTGTCAATGGGTGCCATAGACTTTGGAATTATAATAGATGGTGCCCTGGTGATGGTTGAAGGTATTTTCGTTGCCCTTGATCATAAAGCCCAATCCATAGGGATGGAGAAATTCAACAAACTGTCCAAATTGGGTATCATCAAGGAAACGGGCACAGAAATGGGCAAATCGATTTTTATTTCGAAGCTTATCATCATTACGGCACTTTTGCCCATTTTCTCATTCCAAAAAGTTGAGGGTAAGATGTTTTCACCTTTGGCATTTACCCTTGGATTCGCTTTGCTTGGAGCTCTGATCTTTGCCTTAACTTTTGCTCCTGCCATGTCGAGCATCCTGTTTAAAAAGAATGTGAAAGAGAAAAACAACCCTTTCCTGTCATTTGTAATCAGAAATACGACATCCTTTTTCGACCTGACTTACCGGAATAAGCGGATCAGTCTGATCATTGCCGGAACGATTCTGGCTTTAAGTTTTTTCTCGTTTAGATTTTTGGGAAACGAATTTTTGCCCGAATTAAATGAGGGGGCTATCTATATGAGGGCCTCCTTACCAAACAGCGTGTCACTGACTGAGGCCGTTAAAATTTCGGAAGATATGCGTCATATCCTCAAATCGTTCCCTGAGGTGAAACAGGTTTTGTCGCAGACAGGACGTCCCAACGACGGGACAGATCCAACCGGATTTTACAATGTCGAATTCTTTGTAGATATCAATCATACCAAAGAGATGGATCGCAAAGAAAACCGCGATGCCCTGATTGACCGGATGACGCTCAAATTATCGAAATACCCCGGTATTGTATTCAATTTCTCACAACCTATTCAGGATAATGTAGAAGAAGCGGTTTCTGGCGTAAAAGGGTCTTTGGCTGTCAAAATTTATGGGGACAACCTTGAATTACTTGAATCAAAGGCTGATAGCGTATTCAAGATCATGAATAAAATTGAAGGGGTTGCCGACTTAGGGGTAATCAAGAATCTTGGGCAACCCGAACTAAGGATTGAACTCAACGAAAATAAAATGGCTCTTTATAATGTGGCAACGGCCGACTGTAACTCAGTGATTGAAATGGCAATCGGCGGAAAGGCTGCCTCCATCTTTTATGAGGGGTATAAAAAATTTGATATCCGGATCCGTTATCTTCCTGAATTCAGAATAAACGAAAAGGATATTGGGAATTTAATGGTTCCAACCTTATCAGGAACACAGATTCCGGTCAAAGAGATTGCTACTATCCGGAATGTGAACGGTCCGATCCTCATATTCCGCGATAAAAACATGCGTTATATTGCCCTTAAGTTTTCAGCCCGCGGGAGGGATATGGGTTCTACCGTTGCCGAAGCTCAAAAGAAAGTCAAAGCCGCAATTTCATTGCCAAAAGGGTATTCAATATCCTGGGAAGGGGACTTCGAGAATCAGCAACGCGCTGCAAAACAACTAAGTATTGTTGTTCCGATAAGCCTCGTCCTCATCTTTTTCATTCTGTTTGTACTCTTTGGAAATGTAACTGATGCCGGACTAATTTTACTGAATGTACCTTTTGCGATCGTAGGCGGAATACTGGCCCTGCATCTTACAGGAACCAATTTCTGTATCTCAGCAGGAATCGGATTCATCGCCCTTTTTGGAATTTGTATCCAAAATAATGTTATTCTGCTTTCCAAATTCAAGAAGAATTTGCATGAACGAATGCATCTGGATAATGCAATCCGATCGGGAGTTATTGCCCGGATAAGGCCGGTAACGATGACCGCTGCTCTGGCTGCCATCGGACTTCTGCCAGCCGCTATTTCAACAGGTATAGGCTCCGAATCGTCAAAACCTCTGGCTATTGTAGTTATTGGCGGATTGATAACAGCTACTACCCTAACGCTTTTTATCTTCCCGATAATCTTCAAGATAATTTACAAATTCAGATTAAAGGAATTAAACGATTAATAATAAAATGTTTAAACCCTCAAGGTTTTGAAAACCTTGAGGGTTTATATTACAAGTATCTGTCTGTCATCTGTATATTAATGCAAAACCAACCTTCAAACCGCCAGTCGATAATCATTATTCAAAAGAATCGTATTAAATGAACTTCCTTTAGCAGTTAACTTAACTCCCTATTATCTCCTCCGTTGTATAACCAGAGACCTCAGTAAATTTAGGATTAACGTATTCAATATTCCCGTTTTTATCCGTAATCATGACAGATACAGGACTTTCATCTATAGCCCTGCTTAAAAGTTCCAGCTGTTTTTCTGTCTGCTTCCGGTGGGTTACATCAATAACGAACACGGATAATCCGACAATACATCCTTCGGAATTTTTAATCGAGCTGTAATAATTCTCATAAAATGTTCTATATAGGTTAACATCTCCATATTCTTCTGTCACAATAAAATACTCTCCGTTCAAAGCCCTATCAAAATTCACCCTGGCTTTTGCCTGATCTTCCTCACTGGAGATCAGATCAAGCATATTCATACCGACCTTTATATCAGTGCCCCAGATCTTTTTAATTGTTTTACTATGAAATTGTGTGAATGCGGTATAGCAATAGTTTTCATCCAAGGCGAAAATTATAATATCAATAGGACTCTCAAAGATTGATTTTAAAAATATTAAATCCTTCTGATATTTTTCCTTGCTTCTCATTAATTCTTCTTCCACTTTTTTAAGTGAAGAGATATCAGTCAAGGATGTAACCCTCACATTCTTACCTTTGTAATACATCATCTTGCCTCGGAGCAGGCAAGGAAAGGTTGTTCCATCTTTTTTTAATGCTTTCGCTTCATAGGGTTCCTCATAACCGCTTAGCATATTGTTCATTACCATTTCCCTGTCTTCCTCAGCGATCCATTCTGTGCCGTATCTGCCTAGAGCTTCTTCTATTGTATATCCAAATGTCCTTTCTCCACTACTATTTTGCTCAATGCAAATACCTTTTTCAGAAAAGAAGATAGATTCAAAAGCTGCTTCAGATAATCCCCGGTACTTTTCCCTGCTCTCCTCCAGTTCTGCCTCGAACCGTTTTCGCTCGGTAATATCCCTTATTAGACCATCTATATGATCTGGTTTTCCGTCAGCGCTTAAAATTATTTGTGCGTTAATCGAAACAAATATCTCCCCTGATCTGGATCTAAACTTTAATTCAAAATCCCTTAACTCACCATGTTTTAGTATAGTCTCAATAAAGATCTCACTGTCTTCCGGATTAACAAAGAAATTATATACCGGAAGACCAATTATTTCATCCCTCTCATAACCGGAGAGACGTTGGATGGATGGACTTACGTCAAGAATAATCCTATTCAGGTCGATCTGATAAAAAACATCCTGCAGATTCTCAAAAATATTACGGTATTTTTCCTCACTCTCCTGCAGCGATATAGTTTTTGCATCAACAAGGCGTTGTAAAGTACGGTTCCAAAAGAGGATCAGAAGTACTATTCCAAAAATAAAAATGCCAAGCGAAACCAGGGTTGATTCATTACTTTTTATCCAACCATGAATTTGGGGTTTCCCTGAAAGCCATTTTTCCTTCAGGGCATCCATCCTTCCTGAATTCTGTAATTCAAGAAGATGGATATTCAACAAACCGATGAGCTGAGTATTCCCCTTAAGTGCGGCGAATGCATATTTTTGAAATCCGACATTATAACCTCCTAAAAATGAATTGTCAACAATGGCAGGAGTCTTGTCACTACTGAAAATGGCTTGTGCGATTTCGCAGAAAGGTTCAGAGAATTCATAGGCCGTTGCCCGCTGGTCCGAGTATATCATATTGATTAGATCTACCTGACCAATTCGAAGTGCATTTACTGATTCACTCCAGGTCATTGGATAAAATTCAAAAGTAACATTTGCTCTGTTTCCAATTTCACGAAGGAGTGAAGGGGCGAAGCCATCAACCGAATTATCCTGATTCAGAAACTCATAAGGTTCAAATTCCCTGTCAATTGCCACCTTGTAGACTCTTTTACCATCCAATGGCAGGTTCCCGTTTACCTTTAAAAAAGAGAATACGAGAAACATCAACCAAAAAAGTCGAAGGCAGATTACAGATAGAAATTTCAAATTCTTTAAGGAATATAAAGAATAATTTTCTGTTTGTGGCTTAGTTATCATCTTGTCAGCTGATTGAAAGTCTATCATTACAACTTTTCTGTCAGCAATTTTAATAATAAAATTTCAATAAACATCATTTGGTTTGTAAATCGCCCAAGTATTTGACTCTATGACCATCTGCATGGGTTAATATGATTTTCTTACTGCTCATCGGTAAATGATTCGTGGCTAGCTACTGGCAGCTAACCTGAATGTCTGTAGCTAATCGGCTATTATTCTTAAACTTGTTCCGAAAGAGGCTATTTTCTCCCATCGAAAATCCGTCAGCTGCTAGTTGCCAATTGCTTCCGAGCATCGGGACATCGAGAGCAAAATTTATATTACCCATACTAAACGGCATAGAGCCCTGTATTTCTGAATATTTAATCGATCACCCTTTTCAATAAAATATCATCACACTTATTGAAATCTTTCGCCAAACTTTGCACGGTATTCCCGGAAACCAGTTTGTCAATTGAAGCTCTGATTGGTGCATATTGCTCATGAAGGGAACAATGCTGATCATCATCGCATGATTTTAGCCCGAATCCACATCCTGAGTAAGATTTAGCCCCTTCAATGGCCTTTATAACTGTTTTTAGCGGAAGGTCAGGCTTGCTCACATCAAAATAAAAGCCCCCCCCTTTTCCTTTGGTAGACAGCAGGAACCCCATCTTGACAAGTCGCTGCATGATTTTACCCGTATAAAACAGTGGGGCATCAATCTCTTTGGCTATCTCAATAATTCCGGGCTTAAACCCATTAGTCTGCTGAACCTGAACATATACCAATCCCCGCAAAGCATATTCGGTCTCTTTATTGAACATGGTTTTCTCCTTCTTATGTATTCGATTCAAAAATATAAAAAAATAATCATAAAAATATTAAAAGACCTTTTGGTCTTTTAATATTTTTGTCTAATATTGCATCATATTTAATCTACATTAAAATGGAAACAGATAATTTCAAATCAATGTCAATCGGCGAAATGGTCGCTATTGATTTTCGCATGGCTTCGGTTTTCAAAAACAACCGGATTGATTTCTGTTGTGGCGGAAAAAAAACACTGGAAGCTACCTGCCTTGAACTAGGGATTGATCAGGAAAAGGTGAAACTTGAACTTAAGGCAGTATCGTCAACGGCTCCTGCTCCGGGACAGGATTACCGGTCGTGGAGGCCCGAATTTCTTTGTGATTATATTATAAATACTCACCATCAATATGTTCTAAAAACTTTACCTGATTTACTTATTTATACTCAAAAAATTGCCACTGTTCATGGGGTACATCACCCGGAACTTGTTGAAGTAGCCTCTCTTTTCGCAAAAATAAATGAAGAATTAAATCAGCATCTGAAAAAGGAAGAAGAGGTACTATTCCCGGCTATCAAACATGCTGTAGCACATGACGATTCTGAATCAAAAGAGCTGATTGTTTCAGAAATTAACAGAATGGTGGGAGAACATGAATTTGCGGGGGGAGCTATGGATCGCATCTGTCAAATAACCGATCATTACAAACTTCCGGAAGACAGCTGCGGAACTTACCAGGTTGCCTTCAGGCTTCTTGAGCAATTTGAGGATGACCTCCATATCCATGTCCATCTTGAGAACAATATCCTTTATCCTGCAGCTTTAAGATTAAACAATTAACAGATATGAACATTGCAACACAAAATCTGGAAGACGATCACCTCTATATTCTTAGACTGATCGATGTGATGGAATCGATGACCACTCATCCGGCTCCTGAAGTAGCCGATCTCGAAGAGGCGGTGGAATTGATTAAGAGTTATGCTGATGGACTGCACCACACCAAAGAAGAAACTTTATTGTTTCCATTGATGGCAGAGCATGGATTTTCATCAACTCAGGGTCCTGTCGCCATGATGCTTCATGAACATACAATTGGAAGAGCGTTTGTAAAAGGCATTTCAGATAATATAGAACTCTTAAAAGGAGGGGATCTCTCTGCCTTTAATTTAGTATCTGCGAATATAAAAGGATACAGCGAATTGCTTCAGAATCATATCTACAAGGAGAATAATATGCTTTTCAGGATGGCTGATAATGCACTCACAGATTCTGATCAGCAGTCGCTGTTTCAGCAATTCGAACAACTGGAAAATGAAGGTGGATCCAATCATACAAAAAGTGATTTTGTAGCACGGATTACTCGTTTGGAAAAGGCCTATCCCATTACAAATCAGGAATTATAGTCAAATTAATTTATCAATTTTAAATAGAAGCCAATGAACACTAAAAAACTATGGATTAGCTTTATTCTGGTAATGACCATCTCATTTGCCGTCCTTATTTATTACGGTCGGGAGATTTATCGTCAGGCACCTCCGATTCCGGACAAAGTGATGACCGCCGGAGGAAAAACGCTGTTTACCGGACAGGACATCAAAGATGGCCAGAATGTATGGCAGTCGGTTGGAGGACAGGAACTCGGGACTGTCTGGGGACACGGAGCATACCAGGCGCCAGACTGGAGCGCCGACTGGTTACACAAAGAGGCCGTTTTTATGCTGGACAAATTTGCCATGGAGGCAGACGGAGTTCCCTACGCTAAGGAAAGCCATCAAAAACAGGCGGGCCTCAAGATAAAGTTGCAGGAAGACATCCGGAAGAATGGGTATCAGGATGTAACAAAAACACTGGTTGTCTCGGAGGCAAGAGCCGAAGCCATTGCCAGCAATACCTTGTTTTACGGTGGATTATTCAGCAATAACCCAGATCTTCAAAAGTTGCGTGATGCCTATGCCATCCCGGTGAATTCCCTGAAGGATCCCGAGCGGATTCGTCAGTTGAATGCCTTTTTCTTCTGGATTGCATGGGCTTGTGTAACAGAACGTCCCGGACAGGAGATCTCTTATACCAATAACTGGCCGGCAGAAGAACTGGTCGGGAATCATCCTACCAGCGAATTAATCTTATGGACCGGATTCAGTGTGATCATCCTTCTGGCCGGTATTGG
>TBL_comb47_HYPODRAFT_10007160_pt1 | contig 11813 bp, 10 predicted proteins | sample TroBogypolimnion_40_FD_10682 | JGI IMG/M metagenome (IMG submission 10682) | reverse complement strand
CGTCTGCCAAAAATACGCGGCAGCACCAGCAAACCCACCGCCAGCCACAAACTCGCGCCCGCCAGCCACACCCACGCGTTCGGCGGCAGCCACGTCGAAGCCGCCTCAAACCATTTCAGCGTTGGTGCCTCCACCTGCGCCACCTCGCGAGCGAAGGCCAGATTTTGCGCCGCGCGTGGTTCAGCCGGATCAATCCATCGTGCTTGCTCCCAAGCCAGAATCGCCGCGCCCGCGTGACCGCGCTGCCATTCCGCCAATCCCAGGTTTACCAGCGTGCCGGCGGCGGGAACGGCCTGCGCAGATTTCTCAAACGCCACCGCTGCTTCCGGAAATTGGCCGGCGTGACTAAACTCGACGCCTTGCGCAAAAGGGTCCGCCGCCAACCCATTTTTCACGGTCGCAAAACCGAGCGTGGCGAAAATAATCAGGCGAAGCAGCTTCACAATTTTTCCTCCAGTTTTTGTAGCGCCGCGTCGAAATCAGCTTTCCACTCAAGACAATTGGTGGTGGTAACTACGTTTGCCGCGAACTGCGCGTCTGCCGCGGCGAAAATCTTTCGCACCGTTTCTCCCGCACAACCCGTTTGGTCCGTCGCATCCAAATGGGCCAGTACCTCCGCGCAAACCAACGCTTGCGGATGCGCTGGAAAATGCGGCGCGACTGCGATTTTCAACGCGTTGGCGGCGAGGTGGACGAATTGCTTCGCGTCGCCAGCCGCAGTCGCCTGAGCCAGCGCGCGTTTTTCGCGGCGCAGCGCGCGACGCGCCTGCCGGCGGCGGACGATTTCCGGATGCGCCGCCAGAAAGCGCCGCCACTGATCCCATTGCCACAACGCGAGCAAACCGAGTACGGGCAGGAGTTGAACGCCGATGAACCAGCCCTGCAATTGCAGCGGCTGCAGACTCGCAACCGTTTTTCCCGGCCTCGATGCGAGGTCGCTCAATTTCGTCGGCGTGGCGGTTTTATTTTCCGTGTCGGTCACTGCCACTTGCACCGGCAAGCCTTCGCCGAAGACCGTGACCGGCAGTGGCGGAATGCTGAGATCCACATATTTCGCTGTCGTCGGATCAAAATAGCTGAAGGGAATCGCCGGCGTCGCACGCGTTTCGTCGGTTTGCGGAATCAGCGTGTAGCTGGTTGCCGGCGATTTGTCCGCGATGATTTGCCAGTCGTGAACACGCGGCGGCACGGGCGGTACAAAGCGCGTTAAGTCGCCCTCGCCGTGAAACACTACTTTGAGCCGCACAGGTTGGCCCACGCGCATCCGGTTGGTGGACAATTGCGGCGGGTCGAGAAAAAATTTTCCAATGGTGCCCGTGAAGCCCGTCCGCCCGCTTTCGGGTGGCAAGGAATGTACTTGCACCGCGACCGGGTCTGAAATGAGCAGCACATATTTCGGCGGCCCGCCGGGAATGCTGACTTGGCCGCGAATGGAAATCGGTCCGGTGAATTCGCGGCCGGCGGTGTAGCCCTGCGCGAAAAAAGTCAACGGCCCCGCCGCGATGGGCGTCACGGTCAATTCGCAGAGAAACACTGGTTTGAGTTGGCCGCCGAGATTCACGACTTCGATCGACTGGCGCATTGTGGTTTTGTCCGTCAGCAGGCCGTCGCCGTTGTACTGAATTTCCCGCAGCGCCTCGATTTCATTGCCGTTTCCTGCCGGTAGCAAAACGCGAACGCGAAATGGCTGGCCGACAAAAATGTTCGTCGCCGAACTTTCCAGCAGCAGTTGTCGCGGTGGCGCGCTGGCGTTTTCCGCCACCACCTCCAGACCCGCCAGCGGAATTTCTACCGGGCGGCCGGAAATAATCACCGGGAAATTTGTCACCGCAAAATGACCGATTGCCCTCGGCCGCACTTCGTAAAGAAACGTCGTGAGTGAGCGAAAATTATTGCCGAGAAATTGCGTAATCTGGCCGCGCGCGGGTTTGCCCAGCGGCAAAGCGCTCGGAGCGAAAATAGTTTCCGGCCACTGGATGGAAGATTCCGCCGCATCCATCGTCACGCGATAAAACGTTTTTTCACCGACGCGCACGACCGGCGGATCAAACACCGCCGAGGCCGTCACGGGCGACGAGACATCCACCGTCGGCTGCGCGACCTGCAATTGCATCAGCCCGCCCGGCGGCAATTGCGCCGGTGTTTGCGCGCGCAAAACCAGCGGTCCCAGCAGCAGCGCCCAAAAGATTTTGCGAGTAGAATGTAGCAAAATATTCACCAGTCGCGTCCTTTCTTGTCCTTCGGCGGCGCGCCTTCTTTGTCGCTCATCGAAAGCCGGCGGCTGCCATCGAGTGACAGGCCGTCGAGAATTTGCCCTGCCGACTCCGGCGAGAGCGGCACCTGCATCTGATCACCTTCGCGCGCGGCATTTTCCTTTTGGCCGGCGAGCGCATCCGGCTGCGGCTTGGCATCGTCTTCGTCATCATCGCCGGCCGCACCCGGCGGCGCGTTTGGCGCGGGGATCTGTCCTTTCAACTTGCTCAGCATTTTGCCCAAATCGTTTTTCTTCTGATCCATCGCGCCCATCATCGCCTGCATTTTGCGCAGGCTGTCCACGAGCTGGGCGATGCCGCGTTCTACCGTTTCCGCGTTGTGCGTCGCGTTGGTGTCGGCCGGATTTAATTCCGCCGCACTTTTGAAATCGTCCGCTGCGCGCTGCCATTTTTGCAAGGTTTTGCCGTAAGTTTCCATCGCGGTCGCAACGGCTTTTTCCGCCTCGCTCAACTCATGCCGCACACCGCGACCCGCAACATACGCGGCGATCATTTTGGCGAGATTGTTTTCCGCCAGCGAAATTTCCGCCGCGCGGATGGCTTCGTCGCCCGCTGTCAGCGCGGCCTGACCGCGCGCGGAAACTTTCTGGGCTTCGGGACCTTTTTTCAACAACTCGCCGCCGGCTGCAAACCGCGTGTGGCCGAGATTAAACAGCGCGGGCGGCTGCACGCGGTCGTCTTGCGCGGCGAGCGCGGCGGTGAACATTTTTTCTGCCCCGGCAAAATTGGTCGCCGCGAGCAGCCGCGTCCCGACGTTGTAAAAATCGCGCGCCGTCGCCGGTGGCGCGGTGTTGGTGACGTCCAGCGCCAGCGCGCGAATGCCGGTAACCAGCGCGAGCGGCAGCAGCATTTGTTTCCAAATTGCGAAAAGTTTCATGGCGGGCCGGGGGATTTTTTGCGCCGCGTGCCGAGCAGCGATTCCACAACCAGCAGCACCAGTACGCCGCCGACCAGCCACGGAAACCGATCCACTCCGTCTTTGGCAGAAGTGCGCAAACCGCCTGCGCGGTCGAGCGAGTGCATGGCGGAGCGAACTTGCAGCAAGCCGTCGCCGAGCGTGCCGAGCGGAAAGTAGCTGCCGCCGGTGGCTTGCGCGATTTCGCGGAGGGTGGTTTCATCCAACTGGCTGCGAATAATTTCGCCCGTGGCATCGTGCGCCAGTTCGACCTGACCGGCGGCGTTGACGAATTGAATTTCCTTGCCGGCGGGTGTGCCGACGCCGACGGTGAAAACGACCACGCCGTTCGTTGCCAGTTTTTTTGCGGCGGCGACGCCGGATTTTTCCAGATCTTCGCCATCCGTCACGAGCACGACCATTTTGCGATGGCTGCCCGGATCCATCGCGCGATACGCCTCGTTCAGCGCGCGGCCGATGTCGGTGCCGGGAATCGGAATTGTTTTATCATCCACGTTCATAAGCGTTTCCTCAAACGCATCCGCGTCAAACGTGAGCGGGCATTGGATGAAGGCGCTGCCGGCGAAAGCGACGAGGCCCACGCGACCGTGACTTTGCCGGCGGACAAAATCCAGCATCGCAAATTTCGCGCGCTGCATTCGGCTCGGCAAAACATCGCTGGCCAACATGCTGCGCGAACAGTCGAGGACAAACACGACATCTTCGCCGACAAAGGCATTGCCGTTGGTGACGACGCCCCATTGCGGTCGCGCGAGTGCAAGGCCGGCCAATGCGACGGCTGCGAGCAACAAAATATTTTTGAACTGCCGCCGGGTCGGGCTGTGGGAGGTGGTGAGCGCCACGAGGAACGCTGGCGCGGCCAGCCGTGCTAACTGTTCGCGGCGGGCGCGGGCGGCGTGCCGGTGCAGTAGTGCCAGCAAAACCGGTGCAACCGCCGCCAGCCAGAGCCAGCGCGGGGCGGCAAAATGGAAGTCGGTGAAATTCATGGCACGCGGCGAAATCGTGTGTTCGCGAGAATTAATTCCAGTGCCAGCAGTCCTAACGCGGCCAGCAATGGCCAGTGGAACAGCGGTTCGTAAGTGGCAAACCGGCGCAGCTTCACTTCAGATTTTTCCAGCCGGTCGATTTGGTTGTAAATATTCTGCAACTCGCGAGCGTTCGTGGCGCGGTAAAAATGGCCGCCGGACAACTCCGCCATTTTGCCGAGCACGGTGTAATTTGCCGGCTGGAGCAGCAGCGTGGGAATGATGTTGCCGTTCGCATCGAGGCGGAAATTTCCGGTCGCCGGATCGAATGCCGGCAAATTGCAGGGCTGTTCGATGCCGATGCCGATGGTGTAAATCTTTGCGCCCAGCGCGGCGGCAAGTTGCGCGGCAGGCAGCGGATCCACTTTGCCGAGATTGTTGTCGCCATCCGTCAGCAAAATCATCACGCGGCTTTTGCTGTTCGGTGCGGCCTTGAGTCGTTTTGCCGCCACCGCCACGGCATCGCCGATGGCTGTGCCAAGGTCGGAGATGATGCCGATGTGCAGGCGCCCGATGTTTTCATCGAGCCAGGCGTGATTCAGCGTCAGCGGGCTGGCCAGATACGGCACGCCGGAAAATGCGATCAGTCCGATGCGGTCGTTCGGCCGCTTGGCGATGAAATCTTTCAGCACGCCGGCGGCGATGGCGAAGCGTGACAATTTTTCCGCCGGCTTGCCCATGTCAATCGCCTCCATGGACCACGACAAATCCAGCACCAGCATGATATCAATGCCCGGCGTTTCGGTCTCGACGTGGTAATTTGCCAGACGCGGACCGGCCAAGGCGACAATGCCCAGCGCCACGACGAGCAGTCGGAGAAAAAATAAAAATCGTCCTGCCGCCGAACGCGCTTTGGCTCCGGCTTCCCGCGCAATTTCGGCACTGGAAAAGGTCAGCGCCGAGAGCCGGCCGAATTTGCCGCGCAGCAAGGCGTAAATCGGCAGCAGGCCCAGCAGTGCGAGCAGCCACGGATACTGAAATTCAAATTCGCCGGTCATGCTTTCACGGTCGTTTGCCCGGCGCGAATCTGCTCAGCTTCATTCACCAAATCCAAGGCGCGTTCGACCACATCCAAATCCGGCGCGTGGCGGGACGGAGCGAATTTTGCGGTATCGCATTCGTTCAATAACGCAGCGGCTATTGTTTTTACGGCTGCGGTCAACCGCGGATGGCGTTCCAAACTGGCGATAAATTCTGCCGTGGTCGCCTCGGCTCCCGCCGTTTGAAACTGATTGCCGAAATAGGTGCGCAAAATGCGGGGCACTTCACTCAGCAATTTTCCGTCTTCCGGCTCGTTCAGCAAGCCGGTCAGGGCCGCGCGCGTCAGATTTTCCACCGGCTCAACTTTCGGCTGCAAACGCATCAACAGTTTGTAGAGCCACAGCGACTGTACCCCGATGAATAGAAATCCGCCAATGATGACGGCCATTTGGTGCTGTTGCCAGAAGGTCGGCGGAATTTCGGGATACGGCGGAACCAACGTTGGCAAGCCGTTTGTGTCCGCCGCGAAAATGGTTGTCGGCAACAGCAAAAAAAATGGGGCGATGATTTTCATCCGCGGCGGCGTCCCCGCCGGAGTTCAAAAAAACGTTGCAGTTTCGGCGCGAACGGCTCGTTCGTGTTCAGGCGCAAGGTGTCCACGGCCGTTCGGTTGAGCGCTTGGTCAAGCTGTTTCAGCCGGGCTTGATTGATGGCGGAAAATTTTTCCCGCACGGCAAGGCGGGCGGAATCAATTTCCAAAAGTTCGCCGGTTTCCGCGTCTTCAATCGTCACCAGACCTGCATCCGGCAAGGTGCTTTCGCGCGGATCGTGCAGGTGCAGGCAAACGACATCGTGCCGCGTGTTCGTGAGGCCAAGTTCGGCGACGACATCGCGGTTGGTAGGGCGCGTCACTCCGTGCGCGCCGACGGCGGGCAGAGGACTGCCCGCCCTACCTGCATCAGAGTGCAGAAAATCGGTGAGCACAAAAACTAGCGCGCGGCGGTTCAAAACATGGTTCAAAAACCCGAGCGCCTGGGAAATATTCGTGCCGCTTTTTTTAGGCGGAAACAACAGCATCTCGCGGACGAGGCGGAGAATATGCCGCCGTCCTTTGCGCGGCGGGACGAACAATTCCACTTCCTCGGTGAATAGCAGCAACGCGACCTTGTCGCCGTTTTTGGCGGCGGAGAAGGCAAGCGTAGCCGCAATTTCGGCGGCGAACTCGCGCTTGGTGCGATTGGCCGAGCCGAAGTGGGACGATGCGGAGACATCCACGGCGAGGACGGCGGTGAGTTCGCGTTCCTCGCGGAAGCGTTTCACGAACACGCGGCCAAGGCGATGCGTGACGTTCCAGTCAATGTCGCGCACGTCGTCGCCGGGGATGTATTCGCGCAACTCCTCGAAGTCCATGCCGCGCCCCTTGAAGCCGCTCAAATACGCGCCGCCCATCGTGTCGTTCACGAGCCGGTTCGTGCGGACTTCCACGCGGCGGACGGATTCAAGGAGTTCGGTGAGGGTCATGGAAAATTCTTTTGCGCAAACTAATTTACATGAACATTTTTGGTTTGTTCATTATTTTGAAAAAACTAAATTCCAGATCGGCGGAGAATTATTGTTGGACAAAGTGAGCTTGACGTGGCTTCCGGCAGGAATTTTTTCCAACCAATAATAATGTTCTGTGGAATTGCCGACAATCCGTTGAGCTTGGGCAGCTAAAACAAACGAACCTGATGCTGGCACTGAAATGGAAAATTTACCGTCGGCGTCAGTTTGGGTGTGAGCAACAGGGGAAGGAAGGCCCGAGAAAAAATAATCACCTTGGGGAAACTCTCGCCGCGCTCTTTGCGCGGCGGTTAGTTTCTCACGCATTGTATCAAGACCAAACTCTGCTTGTTGATAATTTGAATAAACCAGAGAATAGCGTTTATATGCCGGGAGTTTTTCAATTGAGGCACTGGGATACGTTTCTGATTCTTGCGAAACCGCACTCCAGTCCAATTGATCTTGGAAACCTTTCATGGCTTTGTCCAATCGATCAATCTCCGATTTGATATTGGTGATTTGTGAATCAAGTTGTTGCGCGACGCTTTCTTGTTCAGCTAACTTTTGCTCCACACAATGCCGCGTAACTTCTTCGGACAGCAGGTCTATTTCCACAAGTCCTAGCTTAACGCTGTTCCCTGCATTTGTGACGATAAAAACTTCACCGCTTATTTCCTTTTTGCAGCCAGTAACAGTAATTACTCCGACAGCACAGGCCAAAGCCAAGAATGCATTTGATAATTTTCGACAATTCATCATGTGTCGTTAAGAGTTGCTTTGGTTTTTGCACATTTCAAGCTCATACAAGAAACCTCCCGTGGCCAACCACCATTCAGTAACAAACCAAAGAGCAACTTCCGAAACTGTGGCTTTCGGGAATGGAACTATGGTGGGCTTCAAGGGGCGATTTGGCGTTGGGGCAATATGAGCTATGGCCTGCATCGCAAAGGTGAGGATGACGCGCAGAAAATACGCAGCCTTATCCGACATTTTATCAGGCCAGTGACCATCTTGAAATCGATCTCCCGCTGCACCGGCGATTTCCACTGAGACTGGCTCAAATGTTTCACGCAATGAACGATTCACTGATTGCTCGAAATTTTCATCGGCGCGACGGAGTATAGTTGGTTGGAAATTACTCTTCGGAAGTTCTGCGCGAGCCTTTGAAAGTTCTGCATAGAGGTCAAGCCAGCCTGTCGGCTCGGTGTGAAATCTTTGAAAATAGGCTGAAAAATGAGTCATAAAATTATTAAGGAATTTTCTAAATATCACGGCACCGGCACCGCGTTGAAAACCTTCTTGATGATCGCATCGGTCGTCACGGCCTGCGCCTCGGCTTCGTAGGTCAGGATGATGCGGTGGCGCAGCACGTCGGGGCCGATGCTTTTCACGTCCTCGGGAATCACATAATCGCGGCCTTGCAGCAGCGCCCACGCCTTGGCGGCGAGCGTCAGGTTGATGGTCGCGCGCGGCGAGGCGCCGAACTGGATGAAATGTTTCACGTCCAATTTGAAATCCTGCGGCTTGCGCGTGGCGAAAACAATTTTCACGATGTAATCGCGGATCTTGTCGTCCACATGGATTTGGTCTACGAGCTTGCGCGTCGTGAGAATTTCTTCGAGCGAGACGACGGGTTTCACCGGCTGCTCCGGACTGGTGAACGCCATGCGGTCGAGAATTTTTCGCTCATCGGCTTCGTTCGGGTAATCCAAAATCACCTTGAACATGAAGCGATCCACCTGCGCTTCGGGCAGCGGATAGGTGCCTTCCTGATCAATCGGATTTTCCGTGGCGAGCACGAGGAACGGCGACGGCAGCTTCATCGTTTCGCCGCCGAGCGTGACTTGACGTTCTTGCATCGCTTCGAGCAGCGCGCTTTGCACTTTTGCGGGAGCGCGATTGATTTCGTCGGCGAGAACGAAGTTCGCAAAAATCGGCCCGCGCGTGACGTGGTATTTGGAATCCTGCGGATTGTAAATCAACGTGCCAAGAATATCGGCGGGCAGCAAATCGGGCGTGAATTGGATGCGATTGAACTTCGCCTGCACCGCCGTCGCGAGCGTGCGGACGGAAAGGGTTTTTGCGAGACCGGGTACGCCTTCAAGCAACACGTGGCCGTTGGCGAGCAGGCCGACGAGCAGCCGGTCCACGAGCGCTTCCTGTCCGACGATGACGTGGGCGATTTCGGCGCGGAGTTTTTTAATCCACGCAGAAGTTTGCGCGACTTGTTCTGGCAGCGGTGTGCTCATGCGGCGGGAATTTAAGCGGCGCGCGGGAGGGATTCAAGCGCGCGGTTGGGAAAACATCCGCGCGCCGCTGCGTGAGCGGCGGAATCGTTAGGTGCATTTTTAGCGCCAACCGCCCCACCACCACGGTCGTTTGAAATCCTCGAACACCAGTTGTTCACGGGTGACCAGCACGGAAACATAGCGCACATCGGCGGCGGGAAAGCGCTTCAGTTCGACCGTCACGCGTTCGGGATGAAAATCCTTCAGCACCTTATTGGCGATGTCGGTGGCCAAAGTCTCCATCAACTTCCACGTCCGGCGCTCGCCGAAATGCTTTAGCCGATCCATCAGTTCGCCATAATCAATGGTGCGGTTGATGCGGTCGCTAATGGCAGCGGAGGAAAAATCGTAATCCATGTCCAAGGTGACGAGAAAGCGCTGCGGCTTTTCGCGCGCCTCATCTGAAATGCCCACGCGGCAAAAAATTTCCAATTCAACGATGTTAATTTTGGACATTTGAGAATCGCCATTATACCGACTGACGATTTCGAGGCACGTTTTTTTGTAACGAAACGAAAACTTTTTGTGCTTGGCACCCAAACGAATGTTGGGGGACATCCCGTTGCATTTCGCTTGCGCCCCTGTAGAACCGGCGGCCAATTATTTTCCCGTAGCCCGTAAGTTTTGCTTGGCATTCCTCTCGTACCGCCCAGACTATTTGCGTTTTGAACCAAGAGCATTTATGGAAATCCGCAAAGCCGTAATCACCGCCGCCGGCCCCAGCCAGCGCAATCTGCCCATCCAAACGCTGGTGGATCGCGATGGCAAAACCAAAACTGCCCTGACCATCATCATCGAGGAAGCTTTGAATTCCGGGGCCGAGGAAATTTGCGTCGTGGTGCATCCCGGCGATGCCGCGACCTACCGCGCCTCCGCCGGCGCGCACGGCAAGCGCCTTCAGTTCATCGAGCAAACCAGTCCGCAAGGCTATGGCCAGGCCGTCTGGTGCGCTCGCGATTTCACCGGAGCGGAACCGTTTCTGCTGCTCGTTGGCGATCATCTTTATCTCAGTCGCGAAAGCCGCAACTGCGCTCGGCAATTGGTGGAAGTCGCCACCGCCGAGGCGTGCGCGGTCTCTGCTGTGCAGGCTACGCATGAAAGCAAGCTGCCGTATTATGGCGTTGCCGGCGGCCGCCTCGCGGACCATCGCCAAGGATTGTACCTCGTTTCCGAAGTGGTGGAAAAACCCACGCCCACGCTCGCCGAACAACGGCTCATCGTCCCGGGGTTGCGCGCCGGCCACTATCTTTGTTTTTTTGGCATGCACGTTTTGACGCCGACGGTAATGGAACTACTCGGCGCGGAAGTGGCTGGTGGTGACCGTGTGGTGCTCAGTTCCACCCTCGCGCAACTCGCGCATCGCGAGCGTTTTCTCGCCAGCGAATTGCAAGGCCGCCGGTTTGACATCGGTTTGAAATACGGCTTGCTGAACGCGCAACTCGCCTTCGCTTTGAGCGGTCAGGACCGCGCTGAAATTTTGTCCGGCCTAGTGGAATTGCTGGCGCAGGACACAAAATAAACAAAACCGCCGCCACCTTCCCCGCGCATGGCTAATCCGTTTCTCAACCTCATCACCTCCGCCGATCCGCAGGTGCGCAACCAATCGCTGGACGCCCTCTGCGCGCCGGCCACGGCTGCCGAATTGCTCGCCGAGGCCACGGAGTTGGACGCTTTTCGCCGCACGCGGGAAAATCTCTACGAACGCGTCCGCGCCCTGTTTTTTCTCTACGCGATCCACCGGTTTCACCTGCCCGCCAAACTCCCGCCGGACGCCGGCGCGATGATTCCGTTCAAGGGTTTTGAACATCTGCTGCAACGCCGGTTCGAGGAAGCGCTGGAACATTTTCTCGCGGTGCAAAAAAACGCCGGACCGAGCGCCGCCATTTCCAGCGCGTTGGCGACCACCTATCAACGCATTGGTTTTCAAACACTCGCCGATCAGGTGCGCCGCAGCGTGCGCTCGGTGCGCGGCAATCAATGGATGTTTCGCATGGGCCATCCGGCGGATCATCCGCTGCGGCTCCGGCCGGAACTCCGGCAGCGCGGCGCGGATGGCAGTTATCCGATTTTGCGCGAACGCACGCCGGTGCGCATGGATTTGAGCCATTCGGGCTGGAGCGACATTTTTTTTCTCGGCATGGATTTTCCCGAAGGGGCACGCGTGCTGAATATTTCCATTGATCTCGGCGTCCATGGCCGCGACGCCGCCACGCTGCCGCCGGTGGAAGTCTGTCTGCGCGTGATTGACGAACCCATTCTGCGCCTGACCAGCGTGGATCTTGGCGTGAGCGCGGACATCAGCGAACTCGCGGAAGTGTTTGATTTTGCCCGCGATTATCTCGGTCTGCTCAAGGCGGCGGTGATCGCCGCCGGCATTGTACCGCCGGGCATTGAAGGCTCCGGCCAGAATCTTTCGGCCCTGCTCGCCCGCGTTGTCGGCCCGGGCTGCGGACTGGAATTGGTCAGTCACGTCAACGGCATACCCAAAGGTTCGCGGCTGGCGGTCTCCACTAATTTGCTCGCGTCGCTCGTCGCCGCCTGCATGCGTGCGACCGGTCAGGCCGGCGCGCTCACCGGCGCGTTGGCGGAAGATGAACGGCGACTGGTGCTTGCCCGCGCGCTGCTCGGCGAATGGCTCGGCGGTTCCGGCGGCGGCTGGCAGGATTCCGGCGGTGTCTGGCCCGGCATGAAACTGATCTGCGGCGTGGCAGCCACCGAGGGCGATCCTGAATTTGGCATCAGTCGCGGCCGGCTCATGCCCACGCACCAAATTCTCGGCACCCAGGAC
>TBL_comb47_HYPODRAFT_10007157_pt1 | contig 11817 bp, 7 predicted proteins | sample TroBogypolimnion_40_FD_10682 | JGI IMG/M metagenome (IMG submission 10682) | reverse complement strand
CCCCTGATCCATGAGAAGCTCGTACCCCTTGCGGCCGATGATGGAGAGGCCCGCGTGCACCAGCATCGCCATGCCCGGGCGCGAGCCTTCCAGGGTGCGGCTTCCCAGGTCCCGGGAGCCGCGCCGGATGATGTAGGCGGCGTGGTGCTCGATGGAGGAGAGGGTGGCCGGGTCCTTGAACAGCACCATGCCGGCACCCATCGGGACGTAGAGCTGCTTGTGGGCGTCGATGGTCACCGAGTCGGCACGTTCGATGCCCCCCAGCAGGCCCCGGTAGGTATCGGAGAACAGGGTCGGCCCGCCCCAGGCGGCATCCACATGGAAGTGGCAGCCGAGCTCAGCGGCGAGGTCGGCCAGGGCATTCAGGGGATCGACGTTCCCGGTCTCGGTGGTTCCGGCGATGCCGATCAGGCTCAAGGGGCGGATCCCCTCGCCTTGCAGCCTGGCCACGTGCTCCCGCAGCCGCTTCAGGTCGATGCGGTTGTTGTCGTCGGTTTCGACCGCGACCAGGTTGTCCTGCCCGATGCCGAGCAGGTCGGCGGCTTTGCGCAGGGAATAATGGCCCCGCTTGGAGACCAGGACGGCCAGGCCCTGGCAGTCCAGATGCCGCAAAGCCTTGACCAGCCCCTCCCGCGCGATCCCCTTGAAGTCGCCCGAGGGGCCGCAGAGGCGGTTGCGGGCCGCCCAGAGGGCGGTGACGTTGGCGATGGTGCCGCCGGAGCAGAAGGCGCCCAGGGAGTACCGGTTGTTCTGGATCCAGTGGCTGTAGAAATCGTCGCTGCCGTTGTAAATCAGCCGGTGCAGCATGGCCAGCACCTGGCGCTCCATGGGGGTAAAGGCGCGGGAGGTTTCCACCTTGACCAGGTTTTGGTTCAGGGCCGTCAGAATCCGGGAAAGCGGCAGCATGAAGTAGGGCAGGGCGGAGGTCATGTGCCCGATGAATCCCGGAGAAGCGGTGTGCACCGACTGGGAGACCAGCTTTTCCTTGAGGAACTCGGTGTAGTCCGACACGAAGGTGGGGTCTTCCGGGATGCGGGACTGGGAAAAATCCCCCTCGATTTCGTCCAGGTCGCGCTCGACGGCGACGATGTGCTCCTGCAAGAAGCCCATCAGGTCATCGGATATGGCCTGGTCGACGCGGCCCAGGGTGGAGTCGGGCGCTTCCGGGACGGTAAAAATCCGGTAAATATTCTCCAGATTGGCTTGGGCAAGTTCTCTCGATTTGGGCATGGAGTGGAGTCACCGTATTTCAAAGTGTGGAGTGAAATAGCGCTAAACGTGCTTTCCTTTGGGCGGACCGCAGTGCCGGAAGAAAAAACGAATAACCCTGTATACCGAAAGGGCCCGCCATCTGTCAAATTCAAAAAAAAAGCAGAGGGTTAAGCCGCCGCAAGGAGGCTCGCCGGTTAGCCCTTCGGGGGTGTCTGGAACCCGGCAGGGATCCGGTCTTCGGTCCGGCAGCGCCGAGGCGCAGGTTATCGAAACGGATGAGGTATTGCCGCCGAAGGCACCGGCAGGAACCGGAGATGCAGTGCAGATATTGCACAGCCTCAGTACTTTTTTTGAACTCGGCAGCCCGGTCCGGAGCATCACTCCCTCGTTAAAACAGGAGCTTAGCGTTGGCACGCTTCGCGCTAACAGGAGGAGGCACGCACGCCCTGGTGCAACATTTCAACAGTCTGTCTAAACGGCAGGAGGAACTATGAACTCCACAACAGCTACCGTCGTCATTACACTGGTCGCCATGACCTATGCCGTTTCCATGAGAGTTCTCGCGATTGTCGCCACACGAAGCCCGGCAGAGAGAAATAAATAAATTATTATCCCCGCTGAACCGCTGTAAAACCTCCAACGTGACATTGCGGAGTTCGAGCGCCCTTGAAAACCGGAGAGATCCGGTTTTTTCAGTTGCGCCCGGGCAGATATTTCCCACCTTTCGGCAACATCCCCCGAAACGCTCACCTTCGAATGCATGAGGCCAGGTCCCTCCCCAGGTCCGTTGCCAGCTCTTCTTGGCGTACGTCCTATGCCTCTCCTTTTCCAATTAGCACATCCGACGGCGATGCTGAACCCTGGAATGCGGCTGCACCGGGACCTGACAAACGAAAAGGCTAAAGAATCACCACGATTCTGCCGATAATTGCTGAACTGTCACTGAAAATGGGTCGTTCATCAGGGACCTGTGAAATGTGAACAGCTTAGTTAGTTAAGGCTAATCGTGCGCCGGGTCATTGTCATAATGATGCTGCGCCGGAAGGGTAAACTCCATGAAAGATGCAGTTCGGGTTACATTCAGGTCCAGTTTTGACAGTCGCCCATCAGCCACGATAGCACGTCAAAGGGCTCAACGCATCACGCGGTCTCCTAGAAGTGCAATGGGAAGTCTCCGTTTCCTGGCGCAGACGCTCATGGTGCTGCTGTGCGCGCTCTGCAGCACCGCGCTGGCCGTGCCGCTGCGGCTTTCGCTGTCGCTTACGCCGCTGTCGCTTCCTTTCTTCGTGGCCGACAACCAGGGATACTTTGCCGCCGAGGGGGTGCCCATCGCCCTCAACGAGGTCGTCGGCGGACACCGTACCATGCAGCAGTTGCTGGAAGGAAGTGCCGACCTGGCGACTTCCTCGGAGGCGGTCGTCATGTTCAACAGCTTCCAGCGCAGCGATTTCGCGATCATCGCGTCCTTTGTCACCAGCGAGGACGATGTGAAGATCATCACGCGCGCCGACACGGGAATCACCACACCCCGGCAGCTGGCAGGGAAAACGGTCGCCACCGTCACCGGGGCCGCCAGCCACTACTATCTCGATACCCTGCTCCTTTTTAACGGCGTCGACCCGAAAAAGGTGCAGCTGCGCAACCTGGCGCCCGAGGCCATGGCGGACGCCCTCAAGAACAAGGCGGTGGACGCCATCGCGATCTGGGAGCCGATCCCCTTCAAGGCCCTGCAGGCCGTGCCGGGCGCCCGGATGCTCCCCAAGTCGAGCACCTACCGGTTGACCTTCAACCTGATAGCCCGCAAAAGCCTGCTCGGGACCCGCGACGCCGAGCTGGCCGGGGTGCTGCGCGCCCTGGAGCGTGCCCAGGAATACATCTACGACAATCCGCTGCAAGCCAAGGCCATTCTGCGCAAGCGGCTCCAGCTGGACCAGGCGTTCATCGACTGGATCTGGTCGCGCTACAGCTACCGCCTGTCCCTCGACCAGTCGCTGCTCACGACCTTGGAGGGCGAGGCACGCTGGGCGCGGCAGGAGGGGTTGGTCAAGGTCGACAGGTCGCCGAACTATCTCAATTTCGTTTACGCGGACCCGCTGCTAAAGGTCCGTCCCTCGGCCGTCAGCATAATCAGGTAGCCTCATGCGCATCCGGACCCTACTCCTCGCCTTCCTGGCGCTCGCCATCTTGCTGGTGCTGGGGCTGACTCTGGGCAGCTGGTTCATCTCGGACCGGATGGCGAGAGTCTCGCGCAGCCAGGAGCACGCCCAGGCGGTCGCTCACGACGTGTCCGAGCTGCTGGTGCTGACCCAGGAATACGCCCTGTATTCCGAGGACCGCTCCGCCCAGCAATGGAAAGCGCTGCACGCGCGCATCGTCGTCAACCTGCAGGCCAGCGCGAACGATGCGGTCCCCCTGTCCGGCGAGGCCCTGAAAGAGGCGGGCCGGCTGCCCGGCATGTTCCAGCAATTGGTCCGGGCGGTAAAGCAGCAGGGGGAACTGCAAAACCGCCAGAAGAACCTGCTGCTGAGCCAGCTGCAGGCAAGCTCCCAGACCCTCGCCGAGCAGGTGCATGTCTGGGGGAGCGCGCTGGTGCAGCAGCACCGCGCCACGGAGCGGGCGTTCCGGGTGCTCGCCGTCACCATACCGGTCCTGATGCTCCTGATCCTGGTGCAGATCACCCTGCTGCTCAACGCGCGCGTGCTCAACCCCCTGTCCCGGCTGCTCCTCGCGGTGCGCGCCACGGCGCAGGGGGACTTGACGGTGCGCAGCGCCACCGGGAGCAACGACGAGTTCGGCGAGTTGTCGGCCACCTTTGACGCGATGGCCATCGATCTCGTCACCGAACTGCAGCAGGAGATCGGCGAGCGCACCCGGGCCGAGGGGGACCGCGTCCGCGCCGAAGGGGACCGCGTCCGCGCCGAGGAGGCGCTCAAGGAAAGCGAGTACTTCTTCGAGGAGTCGCAGCGCTCCGCGCGCATCGGCTCCTACAAGACCGATTTCCTGGCGGGGCGCTGGGAGTCCTCCGAGGTGCTGGATGTCATCTTCGGCATCGATCGGGACTACGACCGCAGCATCTCCGGCTGGCTTCATATCGTGCATCCCGACGACAGGGAGATGATGGGGCAGTACCTGGAAACGGAGGTGGTGCCGAATAGGGTCCCCTTTTCCAAGGAATACCGGATCGTCCGGCAAAACGACGCGCAGCTCCGCTGGGTCTGCGGCCTGGGGGAACTGAAGTTTGCCGACGACGGCGGGCTGATCGCCATGTACGGCACCATCCAGGACATCACCGAGCGCAAGCGGCTCGAGGAGGAGAGGGCCGTCCTTGAACAGCAGCTCCGGCAGGCCCAGAAGCTGGAAAGCCTCGGGGTGCTGGCGGGCGGCATCGCCCACGACTTCAACAACATCCTGATGGCGATCATCGGGAACGCGGACCTCGCGCTGATGCGCCTGGGGCAGGGAGGGCCGGCCCGGGAAAACCTGGAGCAGATCGGCAAGGCGGCCACCCGCGCCGCCGACCTGGCCAAGCAAATGCTGGCGTACTCGGGGAAAGGGAGGTTCGTCGTGGAGAGCGCCGACCTGAACCAGGTGCTGGAGGAGATGCACCACCTGCTGGAGCTTTCGGTCTCCAAAAAGGCGCTCCTCAGGCTGAACTTCCAGGAAGCGCTCCCCGCGGTGCAGGCCGATGTCACCCAGCTGCGCCAGGTCGTCATGAACCTGGTCAGCAACGCCTCGGAGGCCCTGGGGGAGGCAAGCGGCGTCATCAGCATCGCCACCGGTTCCCTGGAGTGCACCCGGGAAGACCTGAAGGATGTCTGGCTGGACGAGCAGATCCCGGAAGGAAGCTATGTCTTCCTGGAGGTGTCCGACGACGGCTGCGGCATGGACCCCGAGACCCTCTCCAGGATCTTCGATCCCTTTTTCAGCACCAAATTCACCGGCAGGGGGCTCGGGATGGCCGCCGTTTTGGGGATCATCCGCGGGCACCGGGGGGCGATCAAGGTGAGCAGCGAGCCGGGGAGGGGTGCCGCCTTCAAGGTGCTGCTGCCGGCGTCAGGCCGGGCGCCGGAACGGGTCCCGGAGCCTCCCCGCAGCGAAAACTGGATCGGGAGCGGAGTCGTGCTGCTCGCCGACGACGAGGAGACCGTGCTGGGGATCGGGAAGGAGATGCTGCAGGAACTGGGATTCGAGGTGCTCATCGCCAAAAACGGCCGGGAGGCGGTGCAGAAGTTCCAGGCGGCCCCTGAGATCGCCTTCGTGGTGCTGGACCTCACCATGCCCGTCCTGGACGGCGACGCATGTTTCTGCGAACTGCAGCGGATCGATCCCGCGGTCAAGGTCATCATGTCGAGCGGCTACGGGGAGCAGGAGCTCGCCGCGCGCTTCGCGGGCAGGGGACTGGCGGGGATCATCCAGAAGCCCTATCGCTTCTCGACCATCAGGGACGCCGTCAGGAAAGTCTGCTGAACCCCGCGCGGGCCTCGCCGAAACCCTTCATTTTTTGAAACCCTTTGCCGATACAGTAGTTATCGATGCGGCATGTATATTTTGAGCCCGCAGCGAAGGCGGTTAAAAGCGCGCCGGCAGCGCTGGAAGCACGTAGTGCGAAGTATAGAGGTACTTGGGGGGCGAGCCAGCTTGATACAGCCGCCGCGTCCACCCGGGGACGTGAGGGCTGTGCAGGCAGCTTCAAAAGGCATTGGAAAAAAATGGAACAACTCGAAACGACGGGCTCCGAAGATACCCGCATCTTCATAGCTCGCAAACAGTCTCAGCTGATTTACGGCAACACGTTGGCCTCGCAATTCGCCTCCCTGGTTATCGGCGCCCTATTCTCCGGCATCCTTTACAAACGAAGTGACAGGGCTGGTATCTGGATCTGGTTCAGCTTCCTGGTCGTCACTGCCTGCGGCCGATTGCTACTGTTCCGCTGGTATCGAAAAAGGGGCGTCAGCGACCCGGACCCTCGCAAATGGCTCCGCTATAATTTCTGCGCAGTGCTGGTTACCAGCATCGTCTGGGCCTGCGGAACCGTGCTCTTTTTCGATCAAAATGATCCGGTGGCCGGCTTTTTCATCGCCATGGTGGTAGCCGGCATCGTGTCCGGTGCGCTTCCGGTGCTCTCCTCCCATTATCCTTCCTTTTGCGTCTTCGCGATGCCGACCCTCACCTTCTTTGCGCTGCGCACCAGCATTGCAGGCCGGCCCGAGTTTCATGTCCTCACCACCCTGACGGTACTGTTTGCAGGAGTTCTGCTGTCAAGCGCCAAGTACTTTAACCGCGTGCTGATGGACACCCTGCTCCTCAACAGGGAGAACGAATCGCTTGTCGAGCATCTCAAGCAGGAGCGCAATGCCGCCGAGGCCGCAGCCCGGGCCAAGAGCATGTTCTTAGCCAATATGAGCCACGAGATTCGCACCCCGATGAACGGCATCATTGGGATGACGGAACTCTGCCTGCAAACTGAACTTGATAGCGAGCAGGAGAAGTACCTGAACGCCGTGAGGGTCTCGGCCGACAATCTTCTTAGCATCATCAACGACATCCTGGATTTCTCCAAGATCGAGGCTGGCAAGCTGGAACTGGCCCATGACCCTTTTTGCCTGCGCGCGGGCCTAGGGCAGGCGCTGCAGACGGCTGCCATTCGCGGAGCCGAAAAGGGCATTGACCTCTATTTCGCCCCTGCCCGGGATGTTCCCGATGCCCTGGTCGGCGACCTGGGACGACTGCGGCAGATTCTCATCAACGTGGTGGGAAACGCGATCAAGTTCACCAACCGCGGGGAGGTGCTGGTGACCGTCCGCCTGGTCGAGGCGGACGCGGACGCCGGCAGCTGTCTTTTGTCCTTCACGGTAAAGGACAGTGGTATCGGCATCCCGGCCGACAAGCTGGAGGCGATATTCAATTCCTTCGAGCAGGGCGACCTCTCGACCACCAAGTCGTTCGGCGGAACGGGGCTGGGGCTTGCGATATCGAAGAGTCTGGTCGAGTCGCTGGGTGGCCAGATGAAGGTGGAAAGCGAGGTGGGCAAGGGAAGCTCCTTTAGCTTCACGGCCCGCTTCACGGTGGGACCCGCGCCGCAACCGGCGCCCGCCGCCGGGCGCATCAAAGGGCGTCGCGCGCTGGTGCTGGACAAGGCCGCCCTCAACCGGGAGGTCCTGTCCGGATTCCTTGAAGACTGGGGCCTGACGGTCTTTTCCACCGCAGACCCGGCGGTAGCGCTGCTGGAACTGGAAGATTCCGTGCGCGAGGGCACTCCGTTCGATTTCGTGCTGATCGATCTGCACCTGCCGGCAGGCGAGGGTTGGCACCTGCTGACCGACCTGCGCCGCCAGCGAAGCCGTGATCGGGTGAACTGCATCGTGATGTCGAGCGGCGGCTTGCGCGGCGATCATCAGCCTGGCGGGGGGGCGCGCTTCGAAGGCCATCTCGCCAAACCTGTCATCCCGTCCGAACTTTTCGATCTGCTCTGCCAGCTATCCTGCGGAGCTCCCACCATGGCTCTCAAAGAGGCGCCCCTTCGCGGGGATGTGGTTCCGGAGAGCGGGAAGCGGCTTTCCATACTGGTTGCGGAAGACGTCGCCATTAACCAGTTCCTTATCGAGGCGATACTGGAGCGCGACGGTCATGAGGTCACGCTGGCCGGAAACGGAGAGGAGGCCGTGGAGGCCTGGCAAAACGGAGCCGGGGAGTTCGATCTCATATTCATGGATGTCCAGATGCCGGTGATGGACGGGTTCCAGGCGGTGCGCCGGATCCGCGAGCTGGAAGCCTTGCTGGGTGGGCATGTCCCCATCGTCGCCATGACCGCATACGCCATGGAGCAGGACCGGGACAGGTGCAGCGAAGCGGGGATGGACGGCTACGTCAGCAAGCCGTTCCGTGCGGCCGAGATATCGTCGGTAGTGGACCGCTGGTCCGGTGCAACATCGAGCACTCCCTCCAGGAACGCTGAGTTAACCCACTGATCGCGCTGCTGCAGTAACGTGAAAGGGGGACGGCCTGAGCCATCCCCCCTTTCTGTCTTTGCTGTGAACCTTTGTCCCAAACGCGGTCCCTCTCCCTGTCGGTCATTCAGCCTTGCATTGATTTGCCGCTCCGGATTCCTCTATGGTCTGGTTGTCCTCCCGACCTGCCTCACCGGCGCTTGACTCCTCAGACCTCTTCGCAAGTTCCGCCCGCTCTCTACCGACTTTGTAAAACGCTTCGTCGAATGCCTTCCGATCCCGGCCACCAACTGTTTCTCGAAGCTACGATACTTGTCATGGCGGGAAGACCATTTGGTGGTGCAAAATGTCCGCGACAGTTCGGGTGGTGGACTTCTTGAACAGATTAAGGTAACGTATTACACGTATCACAAATATTCAGGAGGTGGTTGACCATGCGGACCATAACATGCCGGGTAGAGGATGAAATCGAGGATAGACTTGGACGCTTGGCCAGTGAGACGCACCGGACGAAAAGCTTTTATGTCCGGGAGGCGATTCTGAAGTCCTTGGACGAAATGGAGGATGTTTATCTTGCCGACCAGGTGATTGAGCGCATCCGCAAGGGAGAAGAAAAAACCTACAGCTTAGACGAAGTGGAGGCACGCCTTGGCTTGGGGGATTAGGCTGTCGGAGACAGCCGAAAAGCAGTTGTCGAAGCTGGATAAGAACGTAGCCGAGCGGATCACTAAATTCCTGCGTGAGAGAGTGTCCGTGCTCGAAGACCCGCGGAGCATCGGTGAGGCGTTGACCGGTTCCAGGTTTGGGGAATTGTGGAAATACCGGCAGGGTGATTATCGGATTGTTGCCAGCATTGAAGACGACATCGTGCAAATTCTCGTTGTGAAGGTCGGACACAGAAGAGAGGTCTACCGGCGATAAGCGACAGTGGGGATCGATAGCAGCGCTGCGGTTGGATAAGCGTTGAGAAGAAAGAACGTAGCTTCTTCCTCAGGAGTCGGCAAGAGCAGGCTTTCGACCGTCTCCAAGAATCACGGCGTTGTCATACATCTCTCGAATCTGCAAACCGGCAGGTTCCAAGGTTACTGAAAGGTTACCAATCCGGAAAAAACAAAAAAGGCTTACAGCTGAAAAGCTGTAAGCCCTTGATTTTTTGGCTCCCCATCGCGGACTCGAACCACGGACTGGTGATTAACAGCTACCGAAATAACGCATTTATTGGTGTTTCAGATCATCCCGATACATTCCAATCGCATGGCAAAAAACGTTTACAATATAGCATGTTATGTGTACTATTAGGGCTGGTACGACTCAGAGCGTTTCATCCTAGCGCGGGCATTTACTACGGCACAACTACGGCACGAAACCCTGTGGTGTAGCGAGAAAAAGAAAGGAGTTCGTTATGAAGGTAACGATCTTTACCGACACTATGATCAGAAAGCTAAAACCGGATATCAAGAAATTTATCCGCTCCGAGGGTAACGGTTTCACCATTCGAGTCATGCCCTCGGGTGCCAAGACATTGCTGTACGTTTACAATTTTGACGGCAAGCGGCGGGAAATGAACCTGGGAAGCTACCCTGAGGTTACTCTGGAAACTGCACGTGGGAGGTTCGAGGAGGCGCGGCGCAAGGTCAAAAACGGCACAGATCCGATGCTGGAAAAGGTAGAAGCCGAGGAGGCGCGCCGCAAGGCTCCGACCGTCACCGACCTGGTGGAAGAGTATATCGAGCGTCACGCCAAGCGGTTCAAAAGGTCGTGGGAAAAGGACCAGCGGATATTGAACCGTGAGGTGGTGCCTCTCTGGGGGGATCGCAAGGCTGCCGACGTTGTAAAGAGGGATGTCATCAGATTGCTGGAGACAATCCTTAACCGTGGCGCGCCGATAATGGCGAACAACACGCTGGCCGTCATTCGAAAGATGTTCAATTGGGCGGTTGAGCAGGATATCCTGGAATCCACCCCCTGTCTCGGAGTCAAGCCGCCAGCTCCCAAGGTGTCCCGCGAAAGAGTACTGACCGAGGCCGAGGTGAAAACCCTGTGGGCGAACCTCGACAGGGACGACCTGAACATCTCGGACGGGACGCGGCGCTGCCTGAAACTCGTTCTGTTGACGGCGCAACGGCCCGGTGAGGTCATTGGGATGCACGCCTCTGAGATTGAAGGGCAATGGTGGACCATCCCTGCTGAAAGGGCCAAGAATGGCAAGACGCACCGTGTGTACTTGACTGCTACGGCGCTTGGGCTAATCGGCGGTACTGCCGGCAAGGGGTACATCTTTCCCACCCCCCACAGGGACAAGGAGAGACCGGTCGGAGATACTACCCTGATCGTTGCAGTAAGCAGGAATCTGGCGATTCCATTGACCGATAGCAAGGGGAAGCCCCTTTTAGACGCCCAGGGGAAACCCGCCACGGAGAACCGATTGGGGATTGACCACTTCACCCCTCACGATTTAAGGCGCACGGCTGCAACCTTCATGGCGAGCATGGGGTTCATGGACGAAATTATCGACGCCGTTCTGAACCATGTGAAAAAAGGAATTATCCGCACGTACAACCGCCACGATTACGACAAGGAAAAACGGCAGGCGCTTGAAGCATGGGAACGTAAGCTACTCAGCATAACCACCGGGGCTATGGGGAACGTGGTAGCCATTGGCAGTCGTACCAAGCCAGCCTAAGCAATCTCGACAGCTCGGCCAGGAAAGAGCATGAAAACATAGTTGACGTAAAGCACAAAAACATAGTAAACGTGGAGCATAAAAACATAGTAAATGCGAAGCGCAAAAACATAGTAAATTGACAGCACGATAACATGGCAGGTTAATCGGGGGGCAGTGGATATGGCGACACCGGGAGAAAAGTTGGCGGCCTCGCTCGAGGTGCTGCAGCGGGTGCAAAGGGGTAACGTGCTGCGCTCGTCGTCTCTCGGCAGGGTGCACAGGGAGCGCCTCCTGCAGAACGATTTTCTGCTGGAGGTCGTCAAGGGGTGGTACATCGTCACCCGGCCGGCCCTGAACGACGGAAGCAGCACGCCCTGGTTCGCCTCGTACTGGACTTTTGTCGCGGCCTATCTGAACGAGCGTTACGGGGACGATTACTGCCTTTCCTCCGAGTCGTCCCTGCATTTGCACACGGGCGCTACTGTGGTGCCACGGCAACTGGTGGTCATTGTCAGGGCAAAAGGGACCCAGAGACTCAACCTCCCATTTGACACCTCTCTGCTGATCTATCAGGACGTCAAAAACATCCCCTCCGGCAGAATTAGGATAAATGACCTCTGGGTCATGGACCTGCCGACGGCTTTGTGCAAGGCTGCCCCGTCTTTCTTCAGGCAAAACCCTGCCGATGCCGAACTTGCGCTTCGGATGGTACGCGACTCTTCGGAGTTGCTGCGGGTCCTGCTGGAGGGGGGAAGCATTTCCGCCGCTGGCCGGCTGGCCGGCGCCTACCAGTTTCTCGGGGAAGCGCAGATAGCTTCGCGGATTGAGCGAGACATGACGTCGGGGGGCTATCCCGTCAAGCCTGCCAACCCGTTCGAGAACCGGAGCCCGTTTCTATCGGCGGGTGTCAGGGTGGTGTCGCCGTATGTCGCCAGGATCGAATCCCTGTGGAGATCGATGCGCGACGAAGTGTCGGATGCCTTCCCTCCCCCC
>TBL_comb47_HYPODRAFT_10007155_pt1 | contig 11819 bp, 5 predicted proteins | sample TroBogypolimnion_40_FD_10682 | JGI IMG/M metagenome (IMG submission 10682) | reverse complement strand
TCCTGGAGCAGTTGGATGGCGTGGGTGATGCGTTGGCGCGTGATCTCGGCCGCGCAGGGATGGCCGAGGGTGCGGGTGAACTCAAGATCCAGCCAGCGGCGCGAACAACCGAGTTTGACTGCCACGCCGCCGGACTCCAGGTCTTCGGCCAGGTGGTCGCGGATGTGACGGAGCGCACGGGCCACGATGGGTGAGGCTACGGAACGGGCATCGGAGCTGAGGCGCGGCACGATTCCGGCGGGCGTGATCCGCTCGACATTTTGCTTTCTTGTCGGATGTGTGAGCCTCTGGGCGAGCATCTCGCACGCCTGCCAAGCCATGTGTTCGACGCGGATATCGACAGACGAGAGCGGGATGCCGCTGCTGTGTGTCATCAGCTCGTCATTGCCGACACCGATGACCGCCACATCGTCGGGGATGCTCAAATCCGCGTTTTGGCAGGCGTAGACGGACTCCGTGCCGCGAAGGTCATCCTGCACGAACAGGGCCAGCGGTTTGGGAAGCTTCCTCAATTGGTCCGAAAGCCAGTTGATGGGATCAGCGCTCTTTGGCCGCTTTTCAGAAATGAGGTCGTGGCCAGCGTATCCTTGATCCTTCAACGTCTGCAAGAAGGCCTCTTTCCGCAGGTCGGAACGTGGGCCGCGCCAACGTTGGTAAAAAGCAAAATGCTCAAAGCCCAGACTGATGAAGTGCTCGGCCACGAGGCCTCCTACAGCCGAGCCGTCTTCGGCGACTCCGGACCAGCCGAGCTGAATATCCTTTTCGGACATCCAGATGTGGATAACGGGAATGCGCGCGTAGGCGTGCAGCCAGTCACGCGTCCGGTCACTGATGACGTATACGGCAAGAATCGCGTCCGCGTGCGGAACCGGATAGCGGTCCGAGGCGACAGCCATGGTGGCGTCCAGCGCCCAACCGGCCTGAACGGCATAATCCACGACGGCCCGATGGATCACGCTCGAATAGCGGTCCATGACTAGGGCGACCACCGGTTTTCTGTGAAGCAGGTGACGGTCAGGCATAAAAGAAGTTCCAAAAACAATACTACAATATTCTAATAACGGTAATGACGTCCAGCGAATTATGGCGTAATGTTATTCCCATGACAGACAGACGGTATCTGTTGAGTATGGAATAATGAAGACGAAGTACGACAAATATCCGGTGGTGAGGGTCCCCGCCTCGCATGACGTATGCGTGGTAGGCTGGGAGTCTGTGACAGAGGCACTAAGCAAGGCTGCCACCGAGCCGTCGGGACACTACCTGATTGTCGAGTGCTATCCGGGTGTTCGGGATGAGGAGGTGTTTGCGGCTCTGGTGGCGGGGCTCAAGCCGACACGGGTGGTACAGACNCGCGAGTTGATGAAGTGCCCGGAAGAGATCGAGCGCATGGTTGCTCCAGACGTGACCGACGATGCGGTGTTCGGCTATCTGACGCGGTTGAATATGGCCGACTTCTTTGATGCCAAGAAAATTGCGGAATTCAGAATTCAGAATTCAGAATTCAGGAGCGAGAAAGGACTGCTTCTTGTTTACGGGCCGGGTGCGTCGCTCGTCGCGGAAGAGGGCTTATTGGTTTATGCCGACATGCCGCGTTGGGAAATCCAGATGCGTTTCCGGCGGAATGAGATCAGCAATCTGGGCGTTGAGAACCGGACACTGGACGCCTCGTTGCAATACAAGCGGGGCTATTTTATGGACTGGCGCGTGGCGGACCGCCTGAAGCGCGGTCTGATGCCGCGCTGGGATTATGTGCTGGACACGACGGTGGCTAACGAGCCCAAGTTGGCTTCGGGTGAGGCGGTTCGCGCGGCTTTGGCAGCGACGGTCAGGCGTCCCTTCCGCGTGGCACCGTTTTTCGACCCCGCGCCGTGGGGTGGAAAATGGATGCAGGAGGTGTGCGATCTGGACCGCTCAGTCCCGAATTATGGATGGTGTTTCGACTGCGTGCCGGAGGAGAACAGCCTGCTGCTGAAGTTCGCGAACGCGATCATGGAACTGCCCTCACTCAATGTGGTTTTCGCGCATCCGCGAGAACTGCTGGGAACCGCGGTGTACGGCCGCTTCGGCGACGAGTTCCCGATCCGCTTCGACTTCCTGGACACGATGGACGGCGGGAACCTGAGCCTGCAGGTGCACCCGCTGACCGAATACATCCAGCAGGCCTTCGGCATGCACTATACGCAGGACGAGAGCTACTACATGCTCGACACCCGCGATGACGCGCATGTGTATTTGGGCTTGCGGGAGGACGTCAATCCCGCGGCCATGCTGCGTGAACTGGAGGCGTCGCAGACCACAGGTTCGTTCGACGCGGCGAAGCATGTCGGCGTGTATCCGGTCAAGAAGCACGACCATGTGCTGATTCCGGCGGGAACGGTTCACTGTTCAGGGCGGAACAGCATGGTGCTTGAAATCAGCGCCACGCCCTACATCTTCACTTTCAAGCTGTGGGACTGGGACCGCTTGGGGTTGGACGGCAAGCCGCGTCCGATCAACATCGGGCACGGCAAGAACGTGATCCAATGGGAGCGGACCGAAGCGTGGGTCAAAGCCAACCTGCTGAATCAGGTGACGGTCGTTGCTACAGGAGATGGCTGGGTCGAGGAGCGCACAGGACTTCATGAGCAGGAGTTTATCGAGACCCGCCGCCATTGGTTCACGAAGCCCGTGACGCATCACACGCATGGAGGGGTCAATGTGTTGAATCTCGTGGAAGGGCGCGAGGCGATTGTCGAAAGTCCGACAAGTGCCTTCGAGCCATTCATTGTGCATTATGCGGAGACGTTCATTGTGCCGGCAGAGGTCGGCGCGTATACGGTCCGGCCGTGGGCAGAAACAGACCGATGTGGGACGATCAAGGCATATGTGAGAGGGTAATTGGAATGATGGTGGTTTTTAAGCCGGCAGTTAAAGGCGACTCGGTAATCCGCGCAGTCTGGCATGGACGGGATCGATCGCGGATGCGAAGGGAAAAGAGGCTTGGGATTTCAGTTCAGCGGGTGCAGGACTGGAGAGGAAGGTAAACGCAGAGAACCAATAAGGAGGTTCATAATGAAGAAAAGTGTCACCCGTATCGTGGCTTGTGCCGTTTGGATGTTGGCCTTACCCACGGCAGTTGTTGCAAGGACGGTCATCCCGCTTACCGTGGATGAGGCCAATACGAGCGCGGCGTATAACGACCCGTATACCGTCTCGTCGAAAGCCGGGCTTGTGAACGACGCGTTTGCTTATGCTGATGACGGGACGCCCTATGACCCCGCCCCGAGACAGACAAGCGGCACCAATCTGTACTTGACGGCAAGCGGCAACGGCGGCATCGTGGATATCGACTTCGTTCAAGGCTGCACCAACATCGTTCTGGACCTGTGGGGTAAGACTGACTACTACGGCACCGAGCAGTCGCGCCATCAGAACCTGACCATCACGTTTTATAAGAACCATGACACGCAGACGCACCAGGTGACCGGTTGGAACGGCATCAGCACGAAAAGTGACACCCCTGCCTCCTATGGACGCTACACGCCGCCTGCGGATGTCGAGGCGGACCGGGTCACGATCAGTCACAGCGGCGACTTCCTGTGCCTGGCCGAAGTGCGGGCGGCCGGAATCGCCGTGCCTGACGGACGGACGGTCATCCCGCTTACCGTGGATGAGGCCAATACGAGCGCTGCGTATAACGACCCGTGGACCGTCTCGTCGAAAGCCGGGCTTGTGAACGACGTGTTTGTTTATGCTGATGACGGGACGCCCTACAGCCCCGCCCCGAGCCAGACAAGCGGCGCCAATCTGTACTTGACGGCAAGCGGCAACGGCGGCACCGTGGATATCGACTTCGTTCAAGGCTGCACCAACATCGTCCTGGATCTGTGGGGTCAGACTAACTACGCAAATGCCGAGCAGTCGCGCCATCAGAACCTGACCATCACGTTTTATAAGAACCATGACACGCAGACCTACCAGGTGACCGGATGGAACGGCGTCCGCACGAAGAATGAGAGCCCCGCCTCCTATGGCCGCTTCAGACCTCCAGCGAATGTCGAGGCGGACCGGGTCACGATCAGTCACAGCGGCGACTACCTGTGCCTGGCCGAAGTGCGGGCGGCCGGAGTCACCGTGCCTGACGGACGGACGGTCATCCCGCTTACCGTGGATGAGGCCAATACGAGCGCTGCGTATAACGACCCGTGGACCGTCTCGTCGAAAGCCGGGCTTGTGAACGACGTGTTTGTTTATGCTGATGACGGGACGCCCTACAGCCCCGCCCCGAGCCAGACAAGCGGCGCCAATCTGTACTTGACGGCAAGCGGCAACGGCGGCACCGTGGACATCGACTTCCGTCGGCACTACACCAACATCGTCCTGGATCTGTGGGGTCAGACTAACTACGGCAATGCCGAGCAGTCGCGCCATCAGAACCTGACCATCACGTTTTATAAGAACCATGACACGCAGACCTACCAGGTGACCGGGTGGAACGGCATCCGCACGAAGGATGAGAGCCCCGCCTCCTATGGCCGCTTCAGACCTCCGGCGGGCGTTGAGGCGGACCGGGTCACGATCAGTCACAGCGGCGACTACCTGTGCCTGGCTGAAGTGCGGGCGGCCGGCGTGCCTCACCTTGGTGGAACGCTGATCAGGGTCTACTGACTCGGGGCGAAGCCCGGCCATTGCCGTGGCGATTTTAGCCGGATGACCCCAGGAAGACGTGCTGGCGATGACATCGTTATGTGAGCGGCTGAAGGCGCAGCCGCTGATCGGATACTATGCTCACCAGCTTCAACGAATGGCCGGAGACAACCGTGGTTGAACCATCGTCTTCCTGGGCATATCCCTACCAATACCTGAAGATCCTGGCGGAGTAAAAAGGGATACTCTTCGTGGCGCCAGCTCGGTTAAAAGGAGGTTCATGATGAAGGAAAGTATCACCCGTATCGTGGCTGGTGTCGTTTGGATGTTGGCGTTACGTGCGGCAGTTGTTGCTAGAATGGGCAGAGTCCGGAAGAGCGCATCGTTGCTCGTTGCCGGGGTTCTCCTGGTGGCGACTGTGTCGCTTCCAGTCCAAAGCAGTACCATTTGGGAAATTGGCTCGTGCGATTCCAACGGCACCGAATTCGCCTGTGCGGCGACCGGCTACAAAAGCCTTCGGACAGATGATTTGTTCATCGTGGGAAAGTCGGAGCCGGCCAAGCAGTGGCCCTACGCGCTGCCTGGAGCTGTCGATACTTGGGCGCCCGCGGCGCAACGTATCAACACCATTCTCTTTCAGTTGGAGACGGTGAGCAGCGATGGACAGGGTGAGCTGATCATCGATCTGGCGGACACACACAATACGGCTCCGTCCCTGTTGCTTGTCCGGGTTAATGGCCATCTGACTGAGCAGCGCCTCCCCAAGGGGGCCGGAACCGGAATCAGCAGACCGTCTGAGGGCAAGGCCTGCCGGGTGGCGGTGCCCGTTCTCTCCAAACAGTTGAGGCCAGGCCATAACCGGATCGAGATCACCAGTCGCGATGGCAGTTGGATGGTCTATGATGCGGTCCGGTTGCTGATGCCTGAAACCACGCGGGCTGCCAAGGACTTCTCCGGGATCGTGTCGGTTCAGGCAAAGACCATTCGCGGAGAAGGGCTTGTCGAGAAGGAGGGGAAGAAGTGGCAACCGCTGCAGTTCGTGTTACGCCATATCGGCGCTGACCAAAATGTTCTGGTGCGCTGCGGGGAAGCCTCCACGACAGTACGGGTCAAGGAGGGCGAAAACACCGCACGCATGTTAATACCGGCGGTTGAAAAGGAGCAGGAGGCCACGCTGACGGTGGAGTCCGGCGGCGACACCCTGCATGCCGCGCAGACGCTCTTGCCCCCATTTCGGGACTACGTTGACTGTGTGCGTCCGTGGATCGGTTCGAATCGTGGGCGCTGGTTCCAGACCGTCAGTGCGATTCGCCCTTTCGGCATGATCGGGATCACTCCGGACACCGAGTTGCGGACTCGTTTTGGCGGCAGCGGCTATGTGTATAAGAAGACCGACATTTACGGTTTTAGCCATCTGAGCGGCTGGGGGCTAGGTGCAATACTCGTCATGCCGACCGTAGGCGGCGTTTCTCCGGCAGGCGGGCCGGACGGCTGGAAATCCAGTCATCAGCACGCCGACGAAACCATGGCCGCAGGCTATCACAAGGTGCTTCTGGAGCGTTACGGCATCACCTCAGAGATCACTTCGACCGCCCGGGCCGGCTTCCACCGCTGGACGTATGCCAACGATGGCGTGGCGGACATCTTCTTTGATCTGGGTTCGTCTCTTTCGGAAGCCGATCAGGCCAATGCCGAAGCGGTCAAAGTCGGCGACTCGGAAATCGAAGGCTGGGTGCAGATGAGGGGCAACTACGAGGGCGACAGTGATGACGCGGGGAAAGTTTACTTCGTGGCCAGATTCAGCCGGCCTTTCACTTCGTTAAGCGCTTGGAATAATGAAGATCGTGGTTCCGTTGCTTCCGCCGCCGGCCATCCGCTGGTGGTTTATCCGCGATTTTCCGTAAAACGCGGCGATGTGCTAACGATGAAGATCGGCATATCCTTTTGCGACATCTCCGGTGCCAGGAGGAACCTGGAGACCGAGATCGGCGGCAAGGATTTTGAGACGACACGGAGAGAGTCCAGGGAGGAATGGAACAACTGGCTGGGAAAGATCCAGGTCACCGGCGGGACTGACGAGCAGCGGATCAAGTTCTACACGGATGTCTGGCATACGCTGTTTGGCCGGCTGACGCTTAATGATTCGGATGGCCGTTATTGTGACCGGATGGGCGACACTCCCGTGATCCGGCAACTCCCGATGGAAAACGGCCGTCCTAAGCATCGCGTATTCTCCACCGACGCCATCTGGTGGACCATGTGGAACCTGAACATCTGGTGGGGAATGACATACCCTTCGGTAATTGAAGAATGGGTCCATGACTCGCTGCTGTGGTACGACAACGATCCGAAGCACCGTATCCCTTGGGGCATTTGCAACGGCGCACACAGTTGGGTTATGTTGGGTTGCGAGCGGACGCCGCTGCTTTGCGGCGCCGTGCAGATGGGCATGAAAGGCATACCCGAGCAGAAGATATATGATACGCTCAAGCAGATGCACAGCTCCCCGCGCCGGGGCGGCAACGGCTGGATGGACGGACTGGACGATTATCTGAAACTGGGCTATATCCCGGCCGACGGCAAACTGTTCGACACTTGCCGGTCGGCATCATTGACGGTTGACGATAGCTTTACCGACTGGGTGCTGGCGCAATTGGCGCAAAAACTGGGCCGCGATGACGACTACGCCGAACTGATGCGCCGGTCTGCGAACTGGAAGAACCTGTGGGACGGCCGTTACATACGTCCCCGCAACCGCGACGGAAGTTGGGCTGACTTCGATCCGCTGGTTGGGCGCAACCGCGGCTATTGCGAAGCGAACGCCGAACAGTACTCTTTTTTTCCGGTCCAAGACGTGCCGGGTGTCTCGGAGCGGATGGGCGGCTTCGCCGCATATTGCGACCGGCTCAACGCCGATTTCGAGGAGGCCGCCAAGAGCGACTTCTCGTTTGGCGAAGGGCAGCATGGCGGAGAGGGGCAAGTGAACTACGCGAACGAGCCGAACCTTCAGGCCGCGCATCTCTTCAACCACGCCGGGCAACCGTGGCGGTCGCAATACTGGGCGCGTCAGGTCCAGAGAGGCGCCTTCAACCAGACGGACGGCGATGGCGGTTATGCGTTAGGCGATGAGGATCAAGGGCAATTGGGGGCCATCAGCTCGTTGCTTGCGGTCGGATTATTCTCGCTTCGCGGCGGCTGCGAAAGCCCGCCCATCTACGAAATCACCACGCCGATTTTCGACACCGTAACGATCACTCTCGACCAGAAGTACTATTCGGGAAAGCAGTTTGTCATCAAAACGCACAACAATTCAGCGGAAAACCATTACATTCAGTCGGCCAGCCTCAACGGCAAACCGCTGAACAACTTTTGGATTTATCAGTCCCAATTTGCCGCAGGGGGAACGCTCGAGTTGTGGTTGGGCCCGAAACCAAACACTGGATGGGGCATCACGCCCCCGCCAACTGTGGGCCGCCCGCCTATTCCTGTGCCTTGAACTTTTTATCGTTATCGTAACAAGTCAACAGGTACAATCAGAAAGTAGCGCTGCCTGACTGGGGAAAAGTCGGCACTATCAGTTTTAAGCCCAAGGCGGGCTCGGACATCACCAAGATCCTTTTTGCCCAGTTCAAATGGGTCGTGAAGTAAGAAACACTTATGACAAAATCAATGCTTGTTGCACTCCTCTCGCTCATAAACGCAGCTTCGGCTGAAGGGCTCTCCTCCTTTATTCATCCGGATACCGTCCCGGCCTCAAGCTGGTCAGCGAAATGGATCGGAATAGAGTCAGACCCGGTTGCCGAGGTTGATTTAACAGGCTCGTCCTGGCTTTGGTCCGCTGAAGACGGTGTCAATCCCGTTAAAAAAGCGAAACCGGGAATTGTTCATTTTAGAAAGACGATTTCGCTCTCCGCCAATGATCCGCTTGTCAGCGCCAGGGTCATCATGAGCGCAGACAACCACTTCGCACTGTCGATTAACGGACAGGCTGTTGGCACGGGAGACAGCTGGGAGAGTCCGCAGGTCATCGACATCACCAGGCAGTTGAAGCCGGGCAACAATCTGATCAGTGTCCGCGCAACCAATGATCCTGATGAAGGCTCCCTGAATGCCGCCGGCCTGATTGGCAAAGTCTCCATCTTAACAGCAGGACAGAAAGCGCAAACCTGCGTGACCGACGCCTCGTGGGAATGGTCAGCGGACGAAAAGAACTGGAGGCCTGTCTACGTCATTGGCACCGTCGGCACAGCACCTTGGACCAGAATTAATTCCGCTGGACTGGCGAAACAACAGAACCTCTGGAGCTGTTATCGCAAGGAGTTTACGCTTGCCGGAAAAACGAAGTCCGCTATCGCACGGATCGCGGTCGATTCTAAATACTGGCTCTGGGTTAACGGCGTGCTCGTCGTGCGTGAAGGTGCCCTGAAGCGGGGACCCACGCAGACCGACACGTTTTTTGACGAAGTCGACCTCACGCCGCATCTGCAACAGGGACCCAACACGGTCGCGATCCTCGCATGGTATTTTGGCAAGGAGGGCTTCAGCCACAAGAGCAGCGGCAAAAGCGGCCTGCTGTTCGAGCTGGCTGCAGGGAAAGAAAAGATCATCAGCGACTCCTCCTGGCGCACGATAGTGCATCCGTCCTTCGGCGACACGGGCTCACCTCATCCCAATTTCAGACTTCCTGAATCCAACATCCGGTTCGATGCGGGAAAAGATATAGCAGGTTGGGAGCTGCCGAGCTTTGCAGCGGCTTCATGGGCGCAAGCCACGGAGTTAGGCGCGCCGGATTGCGCGCCGTGGAACAGGCTGGTCAAGCGTCCGGTCCCCTTTTGGAAAGACTATGGACTCAAGCCCTACACCAATGCATCCTCCCTTCCAAAAATCTCCGACGGCAAAACAATCAAGGCGAAAATCCCCTACAACGCCCAGATCACGCCCTATTTTAAGATCAAGGCCAAGGCAGACGAGGTCATTAAAATACAGATGGACAATTATAACGGCGGCAGCGAACCCAATGTACGGGCCGAGTATGTCACCCGTGCCGGCGAACAGGCGTTCGAGTGCTATGGCTGGATGAACGGGCACGAGGTGCAATACCAAATCCCAGCGGGCATCACCATTCTGGATTTAAAATTTCGCGAGACCGGCTTTGATACGGATTTTGCCGGAGCGTTTGACTGCGATGATGACTTCCTCAACCGGCTTCGCAACAAAGCCCTCCGCACGCTATACATCACCATGCGCGACAACTATATGGATTGTCCGGACCGCGAGCGCGCCTTGTGGTGGGGCGATGCAGTCAATGAACTCGGCGAATCTTTTTATGCGTTTGACCGGCGCTCCGACCTCCTGACCCGGAAATGCATCATCGACCTGGTCGCGTGGCAAAAGCCGGATGGTGTCCTGTTCGCGCCTATCCCAGCAGGCAACTGGGACAGGGACCTGCCCATGCAAATGCTGGCGAGTATCGGACGGACCGGTTTCTGGACCTACAGCTTTTTCAGCGGAGATATGGAGACGCTCAATGTCGCGTATCCTGGCATGAAACGCTACCTGGAGATCTGGGGCATGAAGCCAGACGGGCTTGTCGTGCCCAGGCCTGGCGCATGGGCATGGGGCGACTGGGGCGACAATGTGGATATGGGCATGCTGTACAATGCATGGTATCACATCGGCCTGCAGGGACTGCGCAACGCCGCGCTCGTCCTGAAGAAGGACAGCGATTTGCCGTGGATCGACGCGCGCCTGAAATCCATTGAAGCCAACTTCAATAAAACCTATTGGACCGGAAGCGAATATCGCTCCCCGGATTATAAAGGACAGACGGACGACCGCGCCAATGCGCTGGCGATCGTGGCGGGCTTTGCAAAACCCGACGACTATCCGGCCTTGATCGAGGTCTTTAATAAACAATCCCATGCCAGCCCCTACATGGAAAAATATGTTCTGGAAGCCCTCTGTCTCATGGATCAGCCTGGACTCGCGCAGGAGCGGATGAAAAAGCGCTACGCCAAGATGGTAGATCACCCGGAATACACCACGCTCTGGGAGGGCTGGGGTATCGGCTCAGAAGGTTTTGGCGGCGGTACCATTAACCATGCCTGGAGCGGCGGGCCCCTCACCATCATGTCTCAATACTTTGCCGGCATCGCCCCGACAGCGGCAGGCTTTTCTTCTTACAGCGTTTTGCCGCAGATGGGGACGCTGAAGAAGATCACCACCAAGGTCGTCACGGCAAAGGGCGACATCGCACTGAAACTGTCTAGCGCGAAGGAGCGCTTCTCGTTGGAGCTTTCCTCGCCCTCCGGCACGCAGGCGACGGTGGGCATTCCCGTGCTGGCGGGTGAGGCGATCACTGACGTGACGGCCAACGGGACGGTGCTCTGGAAGGCGGGCAAGGCAAACGGGACCATCCCCGGCGCGCGCTTCATTGAAGCCACGTCGCGTTATCTGCTGTTTGCCGTGGAGCCAGGCGCCTGGTCCTTCAGCGCGAACAAAAATGTAAAATAGTAGCGAGGGAGTTCTGTCATGCTGAAAAGAGCACTGTTGATCGCAACATCCGCGGCCGCCATTTCTTATGCGGGTGATCCCATCGAGATCGGCGCAGGACGCGTGGTCTTGAAATTCGCCTCTGCTGCCACACGTCGAGGGGTTCAAGATCACCGCGCAGACCAAGCGCGAGCTTGTGCAGGGTCTCATGGTGGCAGTCGAGCAACGCCGCGTCGTATGGCCTGCGGCCACGCGACAAGGAGGAGTTAGGAGTGAGGAGTTAGGAGTTGAGAATGCGGGATGCGGGGATTGGGACGTGCTGACGGCGGAGATGAAGCGGTATGAGTACGACATCGGTCCGACCGGGCAAATCTCTTACGCCGCGCCGTCCGGGTATCACGATGACTGCGTCATGGCGTTGGCTCTCGGCGTGTGGGGCTGCCACACGTTCGGCGTGGAGCCGGGCAGGATGATGAGGCTGGGTTGCGACAGAGGACAGAGGTCTGAGATCGGAGGTCGGAGGGAGATGACGCTGGCGTGACGTCAACACCCACCAACCGCCGAGAGCCGAAGGCGACCGGCGGTTCGGTGGGGAGTGTTGTTCGGTCTTTTTGTACGCTAGAGCGGTTTAAGATAAAGTATAGCCGTTGCCTGTCGCCAGGGTAGGGCGGGTTCCCCGACCCCGCCGCGGACGCCTC
>TBL_comb47_HYPODRAFT_10007151_pt1 | contig 11822 bp, 12 predicted proteins | sample TroBogypolimnion_40_FD_10682 | JGI IMG/M metagenome (IMG submission 10682) | reverse complement strand
TCCACCGCCGGATAGGCAGCGACGGTCAGGGTTTGCTGTGCCGAGGCGGTGGCCATCCACATCAGGCCAGCCAGACCGGCCATCACAACACGCAGGGAAGCGCGCAAGGGCGGGCGAACTTTGAGCATGGAATCTCCTGTTTGACTCTTGCAATAATGAAAGCGCTTTCATTATTGCAGCAATCACACCGGCAAGGGCTCAGGGTATTCCCGATAAAAGGCCTTAAAGGGCCAAGCGTCTACAGGACTCGCGCGACACCAGGCGCGGCGCCGGCACCTCAAACGCCGGCTTCTGCCCGGCCAACATTTGCAGCAGCACCTCAACCGCCTGCTGCCCCAGCTCGTAAGCCGACTGGTGAATGCTGCTAAGCGGTGGGTTGGAATAAAGCGACGAGGACAAATCGTCGTAGCCGATCAGCGACACATCTTCGGGCACCCGCAGGGAATGCCGGCTCAGACCCAGGGCTGCCCCCACGGCCATCTGGTCGTTGGCTGCAAAGATGGCGGTAAAGCGCTTGCGTGTGGCCAGCAGATCGCCCACCGCCTGCAGGCCACTGGCCTCGTAAAAGCCGCCCTCTGCCACCAGCGCCGGATCGAAGCGGATGCGTGCGGCCTCCAGTGCATTGCGATAACCCTGGAATCGGTCTATGGCGTCCGGGTGCTGCGGGTCCCCCGAGATAAAGGCAATCTGGCGATGGCCCAGGTCAATCAAATGCTGGGTTGCCAGACGCGCGCCCTCCACGTTGTCGCAGTACAGACCGGCCAGACCGGGTGCGCTCAGCTTGCGCCCGGTCACCACAATCGGCAGCGTCTTGGCGTAGGCCTTGAGCGCCTTGTCCGTCAGGCGCCCGGTCAGCACGATGATGCCGTCCACCCGGCGTGAACGCAGCACATCCATGCAGCGGGTTTCCACCTCCGCATCCCACTGGCCGCTCACAAACAGGGGGCTGTAGCCCAGCGGCAGCAGCTTTTCTTCGATACCGCGCAGGGCCGAGCCATAGAACGGGCTGTCCAGCGCCTGCGTCACCACGCCGATGCTGAAGGTGCGTCCGCCGGCCAGACCGCGCGCCACCGGGTTGGGCACAAAACCCAGCTTGGCAATGGCCGCATCGACCGCTTCCTTGCGTATGGCGCTGACCACCGCCGTGCCATTCAATATGCGCGACACCGTGGCCGGCGAAACCCCTGCCTCCTTGGCAACCATTTCCAGGGTGACGGTTGCTGCGGACAGCGTTTTTGCAATGTCTTTGGCGCTGCGTTTGGGGCTCTGGGTCTTCATAGCCTCAAATAGTAAGTCAGGTTTGTAAGCGTTTTCAAACAATTTTGTACTATTTATCGATTGATGCCTTGGTGGATTATCTGGAGAAACGGGGACCAGCTGACTGATTCCGAGCACAGCCTGGGGCTATCCCGGCAGCACCCACAGGTCCTCGCTCTGGTCCTTTAACGCGATGCCGCTCGTTCCCGTCATGAGCGCCTGCGCAATCAGCCAGGCCAGCTTGTGGGCCGCACCGGCGTACGACAGGCCCTCTGCCCGCACATTGCTGATGCAGTTGCGCTCGGCATCGGTGCGACCGCGACGCGGCCCGTGGGTCAGATAAATGCCCAGACTGTCGGGCGAGCTCAGGCCCGGGCGTTCACCAATCAGGATCACGCTGATGCGTGCCTGCAGCGCCTCGCCCACGTCGTCGGCCACGGCCACGCGCGCCTGTTGCACCAGCACCAGCGGCGCCAGCAGCGTGCCCGGCGCCAGTTGCGGCAGCAGGGCCGCCAGCAACGGCGCGGCGTGGCGCTGCACCGCCAGGCAGGAGAGGCCGTCGCCGATCACGATGGCCAGGTCGGGCGCACGCTCGCCGCTGGCCGCCAGGGCGCGCAGGCTCTCCAGGTCAGACGGGTCCAGCTGGCGCCCCAGATCGGGGCGGCGCAGGTAGCTGCCGCGGTCAGCGGCGCGGCTGTGCGTGGCCAGCACGGCGTGGCCGGCCTGCTCCAACTCGGCCTGCATGACAGCCACATCCAGCGGCGTGTGAATGGCATCGCGGGCCAGTGCGTGGGCGAGGCCAAAGCGCAGCGCCTCGTCGGTGGGTATCGACACACCGGCACGACCCAGCGCAATGCGGGCCGTGGTGGCACTGCGCCAGTCGTGCCAGGGCATGGCGGTGACCAGGGCACCCGGCTCCGGCATGACCTCTGCAGGAGTGGAAGATTCGCTCATCCCACAGCCCCTGCATCGGTCAGCGCCTGCAGGCCGCTGATCAGTTGTTGCCCGGCAGCGCCGTCGCGCAATCGCCCACCAGCGTCGGTGATCTCCAGCCGCTGCAGCCAGGCCTCAAACTCAGGCGCCCGTTGGAGGCCGGTAATCTCGCGCAGCACCAGGGCGTCGTGGAAGGAGGTGCTCTGGTAGTTGAGCATGATGTCGTCGGCGCCGGGCACGCCGATCAAAAAGTTGAGCCCGGCCTGGGCCAGCAGCAGGCTCAAACTGTCCATATCGTCCTGGTCGGCCTCGGCATGGTTGGTATAGCAAATGTCACAGCCCATGGGCAGGCCCAAGAGCTTGCCGCAGAAGTGGTCTTCCAGACCGGCGCGAATGATCTGCTTGCCGTCATACAAATATTCGGGGCCGATAAAGCCCACCACCGTGTTCACCAGCAGCGGCTCATAGCAGCGCGCCAGGCCATAGGCCCGCGCCTCACAGGACTGCTGATCCACACCGCCATGGCCGTTGGCCGATTGCGCGCTGCCCTGGCCGGTCTCGAAATACATCACGTTGTTGCCCAGCGTGCCGCGCTTCAGCGAGCGGGCAGCCTCACAGGCCTCGGCCAGCAGCTCCGGCGTGACACCAAACGAGCGGTTGGTGATCTCGCTGCCACCAATCGACTGGAACACCAGGTCCACCGGCACGCCCTGCTCCATCAGCTGCAGGGTGTTGGTCACATGGGTCAGCACGCAGCCCTGGGTGGGGATTTCAAAGCGCTGTATCAGGTCGTCAAACAAATGGCACAGGCGCGCCAGCGTGGCCTGGTTGTCCGACACCGGGTTGATGCCAATCACCGCGTCGCCCACGCCCATCATCAGGCCATCCAGCACCGAGGCCGCCACGCCGCGCAGATCGTCGGTCGGGTGGTTGGGCTGCAGGCGCACCGCCATGCGGCCGGGCAGGCCCAGGGTATTGCGAAAGCGCGTGACCACCAGGCATTTGCGCGCCACCAGCACCAGGTCCTGATTGCGCATCAGCTTGCTCACCGCCGCCACCATTTCGGGCGTCAGACCCGGCGCCAGCGCGGCCAGCGCTGCGGGTGTGGCCGCGTCACTGAGCAGCCAGTTACGGAAATCGCCTACCGTCAGATGCGCCACAGTGGCAAAGGCGGCCGCATCGTGGCGGTCCAGGATGAGGCGCGTGACGTTGTCGGACTCATAGGGAATCAGCGCCTCGCTCAGGAACACCTTGAGCGGCAGATCCGCCAGCACATAGCGCGCCGCCATGCGCTGCAGAGCACTCTGGGCGCCAATGCCGGCCAGATAGTCGCCCGAGCGGGCCGGGCTGGCACAGGCCATCACCTGGCGCAAATCCGCGAACTGGAAACCCTGGCCGCCCAGGTGGGTGTGGTAGCGCATCGAAGCCTTCGCAAAGAAACGGTGAAATGGCCGGGTCAGCCCTGCCCAGTATATTCAGCCTTGGTGCGCCAGCAGCCACTGCAAGGCCTGCTCGGTGGTCGGCTGCGCCGGGGACAAGGGGTCCTGATCCAGCTGGGAAATCGTCTTTTCAAAGCGGCTTTCCACACCGGGCAAAACCAGGGAAGGAATGTGCTGGCCGGCCATCACCGCGGCCGCATCCCTGACCTCATGGACCCGGCGTCTGGCATGCACCACATGGGTACGAACCAGCATGTCGATAAAGGTCCGCAGCGGGGTCTCGTCCAGGTCTTGCAATTGCGCATACAGTTTTTCCCGCACACCCTGGCGTTCGGCGGTCATCAGCAGCTCGACGCTGAGCGCCTCCAGCCCCTTGGTAAAAATGCTGCGCAGAATTTTCAGGGCGATGGCGTCCCCGGCAACGCCGTCCTGGATCAAGGCAACCTTGGCACCGGCATGGCCCATCCATTCCTGAAACGCAAGCGCAGCGTCGCCGGCGGCCAACAGGGGCGTCCGGTGCTGGCTGAGCGCGACGGCACCCATGATGGCGACATCGAGGTATTGCAGGCCATGCTGATGGGCCGCGCTGGATGCCGCTCGCTTGGCGTCCGGGCTGGCGGTCGTCAAATCACACAGGGTTGCCGCCGCAGGGGCACAGGGGACGCATTGCTGCACTACCTGCGATGCCGCCGCACCCGTGACGCAGGAAAGTATCCATTGGCAGGACGCTAACCAGCCTCCTATGGAACGGTGTACGGGCAGGTCCCAACTGCGCGCCAGATCCAATGCACGGGAGCTGGGGTTGGCGTCGCAGAGGAAAAGGGCGTGGCCGGCCTGCCGCAGCGCGCTGGCGTAAGCCTGCCCCACTTCACCCAGGCCGATGATTGCAATGTGCATGGTGCGCCATGGTACGCGCTTCACTACTCCACAGGAACTGTGTGCCGATCTGTGGATAAGCTTGGGACAAATGCGTCAAAGGCGCATGCCTGTTGGCGCTGCGCGTGCTGCCCAATAAGCGTGCATATCGGTCACGGCAGCGCGGCATCTGCCCGGAAAAATGGCGGCGCCACAAATTAGGGACAATCCCCCCATGTTTTTATTGTTTGAAGAAGCCGGAAAATTCATGGCCGGTCGGGTGCTGTCGGAGGCGGATGCCTCTGCACAGGTGGAATTGGACAGCGGCAAGCGCGTCAAGGTCAAGACCAGCAATATGCTGATCAAGTTCGAGAAGCCCGCGCCGGCCGCCTTTGTGCAGGCGGCCCAGGCCTGTGCTGCAGGCATTGAGCTGGAGATGGCCTGGGAGTTTGCGCCCGAAGAGGAGTTCGGCTTTGCCGACCTGGCGCGCGACTACTTTTCGGACAACGCCACGCTGGAGCAGCAGTCCGGCATGCTGTTCAAGCTGTTCGAGGCGCCGCATTACTTCCGCCGCGCGGGAAAAGGCCGCTTCAAGCGGGCTCCGGCCGAGATCATTGCGCAGGCACTGGCTGCGATCGAGAAAAAGCGCCTGGTGGCCGAACAGATCGTCGTCTGGGCCCAGCAGTTGGCAGAAGGTAGCTGCCCGGATGCGATTCAGGAGCAGCTCTACAAGCTTTTGTTCAAGCCCGACAAAAACGCGCCCGAGTACAAGGCCGTGGTGGAAGCATCGCGCGCCACCCACACCGCGCCGCTGGAACTGCTGCAAAAGGCCGGCGCCATCCGCTCGCCCTATCTGTTCCACTGGAAGCGCTTTCTGCTGGAAAACTTCCCCAAGGGATGCGGCTTTCCCACCATCACGGCGCCGCCGATTGTCGACGAGCTGCCCCTGTCCACGGCCCAGGCCTACTCGATCGACGATTCGCAGACCACCGAAATCGACGATGCCCTGTCGGTACAGGGACTGGGCAGCGGCACCGTCATCGTGGGCATCCACATCGCCGCGCCCGGCCTGGCGATCCAGCCCGGCAGCCCGGTAGACCTGCTGGGCCGCGCCCGCCTGTCCACCGTCTACATGCCCGGCTATAAGGTCACCATGCTGCCCGACGAGGTGGTGCAGAGCTACACCCTGCAGGCCGGACGCGACTGCCCGGCTGTGTCCCTGTATGTCACGCTGGACGAGGCCACGCTGGAGATCAAGGCCAGCGAGACCAAGCTGGAGCGCGTGCCCATCATCCACAACCTGCGCCACGACCAGCTGGATGCCATCGTCACCGAGCCCTGGCTGCAGGACCCGGCGTTCAACCATGCCAGCGAACCGCAGGAGATGACCGGGCTGCGCGTGCAGCTGGCCTTTTTGCACCGCCTGGCCAAGAACCTGAAGGCCAAGCGCGAGGTGGTGCGCGGCAAGCCCGAAACCTTTAACCGGCCCGATTACAACTTCCGCCTGGTGCGCAGCGACCCGGCACTGGCCGGCACCGAGCCCACCGGCGAAGAGGTGGTGGAAATCAGCACCCGCATGCGCGGCGCGCCGCTGGACCTGATCGTGGCCGAGGCGATGATCCTGGCCAACAGCAGCTGGGGCAATTGGATGGCGGAGATGGGCGTGCCCGGCATTTACCGCAGCCAGGCCTCGCTGGCACCGGGTGTCAAGGTGCGCATGGGCACGCGCGCCCTGCCCCATGCCGGCATTGGCGTGCCCAGCTATGCCTGGAGCACCTCGCCGCTGCGCCGCTATACCGATCTGGTCAACCAGTGGCAAATCATTGCCTGCGCCCGCCATGGCAAGACGGCCGCTCTGGTGGCGCCGTTCAAGCCCAAGGATGCCGAGCTGTTTTCCATCATCAGCAGTTTTGATGCCGCCTACAGCGCCTACAACGGTTACCAGAACGGCATGGAACGCTTTTGGACCCTGCGCTACCTGCAGCAAAACCAGATCACCGAACTGGTGGCCGGCCTGTTCAAGGAGAACCTGGTGCGCGCCGACGACCTCCCCTTGGTGCTGCCGGTGATGGGCGCACAAGGCCTGCCGCGCGCGGCCAAGGTGCGGGTGAAGCTGGGCGACATCGACCTGATCACGCTGGATGTCAACGGCACGGTCATCGAACGCCTGGACGCGCCGGTGCTGGATGCCGAAGCGCCACAGGACGAGCAGGATGGCGACGATGACGAAGTGGTGGGTCCTATCGCCATTGCCGTCGATGTGAGCGACAGCCCGGAAGCTTCTGGCGATAATCCGGCCCAGTGAACTTCGCAAAATACAGCACCGTACAAATCGCCCTGGGTGCATCCATTGCGGTGCACGCGGTGCTGCTGTCGCTGCGCTTTGTGGACCCGGAATCGTTCAACCGGGTGTTCAAGGACACGCCGCTGGAAGTCATCCTGGTCAATGCGCGCAGCAATGAGAAAGTCGACAAGGCCAGCGCCATTGCCCAGGCCTCGCTGACCGGCGGTGGCAACACCGAACAGGGCCGCGCCACCAGTCCCCTGCCGCCTTCGGAATTCAACGATGCCGGCGAGACGCTGGAGATGGTCAACCCCAGCAAGCTACAGAATCTGCAGCAGCAGCAAAGCGTGTTGCTGGACACCGTCAGGCGGCAAATCGCCAGCCTGCCACCCGCCAGCCCGCAGGACCTGCGCAGCAACCAGGAACAGGTGCAGATCGAAGAAAAGCGCCAGCAACTGGCCAAGCTGCTGGCCGAGATTGAGCGGCGCATCAATACCGAAAATTCGCGCCCAAAAAAGCGCTATATCAGCCCGGCCACGCGCGAGGAGGTCTATGCCGTGTATTACGACCATCTGCGCCACCGCATCGAAGACCGGGGCACCGACAACTTCCCCACCGCCAATGGCAAAAAACTCTATGGCGACCTCACCATGATCGTTACCGTCAACTTTGACGGCCGCGTGCTGGACACCGAGGTGGTGGCCGGTTCGGGGGACAGCCAGCTGGACCGGCGCGCGTCCGCCATCGCCCGCACCGCCGGTCCCTTTGGCCACTTCACCCCCGCCATGCGCAAACAGGCCGACCAGATTCTGGTGGTGTCGCGTTTTCGCTTTACCCGCGACGAGACCCTGCAAGCCCGGGTCAGTGCTCCGCCATGAAGGCATTCTGGCGTTGGCTGGGCCTGTGCGCCCTCGCCCTGGCGTGCCTGCAAATTTTCTTTATAGCCCACATCGCCCTGATGGCGGTGGTGGACCCGCAGTCCACCGCCTTTCAGCGCTCGGAGGCCTGGCGCATTGCCCATGACAAGGGTTCACTGCCCTGGCGACAGCAGTGGGTGCCCTATGACCAACTGTCCGAAAACCTCAAGCGCGCCGTGCTGGCCTCGGAAGACGACGGTTTTGCCAGCCATGACGGCGTCGACTGGGCCGCGCTGGAAAAGGCCTGGAGCAAGAACGCCAAGGCCGAGCAGCGCGCCGAACTCCGGGGCACGAGCAAGCCGCCCAAGGTGGTGGGCGGCTCCACCATCACCCAGCAACTGGCCAAAAACCTGTTTCTGTCCGGCGAGCGCACCCTGTTGCGCAAGGGCCAGGAATTTGTGCTGACCATGGCGCTGGAAACCCTGCTGAGCAAGAGGCGCATTCTGGAGATCTACCTCAACAGCGTGGAATGGGGCGAAGGCGTGTTTGGTGCCGAGGCCGCCGCCCAGCATTACTTTCGCAAACCGGCCGCCAAACTCAGCGCCTATGAGGCCGCCCGGCTGGTGGTGATGTTGCCGCGTCCCAAATACTTCGAGAAGACGCCCAGCTCCGCCTACTTGAGCGGCCGAGCTGGGGTAATTGCCGCACGCCTGGGCGACGCCCGACTGCCCTGAACCCGGAGCGCTATGGCCAGGTGGTATGGTCCAGCCATGAAAACTCAACTCGATCATGTGGTGGTGCTGGCTCACACGCTGGAACAAGGCGTGCAGTGGTGCGAGGCCACGCTGGGCATCACACCCGCACCCGGCGGCGAACACAGCCAGTACGGCAGCCATAACCGGCTGTTCAAGATGGCCACGCCGGCAAACCCGTTTGCCTACCTGGAAATCATTGCCATAGACCCGCAGGCCAAGGCGCCGGCACAGGGCCGTCGCTGGTTTGACATGGACGATGCGGCACTGCAGGCCGCCGTGGCGATAGAGCCGCGCCTGGTGCATTGGGTGGCGAACACCGACGACATCCAGGCCGCCCGCATCGCCCTCAAAACCCAGGGACTGGACCGGGGCCCTGCGGTGCACGCCAAGCGCCACACGCGCAAGGGCGTGTTGCACTGGCAGATCACGGTTCGGGACGATGGCCAGCGCCTGTTCCAGGGTGCCCTGCCCAGCCTGATCCAGTGGGGCAAGGCCGACGACGCCGACCCCATGCGCCTGCATCCGCGCAACACCCTGCCGCGCTCCGGCGTGTCGTTCCAAAGCCTTTCCATCAGCCATCCTTCGGCAGACAAGCTGGCTACAGCCTATGCCGCGCTCGGCCTGGAGGGCGTTGCGCTGCAGACCGGCCCCGCCAACCTCACCTTGGAGCTACGCACGCCCAAGGGCATGGTGACGCTGCAAAGCGGGGGCATCTAGCGGCCTCTGTATCATCGCGCCCATGTTGGCCAAGTTGATGTCCTATTTCCTGCTCGGGCTGATCCGGGTGCTGACCGGCTCGCAGGCGCGCTGGTATGGCTGCCCGCCCAAGGCCGAGCAGCGCATTTACTTTGCCAACCACCAGAGCCATGCCGATCTGGTGATGATCTGGGCCGCCCTGCCCAAGGAGCTGCGCCACATGACCCGCGCCATTGCTGCGCGCGACTACTGGACCAAGACCCCCTTCAAGCAGTGGCTGACCAGCGCCGTGTTCAACGTCATCTATGTGGCGCGCGAGCGAACCGCCGACGAGGACCCGCTGGAGCCTCTGCTCGATGCCCTGTCCAAGGGCGACTCCATCATCCTGTTTCCCGAGGGCACGCGCGGCCATGCGGGCGAGCCCCAGGCCTTCAAGGCCGGCCTCTACAACCTGGCGCTGAAATGCCCGCAGGCGGTGCTGGTGCCGGCCTGGATCAACAATGTGCAGCATGTGCTGCCCAAGGGCGAGGTGGTGCCGGTGCCGGTGCTGTGCTCGGTGACCTTTGGCAAACCCATGCAGCTGCAAGCGGGCGAGGAGCGCCGCGCCTTTCTGGAGCGCGCCCGCGCCGCCGTGATCGCGCTGCGCGACGTCTAAGCTTCCAGCCCCAGCCATGTACTTTTATCTGAAAAACCTGAGCGCCACACAGCAAATTGGCGCGCTGTTTGTGCTGGTGTTTGGCCTGCTGCTGCTGGCCAGCCTGACCGCCTTTGCCTTCTCCATCAAGGACTTTGCCGACGAGCGTCTGGCCGAGCAGCGCCGCGCTAGCCTGCACAGCATCAACGGCATCATCCGCAGCAGTTGGCTGATGGTGCTGGTATTCTGGCTGGGCTGGATGATGGGCAACCGCGTCGCCCTGATCCTGTTTGCCGTCTTGTCCTTCTTCTCGCTGCGCGAATTTCTGACGCTCTCGCCCACGCGCCGCAGCGACCACCGCAGCCTGGTGCTGGCCTTTTTTGTGGTGCTGCCGCTGCAATACCAGCTGGTCTGGGCCGAGCACTTCGACATGTTTGCCGTGTTTATTCCGGTGTTTGTGTTCCTGGCCCTGCCGGTGGTGAGTGCGCTGACCAACGACCCGCTGCACTTTCTGGAGCGCAATGCCAAGCTGCAATGGGGCATCATGGTCTGCATCTATGGCATGAGCCATGTGCCCGCGCTGCTGATGCTGCACTTTCCCGGCTACGACCACCGCAATGCCTTTATGGTGTTTTTTCTGGTGCTGGTGGTGCAGGTCTGCATGGTCACCCAGCACTTAAGCGGACGCTGGCTCAAGAAGAAGCCGGTGGCACCGGCCATCAGCGCCAGCTTCAACTGGCAGAGCTGGGGCATAGCCATCTGCACCGCCAGCGTGTTTGGTGCGGCGTTGGCCGGCATCACGCCCTGGGTTCCCGGCACCGCCTTTGCCTTCTCGTTTATCGCCTGCCTGGCAGGGTCCCTGGGCCACTTCGTCATGAAGGCGCTCAAGCGCGACCGCGGCATTCCCAGCTGGGGCAAAGACGGCCTGGCCGTCACCGGAGCCGGCGGTCTGCTGGACCGCGTGGACGCGCTGTGCTTTGCGGCCCCGGTGTTTTTTCACTCGGCGCGCTGGTATTTCAATTTGTAGGGCTTGGCAGGATCAGCGCATAAATTCAAGGCTGGGCCCATGCGCGTGAAGCCCGCGCCGGGCGCACCTGGTGGAGCTGACGCTAATTCGCGCTTTGCCTCCGGTGTGGATGCTTGGACTACACAGGCGAGTGAGTCCGCAGCCAGTCCTTCAGGGCGGCATCCATGCGTGTCTGCCAGCCATCACCTGCAGCCCGAAAGGATTGAACCACATCGGGAGACAGTCGAATGGTGGTGGATACCTTGGGCGGCTTCTTTTGTGGGCCACGAACGCCTGCGCGCCGGTTCATCGCCAGCAGGTCCGCGTACAGTTTGGGCGGCAGCACTTCGGCTGCGGTTTAAAGTGGCGCAGGTCGGCAGCAGTCAGCTCGCGGACTTCGCCATCATCGTCAATCAGTGGTGCGCGCTTGCTCATAGTCTTTTATCTCACGTTTGTTTGCCTTGCGAAAGCTGATGACGCGAATGCCATTAACCACCGGGGTGAAGCACAGCACATGCAAGCGGTCACGAATGTTGGTTTCGTTTTTGGTGGGGTCGAACTCGATCTGCCTCAAGGCAAATTGAGGTAACGCCATTGCAGTGCGTCAATCTTTTTGTTACTACGCATTGAAATGACCAAAAGGCCCGGTGCGCAAAACACCCCAGCATGGATTAGCACTAGGAGCACCGCAATGAAGCGCATGCATAACCCGGCCCGACACACTGTCGAAACCAAGGCAATGTAGCGGCACGTACAGCAAGCACCATCGGTGCTTCCACACCTTGTGCTCACCGAACTGCCGTTATGCCCAATGCGTCCAACGCCAAAAAGCCCATCACCATGGACGGGCTTGGGGCAATGGGGCCCTATGGAGCGGGAAAAGAGGCTCGAACTCTCGACCTATACCTTGGCAAGGTATCGCTCTACCAACTGAGCTATTCCCGCATGTACCAAAGAAAAACCCATCACGGGGATGGGTTGATCAAGTTTGGTGGCCTGGGGCGGAATCGAACCACCGACACAAGGATTTTCAATCCTCTGCTCTACCGACTGAGCTACCGGGCCAAGCCTTGAATTATAGCAGCAAGAATTGGCAATTTTTGCAG
>TBL_comb47_HYPODRAFT_10007148_pt1 | contig 11825 bp, 8 predicted proteins | sample TroBogypolimnion_40_FD_10682 | JGI IMG/M metagenome (IMG submission 10682) | reverse complement strand
TAATTAGTATCCCCTTTTGGCTACTTTGTGGACTTGGGTGGGGATATACCATGAAAATATGGATGAACAAGAAAGGGAAAATAAAAAAAGTGCCTAATAACATCACAAAATAAATAAAAATAATAACAATGGAAGACTTTAACCTAGGTATAAATATAATAGACTTTTAAACCTGACAGGCAATGTCATTAAGTTAAGGTTTTGTTTTAATAAATTGTTTGCCTGTAGGGCATAAATATCAATAGAAAATAATTTGAATCCTTGTATTTCCTTGTCCGGAGGACATAAACTTAACAATATAGAAGAAATTTGCGTTAATTTCCTACGGAAAATGGTTTAATGTATTGCTACTTTTCTATTGATATTATTCTCCTATGGAGAAATTTTCTTAACTTAATGACATTACTGACAGGACGAAAAATCTGTCAGGATAGATTGTTTTCCTAAATCACCAAATCACCAAATACCTTTTATAATTAAATTTTAGAAGGCTTTTCTTTTTAAAAACAATATGAATTTCTTATAATAAAAAAAAAGCTCTATGAAAATCATAGAGCTTTTTTAATAATATTTATTGAGAACTTATAAAGCTCCTTCGTCATAAGCTTTTTCGTCGTGAATAGAGGCATCTAAGCCAAGCCTTTCAGCTTCTTCTGATACACGAACCGGAGTAATCATATTGATAATTGCCAACATTAAATAAGTAAATATAAATGCATAAGCAGAAGCAATAACAACAGCAATAAATTGTTTCATAAAGAAAGATGAATTACCGAATATCCAACCATCAGCACCGGCTGGATTGATTGCTTTAGAGGCAAATACACCGAGAAGAATAGTGCCTAATACACCACCAACACCGTGAACTCCCCATACATCGAGTGCATCGTCCCATTTCATTCTGTTCTTTAACATAACTGCCAGATAACAAACAATACCTGCGGCAGTACCAATAATAGGAGCGGCCCACATAGGAATGTAACCGGCACAAGGTGTAATAGTTGCCAAGCCCGCAATGGAACCCGTGAGCAGTCCTACAAACTTAGGCTTCTTCTCTCTTGACCATTCGATAACAACCCAGGCAACGGTTGCAAATGAAGCAGCTATATCGGTATTGAAAAATGCTAAAGCAGTTACTTTATCAACACAAAGTTGGCTACCTGCATTAAAACCGTACCATCCAAACCATAACAAACCACTACCAATAGCAACTAAAGGAATACTATTAGGAGTAGAGTTCTTATCAACTCTGGCGCCAACATAAAATACAGAAGCCAAAGCAGCAAAACCGGCAGTTGCATGTACCACAATACCACCTGCAAAGTCAAGAACACCCCATACTTGTAATAAACCACCACCCCAAATCATATGTACGAATGGGTAGTAAACAAATATTTGCCATACTGTTAAGAAAATCATATATGACTTAAATGTAACACGATTTGCAAACGCACCTGTGATAAGCGCAGGAGTGATAATTGCAAACATCATCTGGTAAACAAAGAAAACAATCTCAGGAATTTTACCATTACCTGCATACATCGAGTCTATTGACACGCCATGCATAAATGCTTTTTCGAAGTTGCCCATGATACCTCCGGCACCTCCACTGAAGCATAATGAATAACCAAAAATAAACCAAAGAACGGTTGTCCATCCTAAAGAAGCAAAGCTCTGGATCATAATACCCAGGATGTTTCTTTTTGTCGCTAAGCCACCATAGAACAAAGCCAAAGCAGGTGTCATAAGCATTACTAAACTTGCGGCTAATAACATGAAGCCGGTTGAACCAGTTTCTAACATAATTGAATTATTAAATTATTATTAATTATTAATAGTGATTATTATAAAGTAAATCCAAAAACAAAAAATATCTTCTTGGCATCAGGGTTAAAGATTAAAGAAGTAGATACAGGTAAAGAAAACTTATCGCTTATTACAATATCTTTAGAAGCTGTTAATCCTAAATTAACAATACCCGATTTAGTAGTAGCATAATATCCCGGAATATCATTGCCGGGAGTGTTAAGTGAACTACCTAAAAACACATTAAGTGTAGTTTCTTTTACCTTCTTGGTGTATCCCAATTCAACATAAGTTGAGTAAGTAATATCACCATTCGCTTTCTTGGCGTCATTGCCATGTACATTAGTTGCTATTAATAAAGTAAATGGAATTTTATCCGTTCCATTAAACTTTAAAGAAGTTTCAAACACATGTACTGTTGATTTCTTATCATAATTAAAATAGTTGTACTTAACAGTGTCACTAGGAAAAAAATAATCAGTAACTGTAAAGGTAAACATGTCTTTTAAGAAAGTATAATTTGCATACAGATCAACTTCCTGATTAGGTATTAATCCACTAGTTGAAAATGCTCCGAAAGCTCCGAGTGTAAATTTACCTTTACTAAGTTCGAGTGTAGGTTGAATACTAGGGTAAGCTCCACCTAATGGCAAACCTCTCCAGATATACCTGCTTTGAAAAGCAACAGCCGTTTTTATCTTGCAAGATTTAATACTATCTTGAGCTGTTGATGAAGATGTATCAATTAAAAGAATTGATAATAACGTTAATGTAAAAATTAAAAAGTAATTATTCTTTCTTCCCATATGTTAAAAAATTATTTGTTAAGACCTTCACAAAAATATATATTAATACTACGATAGGCATTAATCTAATAACGTATTTTGACTAGTTGATGCACTTAAATATATTAAGTGCATTACTTAATATCGGGTTCTTTTAAAATATATCTTTTAAAAACACATATTACAATAGGATTAATTAGTACTTTTGAATTCTTAAAATAACAGTTACGTATAATGGCAGTTAAATTCAAAAAGGTAAGACAAATATCACTTAAAGAGAAAATTGTATTAAATTTTCTTTTATTAAGTATTGGAACTATTATAATTGTAGCTACCTATTCTTTTTATACTTCACGTAATGCGCTACTAAATCGTACTTTCGAACAATTAACTTCAGTACGAACGGTAAAAAAGAATCAGATGGAGAACTTTTTTACGGATAGGATTCGCGACATTAAGTTAATTACTGTTTCGGAAGATGTACAGCGTTTGTTTTTAATGCTTAAAGACCATTACACAAAACCTAATAGTATTTATATAAATCAATTGACTGTTGAAGAACAACAAATCAATATCGAATATAATCGCTACCTTAGCAGGTATCTTAATTCGTGTGGTTATTATGATAATTTGATGATTGTAAATACCGAAGGACATCTGTTAAATATAAAAACTACCGATAAACAACAGGATAACATTATTAAATATGATAGTTTAAATAACTATTCATTAAATGAACTTTGGCAAAACATATTAAAGACTCAAAAGCCGGTTATTCAGGATTTCAAGATAGATAAGAATAGTAAACAAGCAATGCTATATATTGGGGCTCCTGTGTTTAATGATGTTCATAAGCTTACAGGAATGGTAGTGTTAGCTATCTCTTTTGAAGCAATAAATGGAATAATGTACGAAAACAATCCTCACAATGGATTGGGAATTACCGGGGAGACTTATCTGGTTGGGAACGATTTCTTGATGAGGACTAACTCCAGATTCCATAAGAATTCCTTGCTTAATACTAAAGTTAAAACTGAAGCTTCTATCAATGCATTTAATAATAAAGAAGAGACTAAGATATTAAAAGATTATAGAAACATTGAAGTGCTTTCTGCTTATACTAATCTAAATATTAATAATCTTAACTGGGTTATAATAGCTGAAATTGATTTGAGTGAAGCGATGATTCCTGTATATAATCTTCGCAACAACACTATTTTGATGAGTGTTCTTATAGCTGTTATCCTTTTTATATCGGCTTTATTAATATCAATAAAAATAACTTCTCCTTTAATAAAGCTTAAGAATGCTGCTATTAAAATTGGACAAGGTAATTTTAACGAACATCTCGAAATAAAATCAAATGATGAGATTGGAGCTCTTACTGAATCCTTCAATATAATGATGAATCAATTGGAACAGCAGAATATAGAACTCGAAAAGGAGAGATCTTTAAGATTAAGTTCTGTAATTGATGGTCAGGAAATAGAAAGGCAACGTTTATCAAGAGAACTTCATGATGGATTAGGACAATTTCTAGTTGCTGTAAGGTTGCGTCTTGAAGGATTAATGTATTCAGATCCTACTAAAATTATAAATAATATTGAGAGTATTAAACAGCAGTTTGACAATCTAATTGAAGAAGTTAAAAGGATGTCGTACGATTTAATGCCTGCCGTACTTGATGAGTTTGGCTTGGTTAATGCTATCAGAAACCTTTGCGAAGAGATTGAAAATAGAAATAATATCAATGTAAACTATACCTATAATATAGAAGGCGATAAACTTAACAGGAAAGTTAAAACCTATATTTTCCGAATAGTGCAAGAGGGTATGNATAATATTGTTAAACATGCAAAAGCTACTAATATAAATATTGAATTATTAAATAATGATAATAATATTAAGCTGTTGATTGAAGACAATGGAAACGGTTTTAATATTGAAGAAAGGATTTCGACACCTAACACAAATGGTATTTATAATATGAGGGAAAGAGCAAACTTATTGAGTGGGAAACTCGAAATAAGTTCAAAACAGGGAATTGGAACAAGAATCACTGCTGTAATTCCTATAAACGAAATATAAATATTGTAAGGAATGTAAAAGGTGATTAGATTTTAAATAATTTTGCACACTGAATTTAAACTAAATCATTAATGGCAAATATCAAAATAATGCTTGTTGACGACCATCAGATTGTAAGAGATGGGATAAAGTCTTTACTCGAGAGTCTGGATAATGTTCAGATTATTGGCGAAGCATCTAATGGTAACGAACTATTAGGCTATCTTGAAACTATAAAACCTGACATCGTTATTACTGATATTTCGATGCCTGACATGTCGGGCATTGAGCTCACAAAGATAATTAATGGTGATGAAAAATATCAAGATATCAAAGTGCTTATTTTATCAATGTACACTAACGAAGATTTTATCTTTAATGCTATAAAAGCAGGAGCCAAAGGTTATTTGCCTAAAAACATTTCGCGTAAAGAACTCTTTGATGCAATAAATGCTATCTATAAAGGTGAAGAGTATTTTAGCGAACAGATCTCAAATATAATCTTAAAGAGTTATATTAAGAAAGCAAAATCCGGTGACAATCCTGACGAAAAGAAAGAGGCTGTTTTAAGCTCGCGGGAAACCGAAATACTAAAGATGTTTGCTGAAGGAATGGCAAATCAAGAGATAGCTGATAAGTTATTTATAAGTATTCGAACTGTTGAGTCTCACAAGAATCATATTGTTCAGAAATTAGAACTTAAATCAACAATGGATTTGATTAAGTTTGCTATTAAAAACAAAATTGTTGAGTTGTAAGGGTTTTAAACCATCCTAATATAAATTAAGAAACCTTATTTATTAACTAAAATATCAGTTAATAAATAAGGTTTTATAATATATTAAATAAGGGATGAATCCCTCCTAAGATATTAGTCTTTTAAATTATATGCCGCTTTTACTTCAGCATAATTTCTTAGATTTACATTAGGTTTTTTATATGATGGAGGAATTACCACAACTTTAAACAGGCAATTAGTTCCATAAACAGTATTAGGATCGCTCCCAACACCCGAACCTGAATAAATCCAATCAATAAAAACATTCTTGACTTCTGTACTGTAAGTCATAACATAATAAGGTGAGCCAACATAAGTCATAGGAAGGGCATTCCAATCAACACCATTATTAAGACTTAAAAATACTTGAACAGTACCACTACCTTGCACACTTGATGTAATATCAGCATCATAAAGATCGATATAATAATTAGTAGAATTCAAACTCCATGAACTCACAACATAAGTATTGGCCCATACATTGGCATTGCCTTGAGGACCTTGAGGGCCGGTAGCACCGTCTTTTCCACATGAAGTAAGCATAAATCCCAATGCAACTATTGTTATGATAATTGTTAGTTTTGAAAATGTTTTTAAATTTCTCATTGCTTCGTTTATTTATTGTCGTCCAATTCCCAGAGGCGATTATTAATTGTTTTTTTTAATTAAAAAAGTGTGGGAACTTAGTTTTAAATTAGCTAACACCTTTTTTCATAGTTAAATTTCTTAAAATCTTTTCACCTTAAATAGCTCTTCAAATTGTATGCCAAAAGTACGAATTAATTATGAATTAAAAATTAATAATTAACAATTAATAATAATAAGAGGGTCATTGAGCTTGTCGAAGTGTTCCTATTCCCTTATTTTTTTAACTCACAACAAAGATATAATATATATGTTATCACAATTTATTTTATCATTATAAATTTTGTTATAGATAATACAAAAATCCTTTTATTTTCATATAATAAGTTTTAAGGGGGGTGCAAAAAAAATAAACATACTCAATATTTACTTTGTATCTGTCCGATTTTTTCAAACACATATAAAGTGTACTTTTTATTAAGATGGAAAAATGGAAATCATATAAAGTGTACTTTTTATTAAGAAGGAAAAATGGAAATCATACAAAGCGTACTTTTTATTAAGAAGGAAAAATGGAAATCATATAAAGTGTACTTTTTATTAAGTAGGAAAAATGGAAATCATACAAAGTGTACTTTTTATTAAGTAGGAAAAATGGAAATCATATAAAGCGTACTTTTTATTAAGTAAGAAAAATGGAAATCAAATAAAGTGTAATTTTTATTAAGTAAGAAAAAAGGAAATGACTCAGAACTTTTTTTAAAAATGATTTTAAATTATTTATCGTAAATAATATAATTGTAGAGATTAAATAATATAGATGTATATATAATTTAAGAAGCGATTAAATACTTTTTCGAAAAGTACTTAATCGCTTCTTAATATTTGAAATTGATTAATAGCTTACCTCTTTGTATAAACAAAAAGGAAACTCTTATTTAATCATAAGTTTCTTATTAATACTATTATTTTGAGTAGTAACATTAACTATATAAATTCCTTTTGCTAATGTAGAACAATCAAAAGTTGTAGTTGTAATTGAATTAGCATTCATTACTTTTTCAAAAACTGTTTTACCTGTAACGTCAATTAATTTAATAGTATAATCAACATTGTTTTTGCAATTGATATTGAAAGTTACGATGTCATTAGCAGGGTTAGGATATACATTAACATCATTAACACTAATTGTTTCGGCTTGTGGAATACCAACAGTTGAAGCTGGATTGTAATATTTAAGAATACTATTAACAGTTCCATAATAACCCATCCAACCTATCTGAGGGCTATAGAAATTAACACCTAAGCATTGAATATTAGTTCCTGCAGTTGGTTGTAATAAAGCATCTGTAAAATCGCTCCATGTCATACCATTATCATTGCTGTAACTTACACCCATAGTAGTGGTTGTACTAGGCGATGTAGATACAAACATATTAGATGAATAAGGAACATAGCACATTCCATAACTATAGAAAGAACCAGTTGGAGCATAAGCATTCCAGGTAGTGCCACCATCTGTTGTATATTTCCAATCCCAAGTAGTAGAAGTAGTAGTAGCTAAAGTAGCTACGATAATATAGTTTGCACTTGAAGCATAAATTTTCGCACCGGCATCAGTTGTAAAAGGTGCTGTAGGAGTAACCATCCAGGTTGCACCAAAATCAGTTGTTTTGTAAACACGCCCTTTATTAGTAATAAACATTGCTATACCACCAGCTATTTTACATGCGCAATCAGCTCCGTTATAACCATATTCTCCTGACAAAGGTGCTGAAATACTTCCAGTAGGAACACTATTCCATGTAGTTCCTCCATCAGTAGTATTATAAATATCAAACTTGCTGCTTACAGGATCTCCATAACAAAATCCTTTAGAGCCATCCCAAAACATAACACCATCAGCAAAGGTGGTTGAACCTGTGTTCATAACTCCGGTAACAAGTGCCCAATTAGTACCATCTGTTGTTTTCCAGAAGGAAGCTAAAGAGGTAGCTGTATCATAAGCAATACAAAAAGCAGTATTATAACTTGATGCTGCTAATACTTGAGGATAAGTATTTCCGGTCATACCTGCATAAGCTCCGGCTGTCCATGTTGTGCCTCCATTATTGGTGCGTGCATGAGCTCTAACATGAAGTCCACTACCGTCGCCAAGGAAACCATTAATCCAAACTGTATTGCTATCAACTATTGAAATTTGATCAACAGCAGTAGTTGCAGTTGGAAAATTAGTAGTCTGTGAAGACCATAACTGAGCATTTAATGTAATGCTTACAAATAATAATGCGATAAATAGTAATTTCTTTTTCATACTAAAATTTTTATTAATTTTTACGACAAAAGTACAATAATATTTAGTATAATGTATAAAAAAGAATATTTTTTAACATTTATATTGAAAAAGAAGCAAGCAAATGCTAAAAAGCTAGAATCTTTTTACATATTTATGACAATAAGGAGTAGACCCTTTATGTGAATAATATTGTTGATGATAATCTTCGGCCTTCCAGAAAGTAGTTGCTTTTGTTAGTTTTGTTGCAATCTTATATCCTTTTTGATTTAAAATATCTATAAGATATTCTGCAGTTCCTTTTTGGTCATCATTTAGATAAAATATCTCCGAACGATATTGATCTCCAATATCAGGACCTTGTCTATCTGTTTGAGTGGGATCATGTATTTCGAGAAACAATTTAGTGATGTCTTCATAAGATATTATTGAAGGATCAAATATTATTCGTGCAGCTTCAGCATGGCCGGTTGTATGCGAACAAACATCTTCGTAAGTAGGATTGTTCTTATGGCCACCAATGTATCCAACTTCAGTTGAGATAACTCCTTTTGATTTCATCATATAATATTCAACACCCCAAAAACAACCACCTGCCAATATTGCAGTATCAGTTTTATGTTCTTCATTTGATGCTGGTATAAACTCAAGAGAAATAGAATTAACACAATGTCTGGTATTTTTTTGTGTTAGATGTTCCCCAATGAATACATGCCCCAGATGTGCTCCGCAATTATTGCAAATTATCTCAGTACGACTACCATCTGCGTCCGTTTTTCTTGTTACTGCTCCTTTTATTTCGTCGTCGAAACTTGGCCAACCACATTCAGATGCAAATTTATCTGATGAATTATACAATGGTTTTCTACATCGTTTGCAGACATATACGCCTTTGTCAAAAGTTTTATAGTATTTGCCGGTGAAGGGTCTTTCGGTGCCTTTATTTATTATTACATTTTCTTCTTCAGGTGTTAATTTAGTATAGTTCATAGTATTTGATTTAATTGTATTGTTTTGAGTACATGCTGACATTGTTATTAATATCATTATTAATATTCCGATTATTTTTTTCATTTGTATTTAAATTATAATTAATACATAACAAACTATCCATTTAAAAGTTATTAATAATAATTAATTATACCTCATCAAATAATTAGTCAGCATATATGAATATTTTATCGTAATATTGCAAAATAATATGACAATAATAAAAAATATGGCTAGATACCCGGGATATGATATTTTTGATGGCAACTCTGATAAAAGATTAAAAGAATTATCCGAAGTTTTAAATAATTCCTCCTTTATAACAGGCGAAGTTTTAAGTGCAAACAATGGCGGCTTTGTTATTGATTACAAAGGATTCCCTTGTTTCCTTCCCTTGTCGGAAGCAACACATAAATTTGAACCTGATTTAAATTTTAGTAGTTTCTTAAATTCTTTTCAAAAGTTTAAGATAAAAGATATAAGGAACAAAACAGTAATTCTTTCCAGAAAAGCATATTTGGGTGAATTATATGATAAATTGGAAGCAGAAGAACTTAAAAACATTAAGATTGGCGATAAATTTAAAGGTAAAGTTAAAAAGGTTGACGGTTATGGGGTTTATTTCTTTAAAGAGTATTCAATAGGTTTGTTGCATATAAGTAATATTTTTGATTTAGATTTTGAATCCGAAAAAGTTATTAATAGAAAACTAACTAAACATCTGTTAAATGAAGTTTTTCCAAAAAATGCTATGATAAATCTTATAGTTGAGAAAGTATTTGATGGTAAATATGGTGTAATAATTGATGAAAGCAGTGTTGAATCGAGATTATATATTACTAAAATAAAAGAAATCGTTCAATCAAATCCTGATTATATATCTATAAAACAGGAATTAGAAAGAAATTAAAAAAAGTGAAATAATAATAAACTTATTTTGTNTGTAACTTAAAAACATTTCATATATTTACACCCTAAATATTATAACATCATGTTTACGCAAGACGATTTAAAACAGTTTGATTACTTAGGTATTACTAAAGAAAACATACAACTTCAAATTGATAATTTTATCACAGGTTTTCCTTTTGTACGTCTCGAAAAGCCTGCTTTAGTTAATGAGGGCATAAAATTATTTGATAAGAACAACGTAAATGAATTGGAAACTATTTATGCAGAAGCTTCCAAAAACAGAGAAGTTGTAAAGTTTGTACCTGCTTCGGGTGCAGCAAGCAGGATGTTTAAAAACTTATTTACTTTTAAAGATACCTATACCGGTTCTGAGAAGGATTATCAAACATTTTTGAATGATAAAAGCTTTAATTCTGTATATAAATTTATTTTAGATCTCAAAAAATTTGCTTTTTATCAGGATCTAAAAGAAATAATGAGAAGAAATANNATTGATATCGATAAATGTGTTGATGAAAAAGACTATGCTACCATCGTTAGTTATCTGCTTGATGAAAAAGGGCTAAACTATGGCAACTTACCAAAGGGCTTACTTAAATTCCACAACTATTTAGATTATTCAAGAACTTCTGTAGAAGAACATTTGGTAGAAGGAGCTAATTATGCAAAAGATATAAATGGTAATGTAAAGATTCATTTTACCATTTCGCCTGAGCATAAAGAAAAGTTTATTGAATGTATTCAGGCTGTTAAGGAGAAATATGAGCAGATGTTTACTGTTAAGTATGATATTACATTCTCAATTCAAAAACCTTCAACTGATACCATTGCAGTTGAAACTGACAATTCTATTTTCAGGGAAAAGGATGGAAAGATATTATTCAGACCCGGTGGACATGGTGCTTTGATTGAAAATCTGAATGATTTAAAAGGTGATATTATCTTTATAAAGAATATTGATAATGTTGTTCCTGATGATCTTAAACGTATCACACATTTATATAAAAAGGTAATTGGAGGTTATTTAATCGAGCTGCAACAAAAGACTTTTGATTATTTAAAGTTGCTGGAAAAAGAAAATATTAGCGAATCACAAATTAATGAGATCATTGAATTTGCGTGCAATGACTTGTTTATAGATCTTAAAGAAGCAATCGCTCCTTTGGCTTATCATGATAAAATAAATTTGTTAAAAACTAAGCTCAACAGACCAATGCGTGTTTGTGGAATGGTTAGAAATGAAGGCGAACCGGGCGGTGGACCTTTCTGGGTAAGGAATCAAAAGGAAGAAGTTTCATTGCAAATAATTGAGTCTTCTCAAATAAATATTAATAATAAGGATCAAAATAAGATTTTTAATGCTTCCACGCATTTTAATCCTGTTGATTTGGTTTGCGGAGTAAGAAATTACAAAGGAGAACCCTTTAATTTAAAACAATACATTGATCCATCTACCGGTTTTATTTCCTCAAAATCTAAGGATGGACGAACCTTAAAAGCACAGGAACTTCCGGGTTTGTGGAATGGTGCTATGGCTGAATGGATAAGTGTTTTTGTAGAGGTGCCGATTACTACATTCAATCCTGTAAAGACTGTAAATGATCTGTTA
>TBL_comb47_HYPODRAFT_10007147_pt1 | contig 11828 bp, 11 predicted proteins | sample TroBogypolimnion_40_FD_10682 | JGI IMG/M metagenome (IMG submission 10682) | reverse complement strand
ATTTTTCATTTTATAAAGTGAATTTTTAGTAAATTGTAAAATAAGTTTATTTAAAAAAAATTGATTTGATTTTTTAAATACTAATATACTTTACTGTTCGCTTAATCTTCTGTTTAAAATGGCTCAATTCAATCCTTTAGAAATTATAATGTGTGGTGATAAACGTCAATATTATGCGTATGACGGAGAATTATATACGGCTACATTCCCGCAAGAATGGGTTAAATCTCATTCTTGTGATGGAACGGGTCCAGGTGAATGTAAAAATTGTAATATATTTGGTTCATGGAATGGTGTATTTATTGGATATTGTATGAACTGTGCGGAATATGTATATAATTTTGAAAGAGGTAAGGGATTTTGTATTATGGGTATTGAAACCCTTAACAACGGTAAGGGTATTAGTGCTTTTAATTCGTATCTAAAAAATTGCGATTTAAAAGATATTGGAGATGTTGATTTTATGAATTCAATGGATGTTATTGATTCGCATTTAGAACATCATGTAGAACTATATTTTGAGAGTTCAGAATATAGAGAAACTCATTGTAGCGATAAAAATGGAAAACAAACAATTATGATGGATATTAATTACCAGTTAGAATTCTTACAAAAAATATTTCACTTTGCTGAAGAATATGTCATTACTTTTGATAAATTATTTAATAAAATTACATTTTATCAAGATACAATGGAGTGTATTGAAGACCAAATAGACGCAATTTCCAACAGAGGATTGGAGTTGATTGATGAAAAAAATACAGCAGAATTAAAACAAGAACAAGAGCAAACAGAAGAAGAAATGAAAATGCTATATGAAATATATTGTAGTGAAAAAATGGATGAATATATGAGAGGAATTGATATTGGAGGATATTCAATGGTTGTTCCCACAACTCTTCTAACATTTGAAGAATTTAAAATTAAAACTTATGAAGAATACGATAGAGAAGCAGAAGAATTTTACAAAAAACAAATTGAATGTTGTGATGATGAAGAACCAGAACAACTAGATGAAGAACGAGAAATGGAAGTACAGTATAGCCTATATTGTAAAGAAGAATATGAGAAATCTAAGAATGAAGAAGAATCACAATCTAATAATTGTGAAAGAGATATACAATATAACCTATTATATAATAATGATGAATTTAAAAATTTCATAAAGGAACAAGAATATAAATATCAAAATGGTATCGAACAAACCGATGAAGAACGGGAAAAGGAGATACAATATGACATATATTGTATGGAAGAATGTGAAAAATTCAAGAAAGAACAAGATTATGAAGAAGAAATGAAATTATTGTATCAAATATATTGTGATGGTTTGTGTGAAAATTATAAGGAAGATAGAAGATCAAATGGTGGAGAGATAATTGATTGTGGATATTCTGTTAAATCTTATGAAGAATTTAAAATGGATGAACAAATTTCAGAATATTATAAAAATTCTCAAGAAGAAAATGATTGTCCTGATGAATTTCCTTTAAATGAAAATACTAGTTGTTATGGTAGTTATTTTGACGGTGGATATGATTCATATTAAATATTAAAATACATTATAGTTTAATATTTTGTTGTTGTTATTTAATATCTTGTTATTATTGTTTATTTGTTGCTGTTGTTTAATATTTTGTTATTATTGTTTTGTAAATTAAATAAACATTTTTTTATTTATAGATAAAGAATTAAATTATTAAGCAGAACACATTTCACAAGGTTCTTCTTCAACCTTTATATTTTTTTCAGGTTCAATTGTAAATTGTTGTGCTTGATGTTTTCCTTTTCTTCGTAAATAATATATTCCAGTTTTTAATCCTTTAGTCCAAGCATAAAAATGCATAGATGTTAACGTATTATAATTTGGATCTTCAACCCATAAATTTAGACTTTGACTTTGACAAATATAAGCACCACGATCAGCTGATAAATCAATTAAATGTTTCATTGGTATTTCCCATACAATTTTATATTTATTACGAATATGTATTGGTATATTTGTTAAATGTGATATACTTCCATTATTCGCAATAATATTATTTTTCATATTTTCATCCCATAATCCAAGATTAGATAAATCATTCATTAAATATTTATTCGCCAATACAAATTCACCAGCCATTGTTCTTCTACTATAAATATTACTTGTTAATGGTTCAAAACATTCATTAAATCCCAATATTTGGGATGTACTAGCGGTTGGCATTAATGCTGTAAGTAATGAATTTCTTATACCATTATTCACAATTGATTTTTTTAATGCGGACCAATTGTATCTTGTTGAAGGTGTAATATTCCACATATCAAATTGAAAAATACCTTTTGATAAAGGCGAATTTTCAAAAGAACTATACGACCCAGCGTGTTCTAGTTGTAAAGATTTGACTTCATTAAAAACTGGTCTTAAGTAATGTAAATTAGATGGTAAATATTTTTTTAAATCCGATATAGGATCAATATTAGTTGTGTCATCATCAAAATCTTTTTTAAATAATGTTGTTATTTTATTACAAACTTCTCTCATTTCTTCTTTTCGTTCAATTGCCAATTCGTTACTTTTTTCTAAACAAGCATGATAAATGGTTTCAAAAATAAGTTTATTTATATCAATCGCCTCCTCGCTATGATATGCCACATCCATTAATATAAAAGTATCAGCCAATCCTTGAACTCCTAATCCAATCGGACGATGTAAAAGATTAGACCGTTTCGCATTTGTAGTTGGATAAAAATTAATATCAATAACTTTATTTAAATTATTGGTGGCAACTTTTGCTACATGATGTAATTTTTCATAATCAAATTTTTTTGTTTCTTTATCAACAAAAGATGGAAGTGCTATACTTGCCAAATTACATACAGCCGTTTCCTTTTCACTTGTATATTGAAAAATTTCACAACAAAGGTTTGAACTTTTAATGGTTCCAAGATTTTGTTGATTTGTCTTTTTATTCGCAGCATCTTTATAAGCCAAATAAGGAGTTCCTGTTTCCATTTGCGAATCCAATATTTTAAACCATAAATCTCTAGCATTTACAATATTTCTTGCCTTTCCCAATACTTCATATTTTTCATATAAAATTTTAAATTCATCTCCATATACATCCGATAATCCAGGACAATCATTGGGGCATAAATAAGACCATTTGGAATTACTCTTTACTCTCTCCATAAAAAGGTCTGAAACCCATAAAGCATAAAAAAGATCACGAGCTCTCATTTCTTCATCCCCGTGATTTTTCTTCATTTCTAAAAAATCTTCAATATCTGGATGCCAAGTCTCTAGATAAATGGCAAAGGAACCATTGCGTTTCCCACCTTGATTTATAAATCTAGCAGTATCATTATATACTTTTAACATTGGAACAATTCCACTGGATTTTCCATTAGTTCCACTAATATGTGAATTATTGGCACGAATATTATGAATATGTAATCCAATGCCTCCAGCCCATTTGGAAATTTTAGCACAATCTTGTAATGTATTAAAAATCCCTTCCAAACTATCTTCTTCCATTTGAACTAAAAAACAACTAGATAATTGTGGTTTAGACGTCCCAGCATTAAATAATGTAGGAGTTGCATGTGTGAAATATTTTTGAGACATTAAATCATATGTTTCTTTAACAGCTTCCATATCATTTTGATGAATACCGAGAGAAACTCTCAACCACATATGTTGTGGTCTCTCTATAATATCTTTACCAATCTTAAATAAGTATGATTTTTCCAAAGTCTTTAATCCAAAAAATTCAATTAAATAATCACGGTCATATACAATAATTTCGTCTAAAAAATCCTTATTATCTTGAATTGTTTTCCATAATTCGTGAGAAATTAATGGTTTATCATTATTTAATTCTTTAAAATTATATAATTTTTCCATTGTTTCATAAAATGAACCACTAGTATTTTTATGAAGATTACTTACACAAATTCTTCCAGCTAATATACCATAATCATGTGAATTGGATGAGAGAAAAGCACAATGTTCGGCAGTTAATTCATCAATTTTTGTGGTGGGGATTTTATCATATAATTGATCTATTACTTTCATTGCTAAAGAAGAATAATTAATTTGTATATCTACTTCTTGACCTATTTTTTTTATTCTATTTAATATTTTATCAAATGCTACATCCTCTAAAGAACCATTTCTCTTTATTACTCGCATTTCTTGATTTATTGATTTTTGACTCATTACTATTATATATTAATAATTAATTTTTAAGTAGTTTTATAATTATATATATCCATCCACTTTTAGAAAAAGTGGAGCAAAATCCCACCCGAGATTTTAACACATTATTAAGATGATATTAATTTATTTATATTGATTTGAATATATAATGTGTTGAATATAATATTTAATTAAAATATTAACACTATAACTAGTAATGGAGCTTATAATAATTTTTAAATCTCGGATGGGATTTTGCTCCACTTTTTCTAAAAGTGGATTATTATAAAAGTGGATATATATGGGCTATAACGGATATGCTGGATTTTTATTTTTATTTTTAATATTAACAATTGGATTAATTCGAGTCCATATTTAGCAAAATTAACAGAAGGATTTGTATCAAATGGAACTTTTTCTAATGGAAATGGTGACCCTTTATTGGATAGTTTTCCATCAACTGGAGAAAAAAATGTAAATAACGATACTTATTATGAGATTTGGAAAGATTATCCCACTTTTAATGTTGGTTCATATGAACAAATAACAAACAATTTAAGATATAGAAAAAATCCAGATGATGGTAAATGTATTGATGCTAATTTTTGTAATGTATTATACGATGATGTTGAACCCATTACAAATATTATTACACCATTACCACCAGTTGTTAATGAATCAGGATTGAGAGTAAATTATTATAGAACTCCCATTAACTTATTATTGGGAGACCAACCAGGACCATTAATTGATTTACCCGCTTTTTAGATAATAAAATAAATAAATAAATAAATATTTATTTATTGTTGTTGTAATGTTCCAATTTGACTTTTTTGTTTCAATTTTCTAAAACTATGAATATTGTTTATATACATTAAAGGATTTCCTTGAATATATGGATATCCATCTGGTTTTATCTCTCCATCAAAATAAACTATTGGTTGATTATATTTACTAAATCCAATTATAATAACAGACCATTCTTCTATTATAATTATTTGATTAAATGTTGTATAAGATTTTGTTATGATAAATTTATCACACATTATAAACATTGTATTTTTGTGTTAACAATATTGATATAATATACTATAAATATCAATTTTTTTTATAAAAAGAGCTAATATTTATTTTGGAAGGCAAAGTGGAAACTTCTTCATTTTTTAAAATTCTTTTTTTTGGAGCTCTATGTTCATATCCAGTAATTTTTTCTTTATCAATAATTTCACTTACTTCTCTAAGTATAGGTACGGCATCTTGAAACCAAATACGATTTCTTAAAACTAATACACAACTAAATTCATCCAACTTCCAATAAATATTTTTTATCCATAATAAATGTGAAAATTCATCTATTTTTTTTTCACACCATAATTCAAAAGTTTCAAAACTCATTTCATATGGTTTATGAATATAAACGGGTTTATTTGAAAGTTTATTTGAAAAATACATAATAATACCTTTTTTTAATTCTGTATTTTGTGTATCATTAATATAATCATTTTCAGATTCATATTCAGTAAATTTTGTTTCAAGAAAATCACATTCATCTAAATCACAAGCTTCCATTTGAAGCTGCATCTGTATCCAATATTCTTTTTTAGGAATTCCGTCAATTTCTCTACTCACTACATTTTTTATTTCCAACATTCGTCCATATAAAGTACTATTACAAGAAGGGTCAATGATGCTCCCAAAAATGAGTAATCTGAATGTTGTAAACATCCAAACTCTCCAATTTTTGTATTATATTCTTTTTCATACAACATTACTGATAATGATTCGTATTTTTGTCCCCAATGTAAAGACGATTCAACATTTACATGACCGTCATCATAATTAACAGGAGGTTTACATTTTTCATAAATTAATTGATTTTGAGTATTTTGATTTTCAAATGCTTTATACGCATTACTAGCAGTAATTAATTTATGGCGAAATATATACCATTCTGGAGTTCGTTGTTCTGGTTGAATTTTAGATTTTATTTTAATAATTTTATTTTGAATTGTATTAATATATTCTTGAGAGATTGGATATGTAAAAGTATGTGGAAATGAACGTGGAGGTATAATTGTTTTATAAAATATTATTGTTGATAATTCAATAATATAGTCTATATCTTCTTCATTTTCATCTTCATTTAACGATGATTTAAAAAAATTATTATTTTCGGGAAGAGTTGTATCCCATATTAATTTAACATTTTCTTTTAAAATTTCATTAAAGTCTGGATCAGATATTATTAAAGGATTTTCTTTTATAAAATCATACATTAATTGGACACTCGTTTCAATCATATCAATTTCATTTTTTTCGGTTATTATATGAAATTCTTCATTTTCATCCATAATTTCATATATTTTTTCATCCATATTTTCCATAAAGGTTATATAAATTAACATTATATCTTTATATTGTTATTTAAGATTAATATTCATCATCTTCTTCTTTTTCGTCTAATTTATTTTTAATGGTTGATGTATTTGTTTTTTTTGTAGGTAAACTTTTTAATGTGTTTATTCTTTTATCAGTAATTTTTAATGTAAACCGATTATTTAATTTATTAAAAACTAAAGAAGGTATTTCTTTAATTTCTCCCAATAATTTATCATAAACAACATCTTTAACTTTTTGTAATTTTTTTCTATCTAAACAATCAATTAAAAAAACTATTAATAATTTTGATTCTTCTTCATTATATTCTTTTTCTTTAATAAATTTATCAGCAAATACTGTCATTTTTTTCATTTTAGTTGTTTTGTCTAATTTACTCCAATTTTCATTTTGAGAATTTGTTTTATTATTTTCTAAAAATTTTTCAAGACTTTCCATATTACTATTTGAAGGTTTTTTCTCCATCATTGAAATACTATTTATAAAACTGGTTTTGTATTTAATATTTTTAATCTCTCCAACTTCTTCAGTTGTTGTTTGTTGTTGAGTTTTAGTCTCCATATATATTAATATAACTTTAAGTTTAACTTCTTTTAAATATATAATATAAATAATATAAATAATATGGATAATATAAATAATATGGATAATATAAATAATATGGATAATATAAATAATATGGATAATATAAATAATATGGGTAATAATGAAATAATAGAAGATATTAAAAATCTACAATTATGTGGAACATCAACACGATATAATATGAAAAAAGTATTAAAAATAATCGACATTCCTCAAAAATTAAATACACCATCAACCATACAAAATAAAATAAGTAGTTATAAACAACAAGATAAAAAACGAAAACTTTTTATACCAATTAAATTTATAACGGTTGAAAATATAAATAAAATGTTGATTGATTGTGATATGAATTGTTATTATTGTAAAGAAAAAATGAAAATAGAATATTCAATGAGGAGAGAAATGGATCAATGGACACTTGATAGAATTGAAAATGATAAAGGTCATAATTTTGATAATGTTGTTATCGCTTGTTTAAAATGTAATTTACAAAGAAGAAATAAAAGAAAAGATTTATTTTTAATGACAAAACAAATGACAATTAATAAAATTATATAATAATATACATATATTAATGAATATTAATCATATTTATACCATTATAATTGGCTTTGCTGCAGGACTTTTAGGAAGTGCTTTAGGTCAAACCGGATCAGGAATAATGATACCGTTTCTTCTTATGTTGGGGATTGTTCCAGACTTTAAAACGGCGGCAGGAACCGTTTTACTATCAATACTTCCACCAGTTTCCATACTTGGTATTTTTGAATATTATAAAAACGGACAAGTATATGTTAATACATCCATCATTTTAATGTGTAGTTATTTTTTTGCTTCTTATATCGGTGTATTATTTACAAAAAATATTTCCAATTCTCATATGGAATATGCCACATCAATATATTTCTTTTCTATTGGATTATTCTTTTTATGGAATGGGTATACCGGATATTTCGGATCAAAAACAAAAGCTCCTACTAAAAAATTAATATAAACATAATTACATTATTTTAATTATGATTTAAAAACATCCTAATAATTATTCATATGTCAAATAATTACACTTCCAGAAATAATCTTTTATTAAATAACCTATTGGATTTTTATAAAAACGAAGAACATATTGAAAAAATGTTGAAAATTATCACAGGAGAATCCAAAATATCATTAAGAATTGTTGATTGGTTTTCAACCAATTACGCTAAAAAGTATTTTACTTTATATGATATTGAAGAAAATGGAGAAGTTCTCAAAAGATTTAAAGTCTATAATGATTACAAATTAAAATTAAAAGCTTACAGTAAAAGAAACTTCGACCCATTTTGTAGATGGGAAAGAATTTCCATTCCGTACAAGGATACAAATTTTATTGAAACCACAATCGGACAACTCAATTTTTTTAAATGGACGCTTGAAAATAAAATTATTCATTATATTGAAGACCATTATGATGACATTGAAAAAGATATGAATAATCGTAATAGTACATCTAAAAAGAAGGAACTCGGGATTGATAATGCCAAAACACGCAAAAAAAGGGAAGAATTATCAGTTTCCGCTACTAAAAGCATCAAGAAAGAAAAGGTGGAAATTGTTATGAGCTTTAATTGATAATATAACTTAATAATTGATTTAATGAATTATTAAAGGACTTAAAGAGAAGTTAATATATATATTATAATAAGATGCAAGAACTGAATATCGTTGAACTTATTGAAAACAATCCAATCACAAAGCTTACAAACACATATAATATTAAATTATTGGATAAAATTAAATCAAGATTTACTGATTTTGAATCACAATTATTCGTAAGTAGTTTTTATTGTTATTTAAATTATGATAGAACAAAAGATTTTGTTATTGATTTAGATGAAGTATGGAAATGGTTAGGATTTAGTTCAAAGCAAAATGCTATTAAACTTTTAGAAAGATTTTTTAAAATTGATGAAGATTATTTTAACTCGCTTAATCTGGCGGATAAGCAAGAAAAAGAACAGCATGGTGGACAAAATATTAAAAAATTTATGTTAAATATCAGATGTTTTAAATCATATTGTTTAAAAGCCCAAACAAAAAAAGCATCACAAATTCATGATTATTATATAAATTTAGAAGAGATTATTCAAGAAGTTGTAGATGAAGAAAGTACCGAATTGAAATTACAATTACAACAAAAAGAAAATATAATTTTAGAAATAAAAGAAACAACTCAATTAGAAAAATATGAATTATTAGAAAAAACAATTTTATTACAATTTCCAGTAAATACAGAATGTATTTATATTGGAAAAATAGATGATAAAACTCTTGGAAGACATGGTTCAAAAATGTATCACGAATCGGTTATAAAATTTGGACAAACAAATGAATTGTGTGTAAGAATTAAAGACCATAAAAAAAGTTTTACAAATTTTAAATTAATAGCAGCATTTAAAGTAAATAATAAAGTGGAGATTGAAAATTCAATTAAACGACACGAAGTTTTGAAAAAACGAATTAGATCATTGGATTTACCAACAGGTCATTTTAAAGAATTATTAGCTTTAAATGAAGATGATTATACATTGGATAAAATATTAGAATTGATTAAACAAATAATAAAAGAAAAACAATATAATATTGAAAATTATAATTTAATGATTGAGAGAAATTATGAATTAGAAAATGAAGTAATTAATTTGAAAAAAGAAAATAAAATATTTAAAAAAGAAAAAGAAGAAATAAATATTAAATTACAAAATTATAAACCAGATATTACAAATAAAATTAAAGATAGTCTTGGTTCAGATTATAATTTATGTAAATCAGGTTATTATTTATATGCATTTGGAAATGATTTAAAATATAAATGTTCCATTTGTCGTCAATCTAACTTGGAACAAACGATTATTTCTTTGAAAGGACTTGATAAAGATGGAGAGATGGTATATTATACAACTGTATATTATCCATTTACGGAAAAAATTATGAATTTCTTACTATCTAAAGCTATAACAAATAGTGGAAATAATTCATTTATAGGTTCTTTTGAAAATGTGAAAAAAATTATAGATATTGTAGTAAAATTAGAAAAGTTATTAATAAATAATACAGATGATTTAGATAAAATGACAAATATATTAGATGGTAAAAATATGGAATATTGTCAGAATTTCCAAAACCCTGAAATTCCTACTATAAGAAAAGCTAAAAGAGCAATAGACCAAATAAATCCAACATCGAATGAATTTATTGCGACTTTTGAATCAATTGAAGCTGCAGGACGTGCTTTAGGATGTTCAGGATCATTAATTGGAATCGCGTTGAGAAATAAAACAACCGCAAAAGGATTTATTTGGAGACATGCTGGAATTTCAAAAGAAGATCAATTTTTAGAACAACCAGTTATAAAATTTAATTGTAAAACAGGAGAGACACAATATTTTCCCACAATTGCTGCAGCTGCAACAAATGCTAATATCTCCCCACCTGCTTTACGAAATAGAATATTAACACATCTACATGTAGACAATTTTCATTGGGGATTTGATAAATCCGCAACTCATATCAAATAATATAAATTCAATATAATAAAACAATATAAAGTTATTATTTTATTAATATTATAAATGGTATCCAGTTTAAGAAAAATTTCATCATATATACAAAAAAACAAAGAAGGAATTATTATTATACCAGCAATTATTGGAGCTCATATTGGTGGAGTATATTACAGTTATACCGGGTATCAATCAACAAAAAAAGAAGATTTTGTTTATAATATGGTAACGACAATATCACACGGGTTTTCTGGATATTGTTTTGGTGGACTTTGTGGATTTTTATGGCCAGTATCAACATTAGTTCTTATTGGTAGAAGAAGAATATATGTAAAAGATAAATAATGGTGAGTAAAATTATTTTTATTTTTTAAATTATTTTTATTTTATTGAAATATAATAAACTAGAAATAATAATATTAAAAGCATTACCCATTTCAGCTGTCCGTTTTATGTGTATTTTAGAAATACTAAATTTTAAATAATTATCAACGACAACTATCCGTTTTATGGTTCTATATCTTACATTATGTGGTGAAAGTTCATATAAAAATATTGCCAATATATCAATAATTGCTCGTTTTTTCATATAATCACGACTTTGTGAATTTTTAAATATTTTTTTTAGATAATAATATTGGTCGTCAATTTTATTATTTAATATTTTTTTTTTAAATACTTTATAAAATTTTGATATTTTACTATTTTTAATATATTGTAAAAGATTTGGAAGTGGAATTTTTCTCAAAAACTCCTCATATACATGACATTTCGGATGGTACTGACAAAAATTAACTGGACTGACAAATACTTTTAAATTTTTAATTATTCTTATATTTCTTGAAAATATCATATCATCTTTAATATTTTGTGATATATATCCCCATACCATAAGGCTAATTTCTTTAGGTAAACAATTTAAAAATTCTGTTAAATTGTTAAAATTTGGTTTAAATACATTATCCTTTTTACCAAATGATGTCATTGAATTTTCTTGTATTGTTTCTGAATCATCATCATCTTCAAATATCCCAAATTTATTGGAACGATCAAGACAATAAGTTTTATTTAAATAAGACATTTTAATTAGTTTTTGAATTGATAACAATTTATTAATT
>TBL_comb47_HYPODRAFT_10007145_pt1 | contig 11833 bp, 9 predicted proteins | sample TroBogypolimnion_40_FD_10682 | JGI IMG/M metagenome (IMG submission 10682) | reverse complement strand
CCGAAAGAGACGCCAGGATGTGCTTTGAACGTCATGCCACATCCAAGATCGAAACTGCTGATGATCTTCTGACCATCCACACCCTGGGGTTCCGCGGTGAAGCCCTTGCCTCCATCGCTTCAATTGCACAGGTCGAAATCAAGACGAAACGCCGGGAAGATGAAGTTGGTACTTGTGTTCAGATCGACGGATCGGATGTAAAAAACCAGTTCCCTGTTACCGCACCGGATGGAACCAGCATTGCAGTTAAAAATCTTTTCTTCAATGTTCCCGCCCGGCGGAATTTCCTGAAATCAAATACCCTGGAATTAAAATATATCATCGAGGAATTTTTTCGCGTTGCATTGGTCAATCCCCAGGTTTCATTCTCCTTCTACAACAATGACAAGATCCTTCATCAGCTTGCTGCATCGAACCTGAAACAACGAATCATTGAGTTGTTTGGAAATCATTTCAATCCACGTCTCGTACCGGTTGAGCAGGAATCAAGCATTGTCAGCATCTCCGGGTACATAGGCAAACCTGAGTTTGCGAAGAAAAAACGGGGTGAACAATATTTCTTTACCAACGGTCGGTTCATCAAAAATCCATACCTGCATCATTCCATCGAGAATGCCTTCAGGGAACTGATCCCCGATGATGCATTCCCGACTTATTTCATCTACCTGACCGTTGATCCGAAAACCATTGATGTCAACATCCATCCTACAAAGACGGAGGTCAATTTCCAGGATGTAAAGAATATCTATGCGATCCTGCATTCAGCCGTCAGGCAGTCGATCGGGAAATTCAACATCACTCCTTCCCTTGATTTTGAGCAGGAACAGGGACTTGTGATCCCGCCGCTTCCTCCGGGAGTCCAGGTTAAACAGCCAACCATCAACGTCAATCCTGATTACAATCCCTTTGAGAAGAAAGTAAGATCCCAGATCGATCTGCCATTATCTTCAAGGGAAAAAGCTAACAATGATAACTGGCAGAAACTCTATGATCCGCTGAAGGACCTGAGATTTCCATCTTCAGCCCCGGTGCAGGATCAGTCCCACCCACAGGAATCATTGCCAGGTTTGAACGGCGCAGAGAATGTAAAAGGACCATCCGATTACATCCAGGTCCAAAACCGGTTTATCATTGCCTCAACAAGCCAGGGCGTGGTGATCATTGACCAGCAGAATGCCCATGAAAGGATCCTCTTCGAACGGTTCCTTTCAGCCATGGATTCCGGCAACACTGCTTCCCAGCAGCAACTGCTGCCGCAGACGATCGATCTCACGCATGAAGATGCAGAATTGCTCATTGAATTTGGCACTGATTTTCATAAAGCAGGTTTCGAGATCCGCAGCCTGGGGAAAAATACAATCATCATCCAGGCGATCCCGGCCGATTGCCTTCATGAGAATATCCGTGACCTCTTTGAACGGTTGCTTGAATCGCTGAAGACTTCAAGGGATGATCCAAAAATCCAACCCGGTCAGCGACTCGCAAGATCATTATCAAAAAGCCTTTCCGTCGGACGAAACAAGAGACTTCAACAGGAAGAGATGCATTCCCTGGTTGAACAACTTTTCGCTTGCAAGATCCCCCAGGTTACTGCCGAAGGAAAACCTACAATGACAATCATCGGGTTTGAAGACCTGAAACGAAAATTTAAATGAGCCTGATCCGTGATGACAGAACAATATAGCCCTGCGGGATTCCGCCTTCTTCCGCCAGTAGTCAAGAACCTGCTTATCATCAATGCACTCTTCTTCCTGGTAACAATATCCTTTAAATCTACCTTCGGCATTGACCTGGAAAAAATGCTGGGCCTCTATTATTTCCGCTCCGATCTCTTTAAACCTTACCAGTTTGTTACCTATATGTTCATCCATGCGGATTTCTGGCACCTGGCCTTCAATATGTTTGCACTCTGGATGTTCGGATACCTGCTTGAAAATGTCTGGGGACCAAAACGGTTTCTTACCTATTATATGTTAACGGGAATTGGGGCCGGCATTGCGCAGACGATTGTACAACTCTGGAGCATGTCATCCATGGAAGCAGCAGCCGTGGCCTATAACCAGACTCCATCCCTGGATTCATTTGTCATCCTGGTGAATCATCATTTTCCTCATTATTACAGCACATTGCAGACTTTTATCATCGCCTGGACCAGCAGTCCGCAAAGCCCGGAATATACGCAGCAGTCACTCAGCTATGTTCACCAGCTGGTCCAGCTTGGAATGAATGTACCAACAATCGGGGCTTCCGGAGCCGTATATGGCATCCTGCTGGCTTTTGGAATGATGTTCCCGAATATGCTGGTTTACCTCTATTTCCTGGTTCCCATCAAGGCAAAATGGATTGTCATCGGGTATTTTGCAATCGAGCTTTTTTACGGAATCTCAAATAACCCAAACGATAACGTTGCCCACTTTGCACATATGGGTGGGATGATATTTGGCCTGATCCTTATACTTTTCTGGCGCAAACAATCGTTAAGACACTGACCTTACTTCAAGCCATTAATGAACCCATACGCCAATCCACTCGATGATGTAAAGCTCTTTTTCAGGAAGAGATCTGTACTTTCCACACTCATCCTGATCAATGTCGGAGTATGGGCATTCACAAAGGTGGTTGCCGTTATTTTCTTCCTTTTTAACCACCCCGATTCTGCAGCCTCTGAGACCTGGATACTGAGTTTCCTTGCACTTCCGGCTTCCATTGATTCGCTTTCGCTGAGACCCTGGACCCTGTTCTCATACATGTTCCTTCACCTGGATTTCTTCCATATCCTTTTCAACATGCTCTGGTTGTATTGGTTTGGAAGGATCTTCCTCGAGTATCTGAATTCCCGGCAACTTATGCTTACATATATCCTGGGAGGCCTGGCGGGAGGATTACTCTATATCCTTGGGTTTAACCTCTTCCCCGTATTTCATTCGCAGCTTTTCAGTGGTATGGCGCTTGGAGCCTCAGCTTCTGTAATGGCAATTGTAATGGCCATTTCGTGTTATGTCCCCAAGTATACGATCAACCTTCTGTTTGTCGGGAGGGTCAAGATCATCTACCTTGCCTTGGTCCTTTTCATATTTGATTTCTTTGAAATACCCGGGGGGAATTCGGGCGGACACCTGGCACATATCGGTGGCGCACTCTGGGGGTTTCTGTTTGTCGTTTTCCTGAGAAAAGGAATTTTTTCCGGGATGAGAGGAAGCTATCAGGGCTGGAATTTCAGGCTTGGGAAACTTTTTAATCGTGTAAAGAAACAGCAGCCCCCAAAGAATCCCTACTATTCGAGGCCTAAAACCGATGACGAGTACAATGTAGGGAAACTTGATAACCAGAAGAAGACCGATGCCATACTTGAGAAAATATCAAAAGGCGGGTATGACAGCTTATCGAAAGATGAAAAAGCATTTCTATTCAAAACTTCAGGTAAGAACAATTGAACCCTATGTCTGCAAAAAAAGGTAAGAAAAAATCAACGGTTGTCAAGATCCTGCTTTCGATCCATATCATCTTTCTGATTTGCCTCCTTGCTTCATACATTGCTCCGTTCATCAGCCCGGCAAAGATGTGGATCTTCGCATTCTTTGGACTGGCCTACCCGATCTGGCTTTTCATCAACCTCTTCTTTCTTCTGATCTGGATCTTGCTGTTTAAAAAATATGCCTGGCTTTCGGTCATTATGATCCTGATAGGAGTCAACCACCTGCTCTCAATATTTCCTGTAAGTCTTTCCAATACAAAGGTTGCGCCTCCCGGGTCTTTAAAAATCATGACTTATAACGTTCATAGTCTGTATGGTATTTCTAACAAGCAAATCCTCCCGGGAATCAGATCAAAAGTTACTGAATTTCTGGCTGTGCAAAATCCGGATATTCTTTGTATCCAGGAGTTCTATGTAAGAAGTGAAGACAGCTCAAAGGTCCTGGAAAGGGTTACAAAGCAAATCGGATCGAAATATTTTACCTTTAAAAATTACCAGGAAACCAAGGACCGGAAAAGAATCAATGCATTGGCTATCTTTTCCAAATTCCCTATCATTGGTAATGGTTTCATTCGGATGAACAACAGGAATGTCTTCTGCCTTTNCGCTGATATGGTCGTCAATGGCGTCAAGGTCCGGGTATATGACCTGCATCTCGAGTCCATCAAATTCGGAAATGAGGATTATTCATTTTATGCACACCTTACGGAGCAGGAAAAAAAACCTGATACTTCTGGATTCAGTGCAAGTTCATTGAAGATTTTCACTAAATTAAAAAAAGCATTTGAATTACGGGCTGAACAGGTCGACCTGCTGAAACAGGATATCAGCAGATCCCCGTTTCCTGTGATCGTTTGCGGTGATTTTAATGATCCGCCAACCTCGTACACGTATCGAGTGATGTCATCCCACCTTAGGGATTCATTCATCAAATCGGGGAAAGGCTTATTTGGAAATACTTATGCAGGGAATTTTCCATCGTTCAGGATTGATTATATTCTGCTGGACAAATGCTTTGAAGCCTACAATTATCAAAGGCCCAAAGAAGATCTTTCAGACCACTACCCGGTGTCGGTATATGTTCACATGACACCTGCGGAATAATAGCCCAATGGGAAGATGAACTTCAAACTTACTTCTGATTATATTCCGACCGGAGATCAGCCGGAAGCCATCAGGCAGCTTGTGGAAGGCCTTCAGCGCGGAGATCCTGCGCAGGTGCTCGTGGGTGTGACCGGTTCGGGCAAGACCTTCACCATTGCGAATGCGCTCCAGCAAGTCAACCGGCCGGCCATTGTATTAAGCCACAATAAAACACTNGCGGCCCAACTCTATGGAGAGTTCAAACAATTTTTTCCCGAGAATGCCGTCGAATTTTTTGTCTCCTATTATGATTATTACCAGCCGGAAGCCTATCTGCCGGCAACAAATACGTACATCGAGAAAGATCTTTCCATCAATGATGACATTGAAAAGCTGAGACTCAGCGCATCCTCAACGCTGCTTTCGGGCCGCAGGGATGTGATTGTGGTCGCATCAGTCTCCTGCATCTATGGCATCGGGAACCCCGATGATTTCACGACTAACATACTCCATGTCAAAACCCGGGCAAAACTCGTCAGGAACCAGTTCCTGTACGCACTGGTTGACAGCCTTTATTCAAGGACTGAAGGTGATTTTACACGCGGGAAATTTCGTGTGAAGGGTGACACGGTCGATATCTTCCCGGCCTACCTGGACATTGCTTTTCGCGTGATCTTTTTCGGGGATGAGATTGAAGAGATTGAATCTTTTGATCCGCAGACCGGGCAACGAATTGAGAAAGTAGATGAGGTTTCAATTTATCCTGCCAACATCTTCGTCACATCGAAAGAAAAGATGAAGCAGGCGATCTATGAAATCCAGGATGATATGATGAAGCAGGCTGCCTACTTCCGTGAGATCGGCAAGGACTTTGAAGCAAAAAGGCTCGAAGAAAGAGTAAGCTATGATATTGAGATGATGCGTGAACTGGGCTATTGCTCCGGCATTGAAAATTACTCACGGTATTTTGATGGACGTACCCCTGGCTCAAGGCCCTTTTGCCTTCTTGATTTTTTCCCGGATGATTACATCCTTATCATCGATGAAAGCCATGTAACCATTCCACAGGTTAGGGCCATGTTCGGCGGCGATCGTTCACGCAAGCAAAACCTTGTGGAATACGGGTTCCGCCTGCCTTCCGCATTGGATAACCGGCCGTTGAAATTCGATGAATTCGAAGCCATGATCAACCAGGTCCTGTTTGTCAGCGCCACCCCGGCTGATTATGAGCTTCAGAAATGCCAGGGAATCATCGTGGAGCAGGTGATCCGGCCGACAGGCTTGCTGGATCCCATCGTTGAGATCAAACCCAGCCTGAACCAGATTGATGACCTGCTTGACGAAATCAACCAGCGTGTGCTGAAGAATGAAAGAACCCTGGTTACAACGCTGACAAAGCGCATGGCTGAAGAGCTTTCAAAATACTTCACACAGCTTGAACTCCGGTGCCGTTATATCCATTCGGACGTTGATACCATGGAAAGAGTAGAGATCCTTCGTGATCTGAGGATGGGGGTCTTTGATGTCCTTGTTGGAGTGAACCTTTTGAGGGAAGGTCTGGATCTTCCGGAGGTTTCCCTTGTGGCGATCCTGGATGCAGACAAGGAAGGCTTTTTACGATCTGAACGCTCACTCACGCAAACAGCAGGAAGGGCTGCCCGAAACATCAACAGCAAAGTCATCATGTATGCGGATAAGATCACGGATTCCATGCAGCGAATGATCAATGAAACCAATCGCAGGAGGGAAAAGCAGATCTCCTATAACATTGCAAATAACATCACACCGACCCAGATTGTAAAGAGCACGTTCGATATTCTCGGGCAGACCGCAGTAATGGATTCCCAGGACAAGTCACCACGGTCGTATGTTGAAAAAGAAGCCATCGATATTGCTGCAGATCCTGTCATTCCATACCTGCCAAAAGAAAAACTCCAGAAGCTTGTTGCCAAATCCCGGAAATCCATGGAAGCTGCCGTTAAGGAGCTGGATTTCCTGGAGGCTGCCAGGCTGAGAGATGAAATCTCAGCACTGGAGAAGCTTCTGGAGTCCAAATAAATTTTACAGAACTATTTTACATCCACAAGTTCTACGTCAAAGACGAGGGTGGAATACGGTGTGATCTCTCCCATGTCACGCTCACCATAAGCAATTGAAGATGGAACGATCAGGATGGCTTTTCCGCCTTTTTTCATCAACGCAATACCTTCATCCCAACCTTTGATCACCTGGCTTTTTCCCAGTTCGAACTCAAATGGCTTTCCGCCCCTGTCGCGTGAAGAATCGAATTTTTTGCCATTCAGCAAGGTTCCTGTGTATTGAACAGAAACTTTTTTACCGGCTGTAGCCTGGGGACCTGTTCCCTTTACTTTCTCAATGTAATAAAGACCGCTTGCGGTTGGTTTTGCAGTGATCTTGTTATCTTTCAAATATTTTTGTAACAGGCTGGTTTCACCTTTCTTTGCTCCGTCAATTTTCTGATCAGCTTTCTTTTTCTGTTCAGCTTTTGCCTTGTCGGATTCGGCTTTGCTCAGAACATCTACGATCTCAACATCATAAACCAATGTTGAAAAGGAAGGAACCAGTGTGCCTCTGCCCTGCTCACCAAAAGCAAGAACTGATGGAACGATCACTTTGGCTTTTCCGCCTTTGGCCATCATGCCAATGGCTTCTTCCAGTCCTTTTGTATCAAAACGTTTGCCATATTCGAATTCAATAGGCTCAGGGCGGTCATGGGTGGTGAAAACCTGTTTTCCGTCAATCAGGGAAACTACAAATTGAAGTTTAACCATAACGCCGGTATCGATTTTCATTCCTTTACCTTTTTCTGTCTCAATAAAATATATCCCTGAAGCAGTCGGGGCAACAGTTATTTTATTGGCCTGGATATATTTTTTCAGTGACTCATCTTCCTTTTTCTTAAGATCAGCCGGGTTTTCGATCATTTTCATATGAACAGAGAACTGAACAACGCTATTGCTGTCGACAAATGCAGGACGGGATGGTTGCTTGAAAGTGCGTTTGAATAAGGAATCTGCAGGAATGATGAATATTGCGCTGTCGCCTGCCGACATCATTTTCATACCCGTGTAGAGATCACCTTTATAATCTGACGGGGGAACCTGCAAACGAACAGAACCCTGGGGCGTTTTTTTACTGTCCAATAAAACAGAATCTTTGCTCTTTGATTTAATGATCAACTTGTAATCGAGGGTGACCCAGTCTCCTACCTTCGGTTTAATGGTGTCTTTGCTTACCTTATACAGTTTGTAATACAATCCTGAGTCTGTTTTATCAAAGCCGGGATATTTGGATGAACACGCCAGTGAGGCAAAGACAACCAGCAGAATAACTGCCAATGGTTGAAAAAACACTTTTTTCATAGATAATTGTTTATGATTATTATTTGGGTTATTTGATTTCTACCAGTTCGACATCATAGACCAGCGTAGCATTCTGGGGAATTCTTTGCTGATCGCCAAGCAAGCCAAAAGCGAGGTGCGAAGGTAATATAAATTTTGCACGATCTCCAACTTTAAGCAGCAAAATTCCTTCTTCCAGCCCGGTTTCAACACCACCATGACCGATTTTGAAGATCTTCGGTCCGTCAGCGGCAGACGAATAACAAAGGTTGCCATTAAGAAGTCTGACAGTATACTGAAGTGTCGCAATTTTGCCGCTGGCCGATTTCTTCCCGCTCCCCTGCTTATAGATCATAGACCTTAATCCTGTCGGGCTCTTTGTCATACTCCAGTGATACCGTAAAATGAAGTCATCAATTTCACGGTCTTCAGTTTTCAGGATACCTTTATTGTAATTTACCACGGTGTCATCCATCATGCCAAGATGATGTGTTGAATAAGCAGGTTCAGGCTCGTCGCTGCACGATGTAAAAAGCAATGGAATCAGCAGGAAGGCAGGGACGATCAGTCGGGAGATCATCCGTTCTGGGTTTATTCGCATTAATAAACAGAATTTAGCTGCTCCTGAAAAACCGGCAGAAGATTTTCAAAGACTGCCACTGTATCCTTCAGGGATAACTTGCTGTTGGCTCCGGCCGCATTCACATGACCACCACCATCAAAATACTTACGGGCGATGTCATTCACCGAAAATTTCCCCTTGGATCGCAGCGATACTTTGATAATTCCTTCGCGTTCATAAAAAAGAGCGGCAAAATTAACGTCTTCAATGGAAAGAGCGTAATTCACGATGTCTTCGGTATCTCCGATTTGATGATTAAAACGGTCCAGTTCCTCCTTTGTCAGCGCAATATATGCAGCATGATACACGGGCAGCACAACAAGTTTCTCGCTGATCGCATAACCCAGGAGCCTGAGCCTGCTTTCGGAATAGGTGTCGTAAACAAGCCTGTGTATATGCTCACCATCGATGCCCCGGTGGTAAAGATCGGCCGTGATCAGGTAGGTCTTTTCATAGTTGCAGGAATAACTGAAAGAACCTGTGTCTGTGATGATACCTGCATAAATGCAGGTGGCCATGTCGGTATCAATTTTCTCCTTGTCACCCGAATCGGTAATGAAATCATAGATCAGTTCAGATGTCGATGACGTTTTTGTATTGGAGATCATGAAATCAAAATCACCGGCCGGCTGGGTATGATGATCAATCAATAACTTTACGGCAGAAGATTGCCTGAAGTCCTGCTCGGCATTGCTTAACCTCCCGAGACTGTTGAAATCCACGCAGAAGATCAATTCTGCTTCACGGATATGCATCTGGCAGATCTCTTTATCCTTGTCAAATACCAGCAGGTTATCATGAAACGGCATCCATTGTAAAAACCCGGGATCCGGATCCGGGATCATGACATTTACTGAATGTCCGGTTTTTTTCAGGTAACCAAAAAGTGCCAGGCTGGAACCAATAGCATCCCCGTCAGGATTGGTATGCGTGGTAATCAGTATTTTCCGGGGCTGCTGGAGAAGACTATGAATACTGAGAAAGTCGTTTTTTTTCAAGAAGTTTGATTTTCCGTGTAATGGCTGCAAAATTAATAAATAAATAGTTAATTTTACACGCTCATAAAACGCCGCTCAAATGTCAGGTAACAGAACATTTACAATGATCAAGCCGAGTACTGTCAAAGGACGACTGGAAGGTAAGATCCTGTCCCACATACAGGAATCCGGATTCCATATTGTCGCACTGAAAAAGACGCAACTTTCAAAAGAACAGGCCGGTAAATTTTATGAAGTACATAAGGAGAGACCTTTTTATGCTGACCTGGTTGAATTCATGTCATCCGGTCCGATTGTAGCTGCTATCCTCGAAAAGCCCAATGCTGTTGAAGAATTCCGTACCCTGATCGGGGCAACTGATCCTGCAAAGGCAGAGCCTGGAACGATACGGAAGTTATACGGAATTTCCCTGAGTGAAAATGCCGTTCATGGCTCTGACAGCGACGAAAATGCGGCTATTGAAGGCGCGTTCTTCTTCTCAGGAACAGAACAATACTAGAATCATTCCGGGAAATACTCCTTATAAGTCTGGTTCTTATAGAAGAAGACAATCTTTTCAATTCTATCCTCTTTCTTAGCCTTTTCAATCTTCTCAACTGGTTTTTCTTCGGTTGAAAATGATTTTTTCTTTAAGGGCCTCTCGGGTTCAACCCTGGCTGGTTCTGAAGGCAATTCGACTTCACGATCCACCACCGGTAAAGGCAAGGCAGAAAATTCAATTTCCGTCTGGGAACCATTCCTGAATAAATTCCCTTCTCCGGATAACAGATAGTCAGGATTGATATCCGGAAATCTTTTGATGATCTTCTGGATAAATTCCAGACTCGGTTTATTCCTTCCGGAAATCAGGTGTGAAATATTTGACCTCTGAACACCGATTTCTTCGGCAAATTGAGAAGGTGATAATTGCTTTACTTTTAAAACTTCCAGTATACGATCGACCATAAATTTGGGAATTTGTTATTACAAAAGTAATGCATTTTTGTAAATAATGTATACAGTTGAAAAAAAGATGGTTTTTAAATATTACCTGAAGTTAAAGTTTAATAATAGTATGCATTGTTCTGAACTTAAACTAATTATTATTTTGTATTTGTCGCTTAAATAAGTTTGTTTACAATTAGTAATTTGAGCGATTATCTATTTTGTCAATTATTATCACATTTCACATTGATCAAACCCATCAACCATTTGGATACAACGTTATTCCCCCCGGTTGTACAATCTTTGATTATCTATTAACAATCAATCTTTAACAGGATAATCCAAACAGTGATTCTGTTTCATGACCTCGTATTGTTGCTTCTGTAATTCTTCTTGATGAATGGATTTATTGCAATTTTTTCTGTAGATGTTAATCAACAAATCATTTCGTTTGTTTACTTTTAGATAACATATTGTAAACTAATCATTGTTTACATATGTACATTTGTAAACATCAGGAAGTAATTCTTATAGGAATAAAATTGTCCATAAATCCAAAACTGATGGATTAAATCAAATGAAATGTTGTTGAATCAATAAGATAATAAAAACGGGAGCACCTGATTAAGGCCTCCCGGGTATTGTTTACATTTTAAAAAATTATGTTAACAATTAATGCACAAGATTAATCATGTAACATTACTAATGTATCAATTTACATTTTTATTAAGTGAATGTTTTCTGAGAAGAAAGGTGAATTGATAGACAGAATATATATTCCGGGAAGGCAATTTTTTCCCGGTTCCAGATGAACCAGGTTGTGTCCGGGAGTGAGAATATACGTCATATGGAAAACAACCTGGCCAAGTTCATTGTATAGATTTGCTTCTACCCTATCACCTTTTGTTGAAGAACAACTGATGTAAAGATCCTGGCTGAACGGGTTTGGATATACGCTGCTGACCATGATCTTCTTATCCGGAACGCCGAGGTAATTGATAGCTGCGGAGAAGTCAGGAATGCCATAGCCGGTAAGTGTATCCGGGGCGCTGTAATGGCTTGCACTCATTTCAATGGCCTGATAAAGATTGGCTACGCTGACCTCGGGTTTTGTTTGCCAAAGGCAGGCTACCAATCCGGCTGTTATTGGGGAAGAAAAAGATGTACCGCTGGAGTAATAAAAGGATGAATCAGGCCCTGCAACAATCGCCATCTGGCCCTGGGCGGCTACATTAGGCTTTACAGCCCCTCCGGGTAGCCCGTGTGAGCTGAAAGCAGCATAATTACCATTCGCATCAACGGCTCCTATAGCCAGAACAGAATCCCCATCCGCAGGTACGCTTATGTATCTCCAGGGCTGACTTCCTTC
>TBL_comb47_HYPODRAFT_10007143_pt1 | contig 11835 bp, 10 predicted proteins | sample TroBogypolimnion_40_FD_10682 | JGI IMG/M metagenome (IMG submission 10682) | reverse complement strand
CTCAACGCGGTCAACGCGATGATCGGGGCCGGGGTGGGCGGGGTGGAGTTCGTCGGGGTGAGCCTGACGGAAGCGAGGCTCGGGAGGTCCCGGGCGGCCACTGACATCCGGTTCGGAACGGAGACGCGCTTTGGAACCGGGGGCGACCCGGAGACTGCGTGCGGCACCGAGCTGGTGAACGAGTGCGGTTACATTTATGCCGATTTCAACGACCTGAAGACGGTCATGGCCCTCCGTCGGCTGGTCGTTATCGTGGTGCCGGCGCTTCTGGTTGCCGTTTTCCCCCTTACTCCGGCCCCTTGTTCCAGGCGAACCAGTAAAAGCCGAGCTCCTTGGTGAGATCCATGAACTTGGCGAAGCTGACCGGTTTCACCAGGTAGCTGTTGGCGTGGTGCTCGTACGCCATGGCGACGTCGCGCTCGGCCTCGCTCGTGGTGAGGACCACGACGGGGATCCGCTTGGTGTCGTCATGCGACTTGAGGGTCCTCAGCACCTCGAGGCCGTCGACGCGCGGCAGCCTCAGGTCCAAAAGGATCAGGTGCGGCCTGGGGGCCGCGCCCGGGGCGGCGAAGCGGCCGCGCTGGAACATGAAGTCCAGCGCCGATTCGCCGTCCTCGACGTGCACCACCCGGTTGCCCACCCGGTTGTTCTGCAGCCCCCTGATGACCAGCTCGGCGTGGTCCTGGTTGTCCTCGACCAGCAATATGGTGATCTGTTCTCCGCTCATGGCACAGCCTCCTTGGTTGGGTCCTTCAGGGTGAAGCAGAAGGTGCTCCCGAGCCCTTCCCCCTCGGACTCGACCCAGATCCTCCCCCCGTGCACCTCGACGATCCGCTTGGTGATGGCGAGCCCCACCCCGGTCCCGCTGGAGCGCGGGTCCAGCTTCTCGAAGAGGTCGAACACCTTGGTCCGGTACTCCTGCCTGATCCCAAGGCCGTTATCCCTGACGAAGAAGACCGGACCGCCGGGGTCCTGGCGCACCCCGACCAGGACCCGCGGCTCCCCCACGGTCCCGGTGGCGAACTTGACGGCGTTGTCGATCAGGTTCTCCAGGACCTGCAGCATGCGGGGCCGGTCCACGGTCACCTCCGGCATCCCCTCGGCGACCTCTATCCGCGCCCCCGCGCCGGAGATCCGCCCGGAGACGACCTCGAGCGCCTCCCGGACCAGGTCGTTGAAGGGAACCCGCTCCAGGGGCGCCGCCTTGCGGCCGATGCGGGAGAGCTCCAGGAGCTCGTCGAGCAGCTGCTTCATCCGCTCGGCGGCGAGCGAGATCCGGGTCACGCTGGAGTCGAAGCGCTCCGCATCGCGGGCGGCGAAATCCTCCTGGAGGAAACCGATGAATCCGGTGATGGTGATGAGCGGGCTCTTCAGGTCGTGGGACACCGTGTAGATGAAGCGCTCCAGCTCGGCGGTCTTCTCCTGCAGCTCCGCGATGAGCTGCTCGCGCTCGGCTTCGGCGAGCTTGCGCGTGGTGATGTCCTCGATGATGCTGACGAAGTAGGCCGGCGCCCCGGCGTGGTCGCGCACCAGCGAGGAGGTCTGGCTCACGGTGACCGGGGTGCCGTCGCCCCGCAGCAGGCGCTGCTCGGCCGTGTAGCTCCCGGTCCGGCCCGAGAGGGCCCCCTGGAACAACTCCTCGGCGCCCTGCCGGTCGTCGGGGTGGCAGGAGGACCGGGAGGGGCGCCCAGAGAGCTCGGCCGCACCGGAGCCGAGCAGGTCGCACAGCTTGCGGTTCACCAGGAGCCACCTGCCGTCCAGTCCGACCATGGCGACCCCCACCGCGGCCTGCTCGAACACGGCCCGGAAGCGCTCCTCGCCCAGGAGCAGCTCGCGGTTGGAACTCTCCAGCGCCTCCGATTTGACCCGCAGCTCCAGGATCCGCTCCTGCAGGTCCCGGTTCAGCTGCTGGTTCTCGGCCAGGGCCCGCGAGAGGCTCGGCATGGCGATCGCCTTCGGGATGAGCGGGATGAAGAGGACCGCGGAGACCAGGGAGATGACGGCGGTGACCGCCTTCACGACCCCCTCGGCCCAGTAGGCCGGCACGAAGATGGTGTAGGCCGCCAGGAAGTGGGTGGTGCCGCAGGAGAAGATGAACAGGGCGAAGAGCAGCAGGATCCGGTAGAACAGGAGGTCGCGGCGCCTGAAGAGATAGTAGAACATGGCGAGCGGGATGGAGTAATAGGCGAGCCCGGTGAGCAGGTCGGAGAGGACGTGGAGCCAGACCAGGCCCGGCTGCCAGGCGAAGCAGAATCCGTGGGCCATGAGATTGCTCATCGCATGGTCGTGTGACATGGGGGCGCTCCTCCCTGGGGCCTTGTGTGCGGTTCCTTGCCGCCGCTCCAGATGTAGCACCCTCCCAGGGGTCTTGTAAACAGTTATTGCGCGCCCCGCAGCGCCCCGCGCCCGGGGGGCAGCGCCGCCGGGGCCCCGGGGAGCTAGAACCGGAGCGGCGACGGCTGCGGGGCGGGGGCGCGGGGGGGCTGTGCGAGGACCGCCGAGATCTTCTGGTTCAGGGTGGCCATGTCGAAGGGCTTCTGGATGAAGTGCATCCCCTCCTGCAGCACGCCGCGCCGGGCGATCAGGTCCGAGGTGTAGCCGGACATGAAGACCACCTGCAGCTCCGGGCGCAGCGCCGCGATGCTGTCCGCCATCTCCTTGCCGCTCATGACCGGCATGATGACGTCGGTCAATACCAGGTCGATGCGGCTGTCGGCCGACCGGCAGATGCCGATCGCCTGCAGGGGCGACATGGCGGCGATGACCGTGTAGCCCGCGCACTGCAGCATCTGGGAGGTCATCCGGCGCACCGATGCGTCGTCCTCGACCAGGAGCACCACACCGGTCCCCCGGGGCGCACCGGGGCCGGGCGGCTCGGGCGGTGCCGGTTCCTGGCGCAGGCGCGGCAGCAGGATGGTGAATTCGGCCCCCTGTCCGGGGTCGCTGCGCACCCCGATGAAGCCGTTATTCTGGGCGATGATGCCGTAGACGGTGGCCAGGCCGAGTCCGGTGCCGCGCCCCAGTTCCTTGGTGGTGAAAAACGGCTCGAAGAGGTACTCCAGGGTCTGCCGGTCCATGCCGAGCCCGTCGTCCCGGACCGAGACGCTGACGTACTCTCCTGGGGGGACCTCCTGGTGCTGCAGGGAAAAGGGGGCTGCCGCGGCCAGGTTCGCCGTCGCGACTACCAGGTTCCCTCCGCGGGGCATGGCGTCGCGGGCGTTGACGGCGAGGTTGACCAGGATCTGGTCCATCTGGGTCGGGTCGATCCTGACGTTCCAAAGGTCCGCGCCGGGGAGAAAGCTCAGGCGGATGTCCTCCCCGATCAGCCGGTTCAGGGTCCTCTCGGTCTCCCGGATCAGGTCGTTCAGGCGGACCACCTTGGGGGAGATCAGCTCCTTGCGCGAGAAGGCGAGCAGCTGGCGGGTGATGTCCCGGGACCGGTTGGCCGCCTTGATGACCTCCCCCAGGTTGAGGCTCAGCTGGTCCCCCTCGGGGAGTCCCACCTTGGAGAGCTCGGCGTAACCGAGGATCACGCTCAGCATGTTGTTGAAGTCATGCGCGATGCCGCCTGCCAGCCTCCCGATCGACTCCATCTTCTGGGACTGCAGCAGCTGCTCCTCGAGCTTCTTGCGCTGGGTGATGTCCTTGGCCATGGAGATCACCAGGCGCCTGCCGTCCGGCAGCAGGCCCAGGGGGCCGGAGCTGAAATCCCAGACCCGCTGCTCGCCCCGGCTCGTGGTGATGACCAGCTCCCCGTCGTTGGAGCGCTGCCCCATCCGGTACAGGTTGTCGATCTGCTCGCGGACCTCGGCGTGCCGCTCGCCGCAGGCCCTGCTGGTCCACTCCCCGGTGGTCGGGATCTCGCAGTGGCGGTAGCCGGTCTCCTCGGTCCAGGAGTTGCTGATCAGCAGGATTTCGCCGTCCTCGGCGTGGATCATGGTCGGGATGGGGGAGTTCAGCACGGCCAGGCGGAAGCGCTCTTCGCTTGCCCTGAGGCGCAGTTCGGCGCGCATTCTCTCGGTGATGTCCGTGATGAAGGCGAAGTAGCATTCCGGGGCGCCGGCCGGGTCCCCCTTCAGGTGGACGAAGAGTTCCACGGGGACCGGGGTGCCGTCGCAGCGGAGGAACTCCCCCTGGTAGCGCACCGGGACCCGGGTGCGGCGCAGTTCGGCGAGCGCCGCCCCCTCCGCCTGCCGGAAGCCGGGACCCGTGATCCCCTGCCACCAGTTGAGGGCCAGGAGGTCGGGGCGGCGGTAACCGAGCAGCGTCTGCAGCGCCTCGTTGCAGCCGCTCAGGCGCCCGTCGGGCAGTGCGATGGCCAGGGGCTGGGAGGAGTGCTCCAGGAGGTCGGCGAGCAGCGCGCTCTGCTGCTGGGTTTCCAGCAGGTGCTCCTCGGCCCGCACCCTCTGCCGCTTCTCGCGGTACTCCCTGATGGTGGCGCGGCAGACGTCGGGGAGCGCGAGGAGCGAGGCTTCCGACTTGGCGATGTAGTCGGTGGCGCCCGCCTTCATGGCGTCGACCGCTACCGATTCGTCCCCGTGGCTGGTCAGCAGTATGAAGGGGGAGGAGCGCCGCGGCTTGCCGGCGTAGCGCCTGAGGATCTCCAGGCCGGTCCCGTCGGGGAGCAGGTAGTCGCAGAGCACCAGGGCCGGCGCCGAGCTGTCCAGGATGGCGCAGGCCTGCGCGAGGCTGCCGACGACCACCAGACGCAGTTCGTCGCGTGCCCGGCTGAAGGCGCGTCGCACCAGCTCGGCGTGATCCTCGTTGTCCTCGATGAGCAGCACGAAGTTTTCGGAAGTCGTCGTTTCCATGGGTTCTCAAGGCCGGGAGCGCTGGTCCGGCGCCGGCGTGGCGCCGCTTGGTTCCGGCCGGCGGGAGCCCGATTACGCTGGCGCGGGGAGGCCGCATAGCTTCCGGAGGGAGCGCCCGTCCAGTCCCGCCGGAACATCTGGCCCATAACGGCTTATCGGGATGGCAGCGACGCTCCTTGACCCGAGAATTGTTATAGTTGTCCAATCCGGCGCCGAGCGCCTGCCGCCCCGCCGCGCTGCCGGAGCCGGGAAAGGGAGGGAGCCGCCTTTCCCGGCAGGAAGCTGCCCGGTGCGCTGCCGGTCGCGGCAGGAGCTACCCGCAAAGATCCGCTCAGCTCCGGGAGCTCTGGCAAGCGGCACCGAATTACGCTACAATGATAGGCGCCTTGGTCCAGGGTGGAGCGATTGAGCCAACCTGCGCCGGCCCGGGATGCCGGAGCCCCGACCGATACCCTCTCACCTCAAGGAGCGTCACATGAACAGCCTGCCGTTTAATTCCATAGAACCGATGCTCGTCTCCTCGTTGGCGCAGCTCGCAGCGGCCGGCGCCAAGGTCTCCTCATCTTTCGAGGAACTGGTTGGCAGTGCCGGGGAACTCGCCGCAGCCGAAAAGGCTTTCCTGGCCGTGAGGTACGCCGTCCCGGATGGCGGTGACTATGAGGATGAGGAGGAAAACCAGCAGGTGGAGGACGCGCTGACCTTGTGCGAGGCTGCCGAGTTCGATCTGGCGAGTGCCCTGGAGCGCACCCTGGGCGAAATGCTGGAGCAGGAGCGGGTGCTTGACGAGGCCCGGCGCACCCTGCTGCAGATCAAGGGGGCGCTGCAGGAGCGCACCCACGAGCTCTCCCCGCCCATGGAACTCGGCCCGAAGCCCGGCTGTGTCTGTTCCTAGCAGCCCCCGAGCGGATCACGGGGATGGTTCTTGGCAGGCAGGAAAGCCGGCAGCGGCAGCCCTCTGGCGAAGGTTCGCTAACTGCATGCCGCGGGGCACTCCGTGGCAGCTTCCCCCGCCAGGGGTGAGGAAGGTCAGATGAGCCGCCAGGGGTGAGGAAGGTCAGACGAGCCGCCAGGGTGGAGGAAGGTCAGACGAGCCGCCTAGGGGGAGGAAGGTCTGTTGATCCGCCAGGGGAGGGGATCCATGGTCACGGCTCGGGACCTGCCGGAGCCGGAGCCGGCACGACCTTCAACCACCCTCTGGCGCACCGGTTCACGTACGGATAGTAGCCGCTCGGATCGCTGCAGTAATACCAGAACTGCTCGGGAGCTTGCGGCTCGATGTAGGTTTCCGGCCCGCTCTGCAGGACCAGCGGGCTTGGATAGGAATAAGGATAATAGTACGGGTAACCATCCCACCACCAGGGGCCGAACGGGTCGAAGACAAAGTCCACGCCGCCGTGCCCGTGCCCGCGAAAACGCCCGCCTTCGAAGTGGCCGCGCCCGAAATGACCGCCGCTGTGACCCCCACCAAAGTGACCGCTGCTTTCCAGGTGACCGCCCCCAAAATTACCGCCACCAAAATGTCCGCCACCGAAATGACCGCCACCTGAGTGGCCGCCACCTCCAAAGGCGTCAGCCGCCAGGGGATGTGCCACTACCAGGGCGAGGATTGCGAGGAAGAGGACTAGGAATTTTTTCATGGCATCCTCCGAGGTTCGGGAGGGCCTGTGCGCAGTGCTGTCTCAAATTCTCCCGACCTGTCTTAGTCGGGCGTCTTTCCTGGTCCCGGCTGTTTCCGGATCAACGCTGGACGCCTGACTAACTCCAGCAAACTCAGAGACTGTCGTTTCGTGGAGCTATTATTAGTATACTCTCCGGAATGTGGAAAGAATAAGGAAACACGAGATGCCTGCAGCCGGGGGCTGGACGCCGCTTTCCCCTTTCCCGTGGCTTTGGCAAAAGCTCCCCCCGCCTCCGGGAGCGGGCCGGGTGAGGATTTGAGGCCGAAGGGATACGGCGCTGAAAAACGACATCACTGCCTGGCAGAGCCTTTCCAGGTGGCCTCCCCTCTGGTATTATTGCTATTGTGTTAGATGTGGTTAATTTGTGGCGGGGGGAGGGAGCCTTTCCAGCGCCAGGTGACCCACGGTTCCGGAACCGGTTATGGAGGTGTGGAATGAAATCGACAGTCAAGCCCACGGTCTCGTTACTGCTCGTCGAGGACGAAGAGATCACCCTGAAGCTTCTCGCCGCCATCCTTGCCAAGAAATATCCCCAGATCGCCATCCATACCGCCGGCGACGGCAGCAGGGGGCTGGAACTCTTCGGGGAGCACAGGCCGGATATCGTCATCACCGACGTCAACATGCCAGAAATGAGCGGCATGCAGATGGCCGGCGCCATGAAGGCCAGCCGGGCCGGCGTGAAGATCATCGTGCTGAGCGCGGGAGCCGGCAACCCCGACCTGGAGCCGGCGAACGGGGCAGTGGCGGCGGTGGATCACTACATTTCGAAGCCGATTAATTTCGCGGTCCTTTTTGCGGCGATCGACAACTGCCTTGCCGATATCGCCGCACACCCGGCCCCCACCGGCGATTGGCTGGCCCTTGGCGCCCTGCTGGACGCCCTGGAGGGAGACCAGCATGCCCTGGTGGAACTGATAGGCGATTTCCTGGACTCCTATCCGGCCCAGCTGGAACGCATTGCTGCCGCCATCCGCGCCGGCGACGCCCGTCACCTGGAAAAAAGCGCCCACCATTTCAAGGGCTGCCTGGGGATCTTCTGCCGCAACGAGCCGCTGGCGCTGACTCAGCGCTTGCTGGAGATGGGGGAGCAGGAGACCCTGTCCCGGGCCCCCGAGACCCTGCAGCAGCTGCAACGGGAGCTGGAGCAGCTGGTGACCGGCCTTCGGGAGTTCGCCGGACGCTAAGCCCGGGATGCCCGATCCCCTATTGTCTCAGTCACCTCCCATGACGCCAAGCCAGCCTTGCTCTTTAGCACCCTGCCGGACCGGCGCCTCGCCCTCCTCCAGGAGCTTTTTCAGTTTTTCCAGGGCCCTGGTCTCTATCTGGCGTATCCTTTCCCGGGTGACGCCGAAGCTCTTTCCTATGTTGTCGAGGGTCTGGGGCTCCTGGTCGTCCAGGCCAAAGCGCAGCGTCAGGATCTTTTGTTCGATGTCGCTTAAGGTCTTGATCCAGCCGCACACCAGCTCGTGCCGGTTGAGGTCCTCCAGCAGGATCTCCGGGGAGACCGCCGAGCTGTCCTCGATGCCGTTCAACAGGAAGTAGTCGTTGTTCTCACCCATGGGCTGCTCGAACCAAAAGGTTTTCTTCAAAAGCACCAGGAGGCCCCGCACCTGGGGCAGGTCCATTTCCAGGCTCTCGGCCAGTTCCGCTACGCTCGGCTCGCGGCTCAACCGGCGCACCAGGTCGTGGGTCATGCGGATCATCTTGTTGATGTTCTCGGAGACGTGCACCGGCAGGCGGATGATGCGCGCCTGGTTCACCAGGGCCCGCTCGATCCCCTGCCGGATCCACCAGGTGGCGTAGGTGGAAAAGCGGCACTCCTTGGAGAGCTTGAAACGGTCCACCGCCTTGATGAGCCCGACGTTCCCCTCTTCGATCAGGTCCAGGAAGGGGACCCCGCGGTTCCGGTAGCGTTTGGCGCTCTTCACCACGAGGCGCAGGTTGGCACGGATCATGTGGTCCCGTGCTGCCCGGTCGCCCTGGCTGACCCTTCTTGCCAGCTCCCGCTCCTCGCTCGCGGAGAGCAGCTTGGTTTTCTGTATCTCGCGCAGGTAGAGCCTGATCGCGGCGTCGTAGCTCTGCCACCTGGTGGTATCCGCCTCGCTCCCGGCCGGGTCGGGGTCCAGTCCCACCCGGAACCCAAAGATCTCCGAGTCCGGTTCCGCCTGGCTTGGGCTGTCGTCCTGCTCCTCTGACAGTTTGTCGATTTTCATGATAGGACTCCTTCGTGCAATGTCTCAGCTTTGCTCCTTCGTCGCGATGAGGTCGGGTTCGGGGGCCTGGCCAAAGAGCCGGTTGACGCCGTCGGCGGGGAAGATGTGGAAGGTGATCTCCACCCGCTCCGCCAGCTCCCGGCTCAGCTCCCTGCCGAGTTTCTCCCGGGTCTTGCGCGCCACGGTCAGCTGCGCGGCGGGAACCTTTTCCGCCTCAACCTCGGTCAGGATGACCCCGACCAGCAGGTCCTCCTTGAGCAGCCCGCAGATGTCGGACTCCCGGACGCAGGTGTGCACGGCCTTGCCCAGTGCCTTCGTGATCCCCCCCGGCTCGCCCGGCAGCCGAAGGTTTTCCGCATGGAGCACCATCACCACCAGCGGTTTGTGCGACCTGAGCGCCCGGTTTCTCTCCTGGCGCAGTTTCTCCTGAAAGTAGTTCCCGGGGAAGAGCCCGTGGTCAAGCGGGATGCTCCGGACCGCCGCGCTCTTCCGGTGCCAGGCGAACCTGCGTAGCCACGACCTGTTCTGCCATACTGTGCGTGCCATGAGTGCCTCGCTACTGCCTGTTTGTCGGATGGCTGCCGTTTCAAGCAACCCTCGACCTGGTGAAGAGGTTTTCGTTCAGGTTGCAACTGCCCGCCCTGGTAAAGGAGCATCGTTTGGCTCCCAGGGTCGCCTCGAACATGCAGAAAAATTCCGCCTCCCCGCCGCGGATGGTGAGGCGCTTGCCTAAAAGCAGCGCCGTCCGTCTGAGGAGGCAGACGAAAATGCCCAGGGAAAAATCATAGTGACTGACCTTTTCCAGGTCGAGCACCAGATGGCTGCTGTTTTTCAGAGCTTCGAGGCAGAACTCCCGCAACCTGTCCCAGTCGCGGGAAAATACCTCTCCCTCCAGGTGCAGATTGGTTTTCGCGCTGCTTTCACCTGTTCCATGCATGATGGTATAAACGACCATGGGGACCTCCCGGCGCCAGGGCTGGCTGCCTTGGCGTATCCCCAGCAGCATGCGTGCCCAAAGCGGCTTGGGAGGTTTCGCCCGTGGTTAGACGGAGTTAGCTGGACCCGACGGGGAGGGTTGCACCGCGGCGGGTGCAACCAAATGGCGTCCTGTCCGGTGCAGGGTGATCGGAACCTCGCTCTGGCTGCGGCCTGGTACCGGCGCGGGTGGCGGCTGCCGCTGCAACCATTGTTGCAGGGGAGGAGGCTGCGGCACACCTCACTTTTGCGGCGGTTGCAGACGGCGGTTCAGCGCCTGGCGCGAGATGCCGAGCAGGGAGGCCGCCACCCCCTGGTTCGCATCGGCGAGCTCCAGAGCCCTCTTGATCAGCAGGTTTTCGGCCTCCTTGAGAGTGGGGAAGTGCGAGAAGCTGATGCCGTCGGCCTGGTCCGGGCCGGAGGGGAGCTCGCCCCGGCTGACCCCGGCCTCCTCCCGCTCCCGCCTGATGAGATCCTTGAAGCGCTCCAGCCCCAGCTTGGGCGCGCCGTTCCTGGCTACCGCCTCGAAGACCATGGCCTGCAGTTCGCGCAGGTTGCCGGGAAACGGGTAGCTCGAGAGCAGGGTGACCAGCTCGTTGGGGTAGCCGGGGACCGGCTTACCCAGGGAGCGGGCGGCGTAGCCGATGAAGAGCTCCAGCAGCAGCGGCAGGTCGTCCTGGCGGCTGCGCAGGGGTGGGATGCAGACCTGGTGGGCGAACAGGCGGTAGTAGAGGTCCTTGCGGAAACTCCCCTGCAGCATGGCCCTCTTGAGGTCGCGGTTGGTGGCGACCACGACGCGCGCCTCGCTGCGGGAAGGGGTGTCGCACCCCAGGCGGTAGTATTCCTGCTCCTGGATCAGCCTGAGCAGCCTGACCTGCGCGGGCTCCGCCAGCTCGCCGATCTCGTCCAGGAAGAGCGTACCGCCTCCCGCCTTGCTCACCAGCCCCTCCCGGTCCGCTTCCGCCCCCGTGTAGGTCCCCTTCTTGTGCCCGAAGAGCGTGTCGGAGAACATGGCGTCATCCAGTCCCGCGACGTTCACCGCGATGAAGGGGCCGCTACGCCTGCTGGCCTGGTGCAGCGCCCGGGCGAAGAGCTCCTTGCCGACCCCGGTCTCCCCCAGGATCAGCACCGGCTGGCGGGAAGGGGCGATCACCTCCACGTAGCGCAGCAATTCCAGCATGGCGGTGTTCCGGGTGACGATGTAGGAGAAGTCGTTCTCCCGGGCGACCCGCTGCGCCTGGGGGGCCTGGCGCAGGCTGAAGAGCTCCTCGTTCAGGGTGCGCAGCTCCAGCGCCCGGTTCAGGGCGTCCAGGAACTTTTGGTAGTCGAGCGGCTTCAGCAGGAAATCGCAGGCGCCCTCCTTCATGCAGTCGATCGCGGTCTCCAGCTGGTTCTTGGCGGTGAGGATGATGACGGGAATCGTGGGGTGCCGGGCAACGATCAGCTTCAGCAGATGCTGGCCGTTCAGCCCGGGCATCATCAGGTCCAGTACGACGACGGCGACGTCCGTGGTTTCCAGGAACTGCTCCACCGACAGGCTGTCGCCGACGGTCACCACATTGGAAAATCCTTTGCAGAGCAGGAGCTTTTTCTGGAACTGCAGGAAGGTCTCGTTGTCGTCCACCAAAAGGATGGGTAATTGGCAAGGTGCAGGCATGAGATACCTCTGGCACCCCTGCGGCCGGGTCCCGGCCGGCCAGAGGGCGCCTGCTGTCCGCGCGGCACCTGCCGGGAGGGGAGCGCCGGTGGACCCGCTGTCGGATCTGCAGCGGGGCAGGGTGAAAGTTATGGTTAGAATTTTTAAATAATAAATAGTATGCGGACCCTGCCGGCTTTGTCAAATGGGAAAGAAAGAAGGAGCCCCGGCAGGTTGAGGCGCCCCGGATTGACAAGCAGTGCAGGGATGGTAGCATGGGAAGTTGGCGGCAGTTAATTATGACTCGGCAACGCATCTCAAAAGGAGAAAGCTCATGGCACGCAATACAGTTCTCTACAGTCTGCGCATAGTAACGGTTACCGGCATCTTCGGGGTCGGCTATCTCTGCGGCTCGCTCACCCAGCAAAGCGCCGAGGCACAGCTGGGCGATATCGGCTCGGATGTCATGAAGAAGGCGGCAGGAAGCGGCGGCGCGCTCGGCAATGTGGCGAAACTCG
>TBL_comb47_HYPODRAFT_10007142_pt1 | contig 11836 bp, 14 predicted proteins | sample TroBogypolimnion_40_FD_10682 | JGI IMG/M metagenome (IMG submission 10682) | reverse complement strand
GGGCAAAGCGAAGCGAAGTTTTGCCGGGCTGGCGCCAGGTGAGAAAGTAACATTGCAATTGACGCCCTTCGATTTGTCCGCGGGGCAGATTTTGACGGAAACAAAAACGATTTAGAAAATGAAAGTTCGAGCATCAGTAAAAAAATTGTGTGAGCATTGCAAGATCGTGAAGCGCAAGGGCGTCATTCGCGTCATCTGCTCGAATAAACGTCACAAACAACGTCAGGGTTAATTAAATTTTATGGCACGTATCATCGGAGTGGAAGTTCCGCCCAACAAGCGCATCGACATCGCGCTGCGCTACATCTATGGCATCGGCCCCGTCAACGCCAAGGAAGTCCTAGAGCGCGCGAACATTGATCCCGCGATCCGCGCAAAGGATCTGACCGAAGCGCAGCTTTCCCAGATCGTGCACGCGATTCAGGACGGCAAGTATGTCATCGAGGGCGATCTGCGCCGCGAACTCGGCATGAATCTCAAGCGCCTGCAGGGCATCCGCTGTTACCGTGGCGTCCGCCACCAGCGCAGCCTGCCGGTGCGCGGTCAACGCACCCAGACCAACGCCCGCACCCGCAAGGGTCCGCGCAAGACGGTCGGTGTGCAGCGCAATGCAAACGCCAAAGCCGGCATCCACTAAGAATTGAATTGTTATGGCCGAAGAAATTAAAAAGAAATCCGCCCCCAAGAAAGAAGCCAAGCCCGCTGCCGACGCTGCGGACAAGGCCGCGCCGCCGGCAACCGCCGCGATCGCCGAAGTGCCCGCCACCGTGGCGGCGCCGACCGCCGCCGAGCTTTTGGGCGAGGACGCCAATGCGAAGAAGATCGTCAAGGCCAAACACGCCAAAAACGTGGTCGTGGGCGTTGCCAATATTCTGGCCACGTTCAACAACACGCAGGTCACCATTACCGACATGCAGGGCAATCTCATCGGCTGGTCCAGCGCCGGCCGCGTGGGTTTCAAAGGCTCGCGCAAGAGCACGGCTTACGCCGCGCAGCAGGTCGCGCAGGATGCCGCCCGCCAGGCCATGGCCCACGGCATGAAGGAAGTTGAAATCCGCGTCAAGGGTCCTGGCTCGGGTCGTGAATCCGCCATCCGCGCGCTGCAGGCGATCGGTTTGGAAATCAGCTCGATCAAAGACGTCACGCCGATTCCGCACAACGGCTGCCGCCCGCGCAAAAAACGCCGCGTCTAGTCTGCAATTTTAATTTAGCATTATTTAATTATGGCTCGTTATACAGGTCCCCGCGTCCGCATCAGCCGCCGTTTCGGAATTCCGATTTTCGGCCCGACGAAATATCTCGAACGCCGCAACTACGGTCCCGGCGTCCACGGCCCCAAGTCGCGTCGCAAGACCACCGACTATGGTCTCGGCTTGATCGAGAAGCAGAAGCTGCGCTATTATTACGGTTTGATGGAAAAGCAGTTTCGTGGCGTCTATGAAAAGGCCTTGAAACGTCGCGGCATCACCGGCGAAACGATGCTCCAGATTCTGGAGACGCGCCTGGACAATGTCGTTTTTCACCTCGGTTTTGCCAACACCCGTGCCGCCGCGCGCCAGATGGTTTGCCATGGCCACATCACGGTCAAAGGCCGCAAGGTCAACATCGCCTCGTATGCCCTCAAGGTGAACGACGTGATCGAAGTCAAGAACCACGTCGTGTCGCGCCAGCTGGCCACGAAGAATTTTGAAGTTTCCACGAGCCGCGCGGTGCCGGATTGGTTGTCCCTGAGCAAGGAAGAGTTCAAGGGAACCGTTATGCGCATCCCGACCCGCGATGAGATCCAGCCGATCGCCAACGAACAGGCCGTCGTCGAATTTTATTCCCGCTAAACTTAAACCCGTCCCGCGGTGCGGGACAAAAAACAATTATACGGATTCTTCCGGCTGCGGGAATAACCGCCGGAAGCATCAGATTAAAATTGTTAAAAGGAACATATGCCAGTAAGACTCGGACGTTTTGAAATGCCGAAGCGATTGCAGAAGGATGAAGCTTCGGCCACGGAAACCTACGCGAAATTTGTCGCCGACCCGTTTGAAACCGGTTACGGCCACACGGTCGGCAACTCGCTTCGGCGCGTGCTGCTCTCCTCGCTCGAAGGCGCGGCCATCACCTCCCTGAAGGTGGACGGCGCGATGCACGAATTCGCCACGATTGACGGTGTCGTCGAAGACATGACCGACATCGTTTTGAATTTGAAGAAGGTCAAGTTCAAGGCGCACACCCGCGACGAACAGACTTTGCTCATCTCGGTCAACAAGGAAGGCGCCGTCACGGCCGCCGACATCCAGACCAACCAGAACATCGAACTGGTAAGCCCCGAGCAGCACATCTGCACGCTGGACAAGAAGAAAAAATTTGAGATGGAGCTGACCGTCAAGGTCGGCCGCGGGTTCTGCCCGAGTGACGAAAACAAGAAGGCCGGCCAGGCCATCGGCGTCGTCGCCATTGACTCGCTGTTCTCCCCGGTCAGCCGCGTGCGTTATGCCGTGGAAGCGGCCCGCGTCGGCAACCGCACCGATTACGACCGCCTGGTCCTTGAAATCTGGACCGATGGCCGCCTCACGCCCGATGACGCGCTCACGCAGTCTTCCGCGATTCTCGCGAAGCATCTCGAAGTGTTTGTCGGTTACGACAAGAACGCCATCGAATTCGAAGAAGCCGCCGACAAGCAGGACGAAGAACATTCGAAGAAGAAGAAATTGCTCGCCATGAGCGTCAACGAAATCGAATTGAGCGTCCGCGCCGCGAACTGCCTCAACAACGCGAACATCACCACCGTCGGCCAATTGGCGATGAAGAGCGAACAGGAAATGCTCAAGTATCGTAACTTCGGCAAAAAGTCGTTGAACGAAATCAAAGACAAGCTGACGGCTCTCGGTCTGGCCCTCGGCATGAGCTTTGAACCGGGCCTGATTGATAACACGCCCAAGGAAGAACCGAAGGCCGAGTAAGGAATTTTATGCGTCATCTTAAAAGAACGGCCAAACTGGGCCGCACGTCCGAGCATCGCAACGCGATGCTGGCGAACTTGGTTTGCAGCTTGATTGAACACAAGCGCGTGACGACGACTTTGGCCAAGGCCAAGGCCGCCCGCTCCGTCGCCGAAAAAATGGTCACGCTCGGCAAGAGCGGCACCATTCATGACCGCCGCCTCGCGGTGGCGCGTCTGCACCAGGAAGCCGCGGCGAAGATTCTGTTCAAGGACATCGCGCCCGCCTTCAAGGATCGCAAGGGCGGCTACACCCGCATCATCAAGATGAACCAGCGCAACGGCGACGCCGCCCAGCGCGCCATCCTGGAATGGGTGGATTTCGTCGCCGAAGCGCCTGCGGCCGAAGCGGCTCCCGCGGCTGAAACCAAGCCCGAAGAAAAGAAGTAATTTCCCCGGAAACACCAAGCCCGCTCTCACGAGCGGGTTTTTTTGTTTTCAGGTGGAATGCGGATGGTGCTATCCCCGGTCGCGGATGCCAGCGTTGATTCAGTGCAGGCAGAAAATCAGGAACAGGATGATCAAGAGCAGGGCGATGAACCACCACAGCCAGTGCAGGCCGCGCGGCCGGGCCAGGCTGGGGGCGAACTCCGCCTTCACGAATTCGTCGTAGTTAAACTCCTCATCCGGCAGGCCGAGATTGTCCGCGTAGGCTCGCTCGGACCAGCCGGTCTTCTCGTCGGAGCCGCATTCGGGGCAGGCCTTGACCGCGCGCGGCAGCAGCACGCCGCAGTTGGGGCAAACATCAGGACTCATGGGCAATTCTCAGTTTCCAGTGATGGCAAAACTGTAATCCTTGCGCGGCATTTTTCAACCCGCCGCGCTCGCGTATTCCTCGTCCGTCTTCAGGTCGAGGCCCATCAGGATATAATCATGGGTGACGGCCTGCATGTCCTTGACATAATCGTCGAGCCGGACAAGCTGGCTGAATCCCAGCAGCGCGAACATCTTCATCGCCGCTTCCTGTTCGGCGAGGAACGCCGCCTCGGTTTTCTCCAAGCCGGCCGCGCGCGCCAGATCGAGCGTTTCCTCGATCAGCTTCCTGGCCAGTCCGCGCCCGCGAAAATCTGGATGCACCAGCACGCTGACCCGGCCGATGTGCCGCTTCCAGCCGCCCAGCCGTTGATGCAGCGTGGCGCAGCCGACGATCTTGTTGTCAATCAGACCCAGCAACGGCAGGTTGCGCCCAAAGTCGATGTTCTTGCACCAGTCGCGGATCACCTTGATGTCCTGCACCCGGTGCTTGATGAACATGCGCTCCCGTTCGGGAATGCTTTGGAACAACTTGTGGAATTCCTTTTCGTCGGTCTGGGCGAGCGGGCGCAAGACGGCCTTTTTGCCGTCCTTCAGCTTGACGGTTTTGGGAAACTTTTGGAGTTCGAGATCAATCGTATATGACATGCGGTTCCTTTCTGACGGCACTCTGCGCGAAATTCCGCTCCGCCGCAAATGGAATTTTCAGCCGCAACTCGCCGCCAGCCAGTCGAGGTAACGTCCGGTGCCCGCGCTCAAGGGCAGAACCACGAATTCGGGCGTCTCGTAAGGATGCCCGGCAAGCACCAGCTTCTCCAGCGCGGTCAGCTTGGTTTTCCGCGTCTTCAGAATCATCAGCACCTCCGCGCCCGATGCCAGCTTCCCCTGCCACCAGTAGTGCGATTCCACCTTGGGCACCAGGTTGGCACAGGCGATCAACCGCGCCGAGAGCGCGGCCTTAGCGAGCAGCCGCGCCGTTTTCAAATCCGGCGCGGTGACGAGCACGAGGGCGAATTGAGCGGCGGGTTTCATGGTCCGAGAAGGGTAGCACCCGGCGGCAAGCGGCTCAAACTGCTTTCGTAAATCGAAGTGGGCGATGAGGGCATTAACATCGTCGCCCGCGATGGTTGAAAGGGGGGAAGTCGCATTACCTTCACCTGCCGTCAGCGGCCTCCCCACCGATGTCCTCTCCAGTTATGGTATACAGGACGGCAAAATTCTGCCGGCGATTCCGGTCCCGGTTCACGGCGCGACCGTTACCTTGACCACATCGGTCCAATCGCCGTTCGGCTCGCCCTTGTCCCAGAAGCGGGCGCGATATTCCCGCACCTCCGGCACGCCCGCCGCCAGCAGGGGACGCGAGTCCACATACGGACTGTCCGTGTCCACGCCCAGAAACTGCCAGCCGAGGTTGCCGCGCCGGCTCTCGAAATACACGCCGGTGTGGCCGTATTTGGTGAAGCTGAGTTCCACACTCTCATTGGGCGTATCCGCGATCACGTCCGCGCTGATTTCCGGCACGGCATGTTGCGTCGCATCCTCGCCGCCCTCGATGCCGAGATCGTCGCCGATGGTCTTTGTGTAACCATCCGCATGCTTGATGTCGGCCACGAGATCGAACAGCCGGGCAACGACGCCGGGCGGCACGGGCGCCACGCCGTTCGGCAAGGCCGGAGCCGTGAAGGTCGGGAGGGTCACCGCGCTGCCGCCGGTGCCGTTGAGGAGTAAATCCACCGCATCCGTCGTCGTCGGGCCGAATGCCCGCGCCGCCGGCAGCCACTGGCTTAACACATAAATCACAAACCGCGAACTGGCGATGGCCGCATCCACCCGCGCCTGCGTCAGCCCGAGCGTGACGGTATAACCGCCCAGTTTGCTGCGGAAGTTTTCATGCCACAGAATCTGATCCGCCATGCGCTTGGGATACCAATTTTGATGTTTCATCGTTTTTCCTTTGGTTGTCATTTTCCCTGCAATTTGGGCGGCGGCAATCTCCGCCTGGGTGGGCCATTTCCAGCCGGCGTCAAAACGCACCGCCGGATCATCCCAGTGCGGCACCCAGGGATTAGCCATGGTTCCTCCGGGGTAAAATCCACCGCCTGCGCCTCACAAAACCCTCGAAACCGGTAAAAATGGCCCAATTTGGTCTAAAAGTGCCTTTGCCGGACGCCGGAGCAACGTCCCTGCGCGACGGAGTAACGTCCCCGGACGGCGGAGTAGCGTCCCTGCGCGGTGGAGTAGCGTCCCTGCGCGGTGGAGTAACGTCCCTGCGCGGCGGAGTAACGTTCCTGCGCGGCGGAGTAACGTTCCTGCGCGCCGGAGCAACCTCCCCGGACGGCGGAGTAACGTCCCCGGAGAGTTCGGCGACGTCGCCGGACGGCGCGGTAATCTCCCTGCGCGGCCCGGCAAGGCCGCCGGGAGGCGGAGAAATGGGGCTGACCGCCCCGGGCGCGCGGCCGCGGACGGAAGGCGCGACGCCGGCAGGCGTGGACGGATGGCTGCGGGAAACGGGGATAGTGCCGGGCAAGGGGACAGCGTGCCGGGATGAACCCGGAGACCAGCCGGAACTGACAGACTCCTTCATAGGACAGCGCGAATCTCGCAAAGAGGCCCGGAGAATGTCTCCACTTATCTTGCTCAGCCACACGCGGATTAACCTCGAAAATCCCGCGCCCGGTGGCAAGTCAAGCGCAGCCTATCTCGAAATTAGGCCCCGTTGTCATGTCGCCCCCGCCTTTCTTAGCATTTCGAAAACCTCATGCGACAGCCCGCCGCCAACCTTTGCAAACTCTAACAACGAAAGGCCGTGGGGACGGACGGCGACTGAAGCACCCGCACCCAGCAAAACCCGTAGCGCATAGCCTCGGTAGTGAGTTGCAGCGTAGAACAATGGTGAGCAACCGTTTTTGTTTGTGGCATTCACGTCTGCTGAGTGTGATATCAAAAGTTCCATGATGTCGGTTCGCCCTGCGCCTGCTGCTTCCATCAAAAGAGTCACACCACCTGAGGTTCGCACATCCACGTCTGCGCCAGTCTCGAGCAACTGTTGCATGCGCAACATATCGCAGTCCTTGCAGGCTCTTCTCAACTGGTCAGATGCGGTAACTTCGCTCATAGCGTCTCGAGAGGACTAACAGATCATCAACGACCAGGTTCGGCCCCCATCCTTGAAGCGCGTCAAACGGCGACTGGCAGCCTCGGGAATCGTCCCCGGAGGCCGGGCGTGGGTGCGGTTGGTTTTCATGGTTTGGCCAAGGCGTCGGGCGGGTTCGCCGCCGGGTGGCGGCGGATTGCGGTTTATTTCATACCCGATTTCTGTTTAAGTCAAGCCATGGACGCCGCCCTGCCGCCGCTCACCGCCAGCACGCTTTACCTCGTCGCCACGCCGATTGGCAATCTCGAGGACATCACCCTCCGCGCCCTCCGCGTCCTCCGCGAGTGCGACGTGGTCGCCGCCGAGGACACGCGGCATTCCGGCCAGTTGCTGAAACATTTCGGCATCTCCAAGCCGCTCCTGAGCTATTTCCAGTTCAACGAGGCGCGGCGCAGCGAGGAGATCATCGAGCGGCTCCGGCGCGGCGAGAAGGTGGCGCTGGTCACGGACGCCGGCAGTCCCGGCATCAGCGATCCCGGCGAGCGCGTGGTGAAGGCCGCCATCGCCGCCGGTTTCCGCGTGGAGGCCGTGGCCGGTCCGTGCGCGCTCGTCGCCGGGCTCACGGCGAGCGGGTTGGCGACGGATGAATTTCATTTCGTCGGTTTTCTGCCGCACAAATCCGGTCAGCGTCGCAATAAATTGGAATCACTGAAAACCGTCGAAGGCACACTGGTCTTTTACGAATCGCCCTATCGCATCGAAAAGCTGCTGGGCGAGCTGAACGCGGTCTATCCCGAGCGCGACGTGGTGCTGGCGCGCGAGCTGACGAAGAAGTTCGAGGAGTTCCTGCGCGGGAAGCCGGCGGCGCTGCTGGAGATCGCGGCGAAGCGGAGCTTGAAAGGGGAGTTCGTGGTGCTGGTCGGGGCTTGATTGTCCGTCGCCGCTTGTTAGCCTCGCGGTAACCATCTTGACGCTGCCATGAAATTTTTTCAAACACTTGTTCTAGCTGTCGCCCTCATGGCGGTGGCGTTTAGTCCGGCCCACCACCGTATTCAGGTGCTGGCCGGGCCGATTGTCAATCCGGCCAACGGGCATCGTTATCTGCTGCTCTCAGCCTCAACCTGGATGGAAGCCGAGGCGTTCGCCAAAAAGCAGGGTGGGCATCTGGCTACGGTGCGCAATGCCGAAGAGAATGACTGGTTGCTCAACACCTTTGCGCCGCTGACCGGCGCGGCCGATTCAGGGCTCTGGATCGGGCTCTGCGATCCGACGAAGGATCGCAAGGGTGGCGCCCACGACGCAAACTTTGTCTGGGTGGATGGCGAACCGGTTGATTTCACCTTCTGGTATCTGGGCGAACCCGGCAACACGGACGGGATCGAATATTACACGGCGATGCGAAATCCGATTGATGCCCCACCGGTGGGCTCCTGGAATGATCTGCCGAACAACGGCGGTGGCGGCAGTGGAAATACGTTTGGCGTTGTCGAAATGATTCCTCGAATCACCGTTGAACATCCTAAAATCCACATCCTGGCTGGTCCGATTTCCAATCCCGCCAACGGACATCTTTATTATCTGCTTTCCCCGTCGACTTGGACGGAAGCAGAGGCCTTTGCAAAAAGAACCCTGCACAGCGATCTGGTAACCATCAATGATGCGGAGGAAAATCAATGGGTTTACGATACTTTCTTCCCGATGACTCCGGTCGGCCCGGCAGATCCCCAGCTCTGGATAGGACTGAACGACGCTGCCGTGGAGGGCGAGATGGTTTGGGCGAGCGGAGCACCGGTTAATTTCACTTTTTGGTATCCGGGCGAACCGAGCAACACCCCAAACACCGATCCGACCGGCGAGGATTACACCGCCCTGAGAAGCCCGATAGATGCTCCGCCGCTCAGTTCCTGGAACGACCTCCCGAACGACGGTGGCGGCGATAAAGGGTTTGTCTATGGCGTCGTTGAGGTCGTCTCTCACCCGCATCATGGACTAATTGTTTCATCCTTCCAATCCCGGTAAACCGGCGCGCTGCTGGAGATCGCGGCAAAGCGGAGTTTGAAAGGGGAGTTTGTGGTGCTGGTCGGCGTGGCGGAGCCGGTGTGAAAGAAGACGGACTTGGAAGGCGACAATCAGTGACCGTCGGGCGGCACGCAAAGAGTGACGCCACAACGAACGTTCGGGGCGGCGCAACCAACTGAAGCAAACTGCTGACGCTTGAAGACATTATTGACCCTGGTTCTGTGGCTGAGTGTGCTGGTTGAGCTGCCGGCGGCGGAATTGTCGTCCACCTGTTGCCAGCTGAGCGAAGGCGGCATCCTCCGGGGCGCGACGAACCGGAAACAAATCGCCATCGCGTTCACGGGCCATTCGTTCGCGGAGGGCGGCGAGGCAATCCTGCGCGAGCTGGCGCGGCATCAGGGCCGGGCGTCGTTCTTCTTCACCGGCGATTTCCTGGCGAACACCAACTTCGCGCCGCTGGTCCGTCGCATTGTCAAGGACGGGCACTACGTCGGGCCGCATTCGGACAAGCATCTGCTGTATTGCCCTTGGGACGGGCCGAAGACGAATCTGGTCACGCGGGAGGAATTCCGGGCCGACCTCACCGCCAACCTGGAAAAGCTGGAGTGCTTTGGCGTGCGGCGCGCCGGGGTGCGCTACTTCCTGCCGCCGTTCGAGTATTACAACCGCGCCATCGTGGACTGGAGCGCGGAACTGGGCTTGACGCTCGTCAACTTCACGCCCGGCACTCGCGCCAACGCGGATTACCTGGGCGACGCGGAGAAGAGCTTCGTCCCCTCGCAGGCGATTCTCGACAGCATCCTCAAACACGAACGCGAGGATGCGCACGGGCTGAACGGCTTCATCCTGCTGCTGCACCTCGGCAGCGGGCCGGACCGGACGGATAAATTCCCGGCGCGCTTCGGCGAACTGCTGGAGGCGCTGGCGGCGAAAGGCTATGAGTTTGTCCGCGTGGATGAATTGCTCGCGCCGCAGCCGGAGCAGCTTTTCATCCGGGCCAATCAACTTGGCTACACGCTCAACGATGCGAAGACGGCGGTGGCCTTTTCGCAGGCGGCGGTCCCGCCGACGTTTTCGATTGTGAACTTCGCCACCGGCAGCAACGTGTTCAGCGGCCAGCCTAGAAGGATTGACGGCGTGGCGTGGGGGCAGTTTACCAATCACTGCGAGCTGGATTTCACCGCGCTGCAAACGCCGGGGCGCTACGCGATCCGCCTCGGCGCGGCGACGTCGCAGCCGTTCAGCATCGGCAAAGATATTTACGCGGAACTGCCCGATGAGTTGCTGGAGTTCATGCGCGAGCAGCGGTGCGGTTACAATCCGTGGCTCGGCACGAATTGCCATCAACTGGACGGGCGCACGGCGTTCGGGCCGTTGCCCGACGCGACGGCGCTGGACGCCACCGGTGGCTGGCATGACGCGGGCGACCTGCTGAAGTATCTCCTCACGTCCGGCAATGCCACCGCGCAGATGCTCCTGGCCTACGAAGTCAATCCGCACCGCGATGCAAAGCGCTTCACAGATCGCGTGGATGCGCTGGGTCGTCCCGGAAGCAACGGGATTCCCGATCTGCTGGACGAGGCGCGCTGGGGTTTGGAGTGGATGCTCAAGCTGCATCCCGCGCCCGATGCCCTCTATCACCAGGTGGCCGATGACCGCGACCACGCGGGCTGGCGTCTGCCGCAAAGCGAGATTACTGATTACGGCTGGGGCCAAGGCGGGGCGCGGGTGGTTTATTTCGCCACGGGCGAGCCGCAGGGTTTGAAGAAATATCAAAGCGACTCGACTGGTGTGGCCAATCTCGCCGGCCGTTACGCGGCGGCGATGGCTTTGGCCTATCAGATCTGGAAGGACGACCCGCAGCAAAAGGATTTTGCGCTGCGCTGCCTGCAGGCGGGCCGGGAGGTCTATGCGCTGGGCCGCGCCAAGGAAGGCGTGCAGCAGGGGAACTCTTACGGCTCACCATATCGCTATGCGGAGACGACCTGGACGGACGACATGGAATGGGGCGCGGCTGAACTGTTCCGCGCCACCGGGGAGAAAAGTTTTCTGGCCGACGCGAAACATTACGCGGAACTTGCCGCCGACGAGAGTTGGATGGGCAAGGAGCAGACCGGTCACTATCAGTTTTATCCGTTCATGAACGCCGGGCACTTCCGGCTTTACGATCTGGTGGGTGCGCCGTTCCAGAAAACCCTTGCCGGTTATTATCGCGTCGGGATCGAACGTTGCATCAGCGCGGGTGCCCAGAATCCCTACCGCATCGGCGTGCCGTTCATCTGGTGCTCCGACAATCTGGTCGCCGCGCTGGTAATGCAGTGCGCATTTTATGAACGCATGACCGGCGATCTCTCTTACCACGGCTTTGCCGCGAAGCAGCGCGACTGGCTGCTCGGTCGCAATCCGTGGGGCTCGACGATGTTCACCGAGATCGGCAGCGTTTACCCGCGCGACGTTCACTTGATGACCACGCAACTGACGCATCGCACGGTGCGCGGCGCGTTGGTGGACGGGCCGGTGTATGAGCGCATTTTTAAATCGCTCAAAGGTGTCACCATTCGTGAGCCCGACCCGCTGGCTTTATTTCAAGGCGCGGCGGTGTATCACGACGACCTGAGCGATTATTCGTCGAATGAACCCACGATGGACGGCACCGCTTCGGCCATTTTGATGTTCGCTCTGGACGAATAATTGCACTGCGGTAATCAGATCTCTGCCCGCTGCTGCACCAGGAAGTCGAGCCACGCCTTCATGCCGTCGCCGGTCTTGGCGGACAGTTCAAAGATCTGCGCGTGATGACTCACGCGGTTCAAGTTGGCGAGCGCCAGTTCGCGGTTGAAACCGGCGGCGGACGCCATGTCCTTCTTCGTGATGACCGCAACGTTGGCGGAATGAAACATCGGCGGGTATTTCAGCGGCTTGTCTTCGCCTTCGGTGACGGACAGCAGCACGACGCGCAGGTCCTCGCCCAGATCGTA
>TBL_comb47_HYPODRAFT_10007139_pt1 | contig 11839 bp, 13 predicted proteins | sample TroBogypolimnion_40_FD_10682 | JGI IMG/M metagenome (IMG submission 10682) | reverse complement strand
TGACATCCTCCGCCAAATAAACCTCAAAACGATCCTCCAGCGCCGCGCGAAGCCCCTCGCGTTGCGTCTTCTCGTCATCGACGATCAGAATGGTTGGTGTTGGTTTCGTCATGCGGTCCCCGAACCGGAATCAATCGGTTCCAGGCTGTAGAGTAAGCGGCGGAGCGCGGCGACACAAGCCGGGAGTGGGGTGTGGGGTGGCAACGGCAACGGGGCCGAACGGTCCAGACCGCGTCGCGGGGGCATCTGGGCGCCTCGAAAGGGGCCAATGGCAACCTGCGCCTACAGCCAGGCCAACCCATCGTCCGGCGCGATCGCGGAGCCCGCAGGCCGAAAGCCAAAGGCAAACTAACGCACAGTGAACCGATCGATGGGTGACCCCTGCCCACCTGCCCCGGACGCAAATACCACCGGGCCAAACCTCGTGTGAGCATCGTCGAACCGGCCAGTGGAAACGCGAACAAAGGGCCCAAGAAACCTGCCACTCCGATGGTGAAGCAGGTCCAGATCTTCATGGTTTCGTCGCAAAACTCCCCCTATTCCACCAGCGGTGACGTGTTCACAGTTCACGAGGACAGCACGCCATGCTCGTCAGTCTGTGGCATGGGCGGCTGGGCCAGCACCTCGACTAAATACCGCAGTTCCTGCGCGACTTGCGCGCTGTCGCCGACCGTCTGAGCGATCTCGGCTTTGACGAGTTCCCGGAAGCGCTTCCGCAGCCTGTGGACGGCAACTTTGACTGCGCCTTCGGTTACTCCGAGTTGGCAAGCGACCTGGCCCTGAGAGAGAGATGACACTTCTCCCACCAGCCATGGTTTCAGCGCAGCGAATTGCACGTTTGTGCCTTCCGCATCAGCCTCACTCCCCAACGCTGCCACAGCACGATCGACCAAGGTCGTCGCCCACTGGCGATCGAAGAAAGCGTCGGGAATAGCGGCGGCCGGATCAGAGATTTGCAGTGAGGTGGTTGCGCCATCGCTGGTTCCAGACTCAATCGATACCGGCGTTTGGCCCCCGCCGCGCTTGGCAGCGCCAGCCCGTTGACGTTCTGCAGCGAGGAAATGTTTTACCGCGCCTAGCAAATACGACCGGAACCTTCCGCGGCCCGGTTCGACGCCGCCGAGATGGGGCTCGGCGAGCAACCGGCTGAAGAACTCCTGGGTCAGTTCGCGCGCCTCGTCCTCATCACGGCCTTCACGGCGCACGAAGCCCAGCACGGGGGCATAGTAAGCCTCGCACAGTTCGCTCAACGCCACTTTCGACTCCTCGGATCCTCCGCTGGCCCGCCGCACCAAGCTCCAACGGGTAGGGGCAAAACGGCTGGCCTCACCGGGCGTGTTCATGGCGCCGGCCGCCTTCCCGTGAACCCACGCCCGTCTCGGCTGCCGTCACCCGATGTTGATTGCGCCGGGAATCCTGACGAAGTGCAGGGTGGTGGGTCATGGCTCATATCAGGTACGCCTTTTCTCGAGGCTGCGGCGAATCTTCCAGGCGGCCAGCGCAGCCAAGAGCAGAACACCGATCACCACGCTGGCGATAAGAAGCTGACCTTCGGATTCGGCCGGGTGCCAGCCAAACGCGCGAGCCAGCGCGGCGGAAATCGGCGGCAGAGCCTTCATCAGGATTCCTATTGGGATTCCCAGAATTCCGACTGCGGCCAGGCGCGTGCCCCACATCGCGCCCCCGCTTCGCCGGATTTCGCGCAAAGCTTCCAGGCCGAGGGAGAGAGCAGCCAGGCCAACGAAACCTCCGGTCGCCAGCATCAGCGCCTCAAACACACCGAGGCTGAACCCGTTCGGCGGCAAGCCATCCGCGCCCAGTGAAGCATAGAGGCCGTTCAGCAGACTCATGACGATGATCCAGGATGGAATCGAACACAACGCGCTGGCCAGGGCCTTCCAGGAAATTCGCGCCGGGGTGGTCGCGGGCGGAGGCGCACTCTGCCGGGCTGGCCCGATTTCGTTTGCAGCCCGGTCGCCAAAGAGAATCGGATCGTCTTTGTCATAAGCCAGCGGCTGCGCGGTCAGGTCGTTGAGGTTCCCCCTTCCAAGTGCGCGCCGTTCGATCAACCAGCGCACCAGCACCAGGCTTCCGACCAAGCAGGCCGCGATCAGGGATCCGACGAGGAAATCTGTCCCGCGCGTAGGTAGCCGATACTCCCAGAAAATCGGGAACAGCAACGAACACAGCAGCACAGTCATCCCAAAACCCTGTACCACTTCAGGCCCGAACCGGCGGCGCACGTCCTTCTCTCGATTCAACGTGACTGCGCGTCCTGTGGCTGCCTGGATGGCCGCCTGCACCGCCGCAGCCCATTCCTCGACCACCTGGTTCGTTTCGCGAACCGGCAGCCGCGCATCGTGTGTCGGCGTGAAAAACAGGGTGCGAGAACCGCCAGCATCGAGGTAAGTGATCCCGAGGTAGAAAAGCGGCACTGGCTTGGCCGTAAGCCAGTACTCGCCAAGAGTCACGGCACGGAGGGAGGCCAGCGGGATCGCCGCTTTCAGCGGGCCACCTAGGAAACGAAGGGCGTTGGTCTCGAGCCGTAGTTGCCCATTGCCCTGATAAAGGTATAACCACCGGCCGCGAAAACTCTTTAAATATTCGGGCGTGGTCACGTAGCAAAGGGAGGTCCTGAGTGCCTCACCTCCTCGTTCCGGCGCCGTCCGTGCCACGTCCCTGGCCTGCGGAATTGGGTTTGAAGTGATCTGCTCCACCCGGGTTTTGACCTCGGCCGCGTTGTTCTGGCGTCGCTCGCGCTCCCGTTCCAGGGCTTGAAACACGACCTGGTCTACGCGGGGGTCCACGGGAGTCTTCTGCGACGGCGGCGCAAAGCGCCCAATCGGCAACTCCCCGGTAAGCATTTCGTAGAAGACCACTCCCAGCGAGAAAATGTCCGCGCGCTGGTCCACGTCTTGCGGGTGCTCGAACTGCTCCGGCGCCATGTAATGCGGCGTGCCCACCGCAAGGCCGCTGGCCGTGAGCGCCGCATCCTTGGACCTGTCGGCAATCAGCTTGGCGATGCCGAAGTCGGCGATCTTCACCCGCCCGCGTGCGTCGAGCAGGATGTTCTCCGGCTTGATGTCCCGGTGCAGGATGCCCTCGTCATGGGCGAACTGCAGTGCCTCGCAGATCCTGGGAACAATCGCAAGCGCCCGGGCCGGAGTGAAACGGCCAGCGCGCATCGCCTGGCGCAGATTCACGCCATCCACGAACTCCATCAGCAGATAGAACAAACCGCCCGCCCCGCCATAGTCATACACACTCACGATGCCCGGATGATTTAGCCGCGCCAGCAGGCGGGCCTCGCGATGGAACCGCTCAGCGAAAGCGCCGTCACCGGCCAGCGGCTGGCTGAGGAGCTTGAGTGCGACCAGGCGGTCGAGCTTGGGCTGACGGGCTTTGAACACCGTGCCCATCCCGCCAGCGCCGATCAGTTCGAGGATCTCCAATTGCGGAAACGCTGCCGCCACGGCTGCCAGTGGAGGTGGCGGCGGACGTTCCCCGGCGGGCTGGCCAGACTCTGTGGGGGTGGCCGCGGCGACCAGAGCACATTTCGGGCAGACGCCCTGTAAGGCTTCCACGGGGATCGCCCCGCCACATTTAGGACATTGGGCTGACGAAGTTGCGTTTTTCATACCGAGTCTTTCCTGTAGGATCGGCGCCGCAAGGTTACAGAAAAAAGTGAGCCGCACCAAGATCTCATTGATCCGAAGGCTCAAACTGCGCTGGAAGTAACCTGTTTGTAACATTTTGACTTGTAACCATCCTGGTAGTCTAGGGATTGGAATGCTTATGACACGCAGTTCACTAAGCCCGCCCAGCAACGTGGCTCGCCCCAGGAAGGAGGAATGGCGGACGCCGGGCGCGTTTCAGGTCTTTGCTTCCCGCAAGTGCCTTGACTGCGGCCAGGTTTGGGAGTCGGCGGCATCGCGCGGGTGGTTGCTCGTCGGCATCGTTATCGGACTTTTCTTCCTGGGTGTGGGCGTGAGCTTAATCTGGGCCCGCCGAGGTTTTGGCGGAATGACTGCAGTTGTGCTGGGAGTCGGCGCCTTGCTCGGTTGCATCGAGCGCTGGCGGGCAAAGGGCCCTTTGAGAGAGACTGGGATGCTGCGGTTTGCCGTCCCGGCCGAGGCTGCGCCTGGAGGGCACGCGCCCAGACTGCTCATTTCCACGGTGGCGGGAACACCGCAAACACCGGAACTCAGACTCCCAGTCGTCGGCCGGGAGGAATGAGAGGCCCACCCTGACAGGCCAGCACAGCACCATGACTACACCACAAAATGACCGGCAAGTTGCGGGGGAAGTCGAGCGTCGGAAGCAAGCTGCCATCAAGCACCAGCGACGCTGTTTTCGGGCATTGGTGGCTTCCCTGGTGGCCGCGGTGGCGGTTGGCTTGGGCGTGTGGTTCAAAGAACCCCCAGCCGATCGCGACAACCTTCATGTTGGCTTCGCGTTAGGGCTGGCCGGGACGGTCTTCTTCATCGGCTGTCTAGTCGGTCGCTTCACGTTCCCGAGGCCCGATGCCACCTGTCCCCAATGCGGATGCGACTGGAATGCCGAGAGTGACAACAATCCGCAGACTTGGCTCGCCTGGCAGCGTTGTCCCGGCTGTGGACTCCGAATGAGCGCTGACCATCAATGACCGCAGCAAAAGGAGGCGAGGCATGGGCGACTGGTATGACAAAGTGATCTCGGCACTCGGCCTGGACGGGCACCGAAAGGATATACTGCTCGGAATTGCCGAGCAGGATGTGACCGGTTTGGAGTCGCTGCAAGCACGCGAGTTGACGCAGGTGAGCCTCAATCGGCTGCGGGATGGGAGGCGACTGCTCATGTTCCGATTCGGCCCGTACGCCGAAGGGTGCCTTTGGCCAATGCCCTGCTCGCGGGCCAACGCCAAAGCCCTGGGCGAATTTCTATACCGGGCGCAAAGCTATTTGCCCGCTGCGGATGTGACGGATGCTTCAAGGAAGAAGATGGTTGAGGGTTTTCGGGAATGGGTGACAAAAGGCCGCCCGGTCGAGAGCATGAGTTCGCTGCCTGACCGTCATTTCGATGCCGAGATCGAGCTACGATTGCTGGCCGGCCAACGCCGGAACCACACCTTGGAGTTGGTTGGGCGGGCTCGTGGAGGAAGGCACAACAGCCGCTGGAAATGGTCGCACGCAACGGCCAGCGCGTGGCAGAAGATACTTGCCGCGTTGCGGGCCAACCTCACGGAATGGCCCGCTGCCAGGGAAGAGAGGACCACACAAAATGAATGCAACTCCCCGCACCACACCTAAGTTTCGCCGTATTGCCTGGCTGACCTTCATTATTTTAGGCTGGGTCCACTTTGCGCTGGGCGGCGAGATCCATGACGCTGCCAAAAGTGGCGATCTGGCCACGGTCCAGGCGCTTCTGAACTCCAATCCTGGCCTGGTCTTCACCAACGACAGTAAGCGACGAACGCCTTTGCACTGGGCTGCGGCGTCCGGTCAGAGAGCAGTCGCGCAGCTTCTCTTGGCTCGCAAGGCCGATGTGCAAGCCAGGACGAGACTAGGCGAGACGGCTTTGCACCTGGCGGCCGCTTTTGGCAGCGCTGAGGTGGTGGCGTTGCTGATCGCTGGCAACGCAGAAGTCAGTGCCAAGGACAACTATGGCAACACCCCTTTGCACGGGGCGGCTTACGGGGGCCACGCAGCGGTGGTAAAATTGCTGCTGGCTCACAACGCCGACGTCGATGTGCGGAGTGGCAACGGCAATACGCCCCTTCACGGGGCTGCTTCGGGCACCAATGCGGGGACCAGAGCGGTGAGCGAACTGCTCCTGGCCGGCAAAGCCGATCTGGAAGCCCGGGACAAGCAGGGTGGCACACCGCTGAATTGGGCTGCGAGTCGGGGAAATCGGGGTGTCCTCGAGTTGCTGCTAGCCCATAAAGCGGACGTCAATGCCACGAACAACGCGGGCGTCGGTCCTTTGTTCTCGGCCGCGTGCGAGGGGCACAAGGAAATCGTGGAAGTCTTGCTCGCCCAGAAGGCCAAAGTTAACACCAGGAACTATAACGGTCAGACGCCCCTGTATTGGGCGGAAACGAATGGCCACCCGGATGTGGCCAGGTTGCTTCGTCAGCATGGCGCGGTCAAATAGGATGGGATATGGCCCGAAAATGGTCACAGCTAAGCGGTTTCACTGCCTGGGCATGCGTGCTCGGTATGCTTGTGGCCTTTACCCCCGGGATCTCGTTCACGGACCTGTTCACAGGCATGGATTATTTGAGCATCAATGGCTTTGTATTTTTCGGCCCGACTGATCCCCGGGTCCGGGTGACGAGCGTAAAATCCGGGAGCCCTGCCTGGCGCGCCGGATTTCAGAAAGATGATCTCTTCCTGTCCCCGACCAACTTCGGCGCGGTCCAGGCGGCAGCCACAGCCGTGCAGCAGGGTGACAAACAGGTGTTCAGGATCAAGCGGGGCGAGGCGGAATTGACCATTCAGGGCGTGCGCCCCAACCCGGAACTCGTGTCCGTTTGGTACGCGAGCGCATGGGACTTGGTGGCTGGAGGACTTTTTCTTGGCCTGGGCCTCCTGTTGTTTGCTACCGCTCCGCTCGCTCGCCCGCCCTTGTGGCGCTCTATCCTCGTGATGATTGCCGGGTTCGGCATGGCTGCCGGTTTTGCCCTGGAGAAGATTCTGGGCTGGGGCACGACTTTCCGGAGGTTTCCGGTTTACTGGCGCTGGCAGATCGCGACTGGCGACGAATGGTACTTTCAACAGAGCCTGATCGGGATTGCCGCGGGCCTTTTGCTCGCGATTCTTGGGGCAATAGAAATCCGAAAACACCTGGCGCCTCCTCCCACCTGAACTGGGCAAAAGGACACAATATGCAATGGTTCAAAGAAATTGTCGGCAGCCTGAAACTGGCAAAAAATAAGTATGAGTCGGCGTTTCCGCCGTTGCATGAGGCAGCCGAAGAAGGTTTCTTCGATCGCGCCAAACGCCTGCTGGCCAAAGGAGCGGATGTGAACGCACGTTCGGCGCACGGCGAGACGGCCCTGCATCGGGCCGCCTTGGCAGGACATGAGAAGTTCGTCAAACTGCTGCTCGATCACGGTGCGCAGGTGGGCGCCCTTAATGCAAAGGGAGAGACTTCGCTGCACTACGCTTCGGCCGCGGGCGACGTTCAGGTCGCGACGATGTTGCTGGACGCGGGTGCGGATCCAAACGCGCGCGATGGCGCAGGCAGAACGCCCCTGGCTCTGGCGTCCTCCACTCAGGGCGCAGCGGCTCGCAGGGTGCTGCTGATCCGGGATGACAGGAAGGAGGTTGCCGCGCTTTTGCAGCAGCGTAGCGGGATTCTGTAAGTTGTGACATTCGCACTGAATCCAGACAACCAATGAGGAAATGCTACCAGGTAACTGCCCCAGACACTCTCGAATGTTGCGAGGGGGGCGGATTTTTGTCGCTGTTCGGAATGCCTTTCCTGGCGGCCGGAGTTTTTCTGATGCTGATAGGGCCTGGAATTCTCCGCCCCGATAATGCAAATGAGATTCCCTGCTGGGATTGGCCTCTGTTGGCTTTGATGGGCCTGGCTTTTGTCGCGGCGGGAGGAGGCCTGGTGCTGGGCCGCCGTTGGACTCGACTGGAGCGGGAGAACCGCCGGGTGATAAGGCAGTGGGGGCTATTGCGGCCGATGAAGACCGAGGAACATAGCCTGCTACATTTTCAGGACGTGAAAGTGGGCTTCGTCGTTGGTGATTCGGATTCGCCGGATTCCTACCCTGTTTCTCTCAGCGGTTCGGGCTGCAACGACTTGCTGATGCGGAGTTTTGGGGACTACGGCGAAGCCCGGGAATGCGGTGAGTTCCTGGCGGGTTTCTTGAAGCTCAACTTAAGAGACGCCGTGAACGAGCAGGCGCCGATGCTGCGCTGGGATGGCGGACAGTTCGCCGAGAGCGCGGGTGACGAGCCGCAGGCCGATCGCCCGCAGGTGATGCACAGCGAGTTGGAGGAAACCCGCGAGTCGGCGCGGATTACCATCCGAAAGTCGGGGGTCCGGTTCACGACGGTGCTGGGACTGGTTATTCCTTTGGGGATCCTGGCTTGGTTGATCGCCGGATTGCTGCCGTTCTTTCACAAGACGGGGACCACGCGCGAGGTCCAGTTGGTGTTTCTCGGCTTCCTGGTTTTTGCCCTGGGCATGGTCTCATTCCTGAATGTTTCACGGGGAGTGCTGGTGGGTTTGCATGGGTACACCCGCGTGACCGCCTCGCTCGAGGGGCTGCGAATCGAGGAAAGCGGCGCGATCTTCACGCACCGAAAGATGATTGCCGCCTCGGAAGTCGTGGGTCTGAGTTTTAGCACGGCGAGCGGACGTCTGGCGGTCGCCCGTGCCGAGGCGCAGCAGCCTTCTCTTGGGCGCCTCCGCCGCTCTGGCGGTCATGAGCCGGGTTCGGTCGAACTGCCCGCCTGGGTAGAAAAGCTGGCGCGCTGGGCCAAAGCGCAGGTCGTGACGGTGAAATCGAGGCGTGCGTTGTACACGTTTGGAGCAGGCTTGCCGGATGACGAGGTGCATTACCTGTACGCCATCGTTAAACGAGAATTGCAGCGATCAAGCTGATGATCACAGAGTATCGTTATGCGTAAAGGACCTTTATTCCTGACAGCGTTTGTCGTTCTGGGTCTGGCAGGGGCGTTCTACGCGATGCGCCTGTGGGAGGTCCAGCCTCGCTACGCTGGCCGCTCTCTGAACCAATGGGTGCGCCGCTTGGGAAAACGACCCAACGATGCCGAGGCTCGCCAGGCCATCACTCAGATAGGCACTAACGCGATCCCATACCTGCTCAAGTGGATTGCCTACTGCCCCAACCGGCCGAACATCGTTCTCTCGAAAGTCAACGAGGCCGGCTACCGAGTGATCAAACGCAAAGGCCCGCTACTCATGGACTCGGCTTGGTTTCAGGCCGAAGGCGCAGTGACCGCATTCCGGGCTCTGGGGCCGGCAGCCGAGCCAGCCCGGCCGGCCCTCGGACGCTTGCTCACCAACTCTTCCGGGGTCGGGGCAGAGTCGGACGTCACCGAACGCACTCGGAGCCTCCTCCTGCCTGCAAGAGCACCGGATTTACCATGGTTACTTACGTTGCTGACGAACGGGACGGCGCCGTATCCACACCAGGCCATTGACCTGATTCTCTCCCTCGGGCCGGACGTGGTGCCCTTCGTCCCCCTATTAGTGCAGTGTCTCGACAGCACGAATCTGTTCCTCCCGGCATACTCCGCCAAAGAGCTCGGAATGTTACACCGCGAACCCGGGCTGGTCGTTCCCGCCCTGATTCGTTGCCTGAGCAGCAGCAACAGTTACACCCGCGCCCAGGCCGCGCGGTCGCTGGCCGAGTTCCCGACCGAAGCCCTCCCAGCGGCGCCCCGGATACGAAGTCTTCTGAGCGATCCGGAGCCACTCGTTCGCACCTCGGCCACCAACGCACTTCAGAGCCTCGCGCCCGAAACAGCCCAATCTCCTTGATGAATCTCTATTCGAGCTTTAGTATGTTTCATCGCGTCGGTCTCGTATAGCTTGGCCGAAAACTCCGCCAGTAATGCCCTGTCTTCGAGCGTGTAGTTGATATCCTCGGTTAGCGATTGCGAACTTCGCTTTGCCGTGCCGGTCCAGCCGGCGGCTCGTGTGAAACGGGAGACCAATGGCTTTTCCCGCAGCACTGTGGCGGAGTTCGAGCGGAAGGTGGATGGCTTCCGCCTCTGCACCGGCCGGGATGTTCACCCCCGAAATGACAGGCCTCACGGTTACAATTTAACGATCCGTTTCTCATTGCAGAACGAGCCTTCAATAGGAGATGCTTGAGCGTAAGCAATGAATCCCGAGCGACCTGAACGTATAGGCTTCTTAACCCGCTCGCTGGCGGAAGTAGTGGTCGTGCTACTCATCGGCCTGGAGATTTTCACGGCGGATGGCGTGGGCAAAACGGTTCAGACCTTCGGTCTGTGGCTGGCCGCTACTGGGCTGCTCTACGGGAGCGGTGCGCTGGTGTTGTGGCCACAGCAGCTCGTCACGCGGAACGCCGGGAACGTGGGCACGCGCCGGCCGGCGATGGCCTTCGGTTTTGGAATCTTCGGCCTCCTGCTGGCCATTGGCTTCGAGATCCTGGCCGGGGGCGCTTCCGGGAAATTCAACTGGCCGACCTTTGTCCTGGCCTGCGCCGCCAGCGGTCTGTGCGCCGCGGTCGGTTTGGCACGCCTGGGTCAGCAACTCCGCGGAACACCAATCGGCAATTGAACGCATGCTGCCTCACGCTTCCATTCGCCCGCTCCCGCGGAAGCCCGACCGCGAATCGTTTACCTGGGGTGAATATGTGTTTGGCTTCGGCCTGGGTATCGTGGCTGTTCTTGGCGGGCTCATCTGGCTGTACTTTCAACATGACCTCATGCAGAACGGGCAGCGTGTGGAGGGCACAATCATCGACTACATCCAGAGGGCCAATGACCACCCGGAGGATTCCCTCAAACGCGCTTATTACCCCGCGTTCCGCTACCAGGACCAGGTTGGCAAGCAGTACACGCTCACCTCGTCAGTCGGTTTCATGAGCGGCTATTTTCATGCGCCGGTGAAAGTAGCGGTCATCTACGACCGGCGCAACCCGGGGGAGGCGCAGCTCGCCTCCGCGCACTATTTCTGGCTGCTTCCCGTCGTGATTACCGTCTTCGGCCTGGCCCTGATTGCCCACGGCCTGCGCCTGTTATGGCAGCAGTTCAACCCAGCCGCGATTCGCGAAATCTCAAGCCATCAATCTCATCCCGGTCCCAACTAACACAAAACCTGCGCAGTCACTTGTATGCCCTGCCTAAACCAGAAACTGTTTGAATCGGACGAATTCCTCATCCAGATCTGCGACGACCACATCTTCTACGCGGAAAGGGATGAGGTCTGTTTTGACTTCAAAAAAATCAGCCGACTGAAGATCTACCGCTTGAAGGACAGCGGTGAGATTTCGAAGATAACCTATCGAATGAAGGGTCAATTGAACCCTTTCCAAATCGACGGTTTTGAGGATGCGGAGATGGAAGAGATCGCCCGCCTGCTGAAGGAGCGGGCGCAAGAGTATTCGATCGAATTTGTGGAAAAAGGGGGCAAAACGAGCGCCGGGCGCCAGGAGGTCTGACCATGAACACAACCGGCCGCGAGCGAAGAAGCTGGAACCGTTATCGCTGGTAACAGTTTAGCTGGTAGTCACGGTGGCTTGACGCACTGGCGGCCCTCCGGTGCCTTGGATGGCTCGGCCGGAGGGTGTCTGTAGAAGGTGGCCTGAGCCTGCGGGGTGCCTTCGGTAAAGAGATCCTGAAAGAAGAGGTGGGCCTTCTTGCCCTGTCGCCGAGCGGTCTCGAAGAGGCTGCGCAAGACGTTGTGGTTTTCCAATCTCTTATCCGAACGGGTGCCCTGGATCACCCGGCACATGATCACCACCGGGCGCAAACTGCGCTCGGCCAGGTTATTGGTGGGCGGGACCTTCGGGCGGCGAAAGCAGGTGAACAGGAGTTTTTGTTCCTTGCCCAGCAGGCGCTGGCGAAAGCTCTCGGCGTAAAGGGGTCCTAGAAGAATGACAGTTGTTCCTGCTCACAGCGTCTCCTGGTCGCCCGATCGCCGCGAGCAGTCGCAAAGTCGAGCAACCGGCCGCGACGGCCGGCGCTCGTCCCGGCTCGCCGCCTGGGTCACCCGCGTTTAGTCGCATTTTGTTTGGATGGAAAACACACTAGCCCATTGGCGGCGAAGTGGTTAGCGCCGTGTTTCGATTTCACGATGATGGCTACAGCTTCACTTTGAGCAATTCCAGGATGCGTTGCTGGTC
>TBL_comb47_HYPODRAFT_10007138_pt1 | contig 11839 bp, 12 predicted proteins | sample TroBogypolimnion_40_FD_10682 | JGI IMG/M metagenome (IMG submission 10682) | reverse complement strand
TTATACAAAGCTTTATCGGATGGATCTAAACCACAGTTTGAGACAATTATGAAAGTATTAAGAGCAATAGGTGGGCAGATACAAATAAATCCTACGACGGCATAAAGAAAAACGCACCATAACAGGCTCTTAGCAAAAGCTGCGGCGAACGATTCCTTCCAACCTCCCTACCCGCATTGGGCATTCTACCAGTTCGAACCTTGAACGCTCCGGACCCGCCCCCTTCGCCAAGTGCCAAATCGTTATGGCGCATAATAAATGCCCGAGGCACATCAATTTCGATTTGGAAAATTGTAACTTTAAAGTTAACTTTGGTTTTGTTTTAATGACACATGGAGAAAATTCGAGAAGTAATTGCATACAAAAACTATTTCATAGATTTCTTGAAAAAGCAACCAATCAAGGTTCAGAACAAAATCTTCAAAATCATTGAAGCCATCGAGACTTTGGAGAGAATACCAACAACCTATTTGAAACTTATATTAGGGACAAATGGGCTTTACGAATCGAGAATCCAACTAGGGACAGACATTTGGCGTGTTTTCTGCTTCTTTGATAAAGGAAAATTAGTGATCCTTCTAAATGGATTTCAGAAAAAGACACAGAAAACACCGAAAAACGAAATTGAGAAAGCAATAGTTTTAATGAAGGAGTATTATGAAAACAGAAAATAACAACAAGGACATTGCGACCTGGTCTCAAATCAAGGATCAGGTTTACGGAGAAAAAGGGACTGAAAGACGCGACAATCTTGAGAGGGAAGCTGAATCTTTTAAAATTGGACTTTTATTAAAAAAGGCAAGGGAATCTCGCCATATGACTCAAGAAGAATTAGGACTAATCATTGACAAAAAACGAACCTATATATCTCGTGTAGAGAATGATGGAAGCAATATAACATTGAGTACACTTTTTGACATTGTCGAAAAAGGACTTGGTGGAAAAGTTAGAATAACAATAGATATTTAGTAGTGAATGAATTACGCGCCATAATCGAGTAGCCCGCCCCGCCAGTAAGCACTGACAGGGAGAGGCTCTCACACCATCCGCCAATTGGCGGATACGGGTCTCGTATACAGCGGTTCATTAAGATGTGGGGCAATTTTCTCGTAATAGGTAAGCATAGCCATGTAACCCCTTTTGCGTAGGCGGTCTAAGGTGATCGTTGTAACCAAAATCAACTCCCGCAAAGTGGGATCTGTAGTCCGCCATGTTGCAATGACAAAAGACAGATTTTAGAGTTAGATCAGAATTTTCACACGTGCATTGATATGGGTCGTTTGATCTCTAATTATTGCACTATGTAAAACTTGTTAAATTTGTAATTCATTAGTAACACATCCGAAACAGGCAAAAACATATGAAACAGTCATGATTCGAGCATCACAAACCGAAAATGATAATCATTTTTAATCATGGCTATTAACTTAGCTCATCTTCGATTCTATTTGGTCATTAAAAAACAAATTATTATCAAATGAAACGTTTAATATTAGGATTATTTTTAACGATTAGTACAACCGGATTTTCACAAACAGCGGAGAAAAATTTTATTGACCAAAATTACATTGAAGTTAATGGGAAAGCGGAGATGGAGATTGTGCCCGATATGATTTATTTAAAAATTATTCTTAGTGACAAGGATAATAAAAATAAGCAAAGCCTTGACGAAATTGACAAATCAATGATTAACAAGCTGATTGATATTGGCGTAGAAGTTAGTAAGGATTTATCGGTTAAAGATTTTGTGAGTAATTTTAAATCCTATTTCCTGGGCAAAACAGACGTTGTTCTTACCAGGCAATACCAATTGATTGTTCATGATACCAATACTTTGCAAAAGGTTTATTTTGAGTTTCAAAAACTTGGAATTTCAAATGTCAATATTGATAAGTTAGAGCATTCAAAGATTGAGCAATTCCGGAAGGAGGTTAAAGTAAAAGCGATCAAAGCGGCTAAGGATAAAGCAGAATCATTGACTTCTGCTCTAAATCAGACAATTGGAAGGGCGATCTATATTCAGGAAGTTGATATCCCTTTTTATTTAAATAATGCTTTACCCGGTAAATTGGCAAGTGTAAATGTTCGTTATAAATCAGAGGCGAATGAATCTGCCGCGCCGGACATTGAATTTGAAAAGATTAATTTGCAGTATTCTATTTTGGTCAGATTTGAATTGAAATAAATAACTGACACATACAGGGGCTCATAGGTTATAGGTTATCAGTGGCATGGGAAATGGGGCACCCGCCTGGTAAGCTCATACCGGCCAATAGCAGAATCCCGCTTCATCACCTTTCTAAGCATAATATTAAATTATTGAGGATTTAATTATCGAACAAATTCAGCAAGGAATTGGCCAATATGTCATTCTCGGTTCGGGACTTGATACCTTCGCCCAACGCAGACCGGATATTGCTTCCAAACTTCAGATATACGAAATTGACCAGCCCAATATGATTGAATGGAAGCAACACCAATTAATCAGACTTGGCTTTGGTGTTCCTGAATATTTGCATTTTGTATTTGCTGATTTTGAAACTTCTTCATGGTGGAACGAGTTATTAAAGGCAGGATTTGACACTAGTAAACCTGCCTTTGTAGCATGCACAGGGGTCAGCTTATACCTGACCAGAGAGACAATTTCTTCTGCACTAAATCAAATTGCAACACTTGCACCGGGTTCAACACTCGCCATGGCCTTTTATCTGCCAATGGAACTCCTTGATGATGAAGACCAACCAATGCAGCTGATAGCCGGGAAGGGTGCCCGTGAAGCGGGAACTCCATTTGTGAGCTTCTTTACACCAAATGAAATACTGACATTAGGTAGTGAGGCGAACTTTAAGGAGGTAAAAACAATATCCACAAAAAACATGGAACAACTTTATTTTGCAGAGAGAACTGACAACCTTTTACCTGCCAGTGGTGAAGTATTTCTGTTGGCGACAACCTAATGGCATTCAGTAGGATAAACGGTGTCCAGGAAAAAATTAATAATCCTGATAAGCAGGGAAGCAAATCATTTCGGAAAATATATCTTTACAAAAGTTATCAATAATTAATTGGAGGAAGCGCAAGAGACTTCCGGCAAATAACCGTTTTGAAAATATGGAGAATTCACGACAAGGGTGGTCACGGCGTAAGTTTATCTACACTTTAATCGGAACAGGAACAGTAATTACATTGAACCCGTTGTTTTCATGGGGTGCCGATGAAATCGACCCGCGAGTAGCCTCAATAGTAGCCAGAACCCTGGGAATTGATACACATAATCATATTGATGTTCCCCTCAATGCAAAGGAGCTGAATGGTTCAAATGTGGATCTGTCCGGTGAGATTAAGAAGTCTGGTTTATCGGCAATCTGTATGACATTTGCCGTTGATTATCAGCAGCTACGTAACCCGGGAGAGGCCTATGAACGGTTTATTAGTGGATTGAATGCCATGGACACGGTGCTTGAAAGCAACAATATGAAGCGCTCAATGAATCTGGCGGATCTCCGATCTGCTTATGATAACCATATCCCAACGGTCCTTCAGTCGGTTGAGGGGGCTCACTTTCTTGAAGGGCATTTAGACCGGCTCGGAGTCGCCTACAGCCGTGGATTGCGGCATTTGGGACTACTGCATGACAGCGATGCATCGGTACCCCTGGGAGACGTTTACACAAATGCTCCCAAATGGGGCGGATTAACCACCTTCGGAGCTGACGTTATCAAAGAATGTAACAGGCTGGGAATTCTTGTGGACCTTACACATGCCAGCAATGCAACCATAAATGGTGCACTTAAGGTAACAACCCGGCCGGTACTTATTTCTCATACGGGTCTTGATACCCAACCAGGGCAGAATGAGTTTATGGCCAAAATGATGCGTCCAAGACTCATCAGTAAAGAGCAAGCTAAAATTGTTGCCGACGCAGGCGGTGTTATTGGCGTATGGACCCACCTGTCAGAAACACCATTGGAGTATGCACAGAATGTCAGGGCAATGGTGAACGAAATCGGAATTGACCATGTGTGCATCGGGACCGATACGAAGTTGACACCAGCTTACCGGTCTCCGGATGGCTTCGGACCCAAACCGGGAGATGGTTCTCCCCGGCCTGGTGGTGGCGAACCCGGAAATCCTCAAAATGGTCATCCCAGTGGTCCAAATAGCCATAACGGCCCCGTCAATGGTAAAAATAGTCATAGAATTGGCGAACGCACCAATGAAGCCTGGAAGGATCAAAATTCCGGTTTCTATTATTCAGTGGTTGATGCCATGTTAAAGACAGGCTTCACTGAGGATGAAATCGGTAAGATCGGGGGAGGTAATTTTTGCCGGGTTTTTGATGCAGCCACAACTGGTCATATTTAACGATTGAAAAACTTTGCCAATTCAAACATGAAAAAATATATCATTTTAATTCTGCTTCATTCACTTATACAAAATGTTTCCGGACAACTTCCTGAATTCAAACAATTGTTGTACGGAGTGGCTTATTATGATGAATATATGCCCTATGACCGTCTGGATAAGGACATTCATATGATGAAGGAGGCAGGAATTAATGTGGTTCGCATTGCCGAGTCAACCTGGAGCACTGTGGAGCCGCAGGATGGTGTATTTGATTTTACCCACATTGACAGGGTTCTGAATGCCATGCATAAGGCTGGCATAAAAGTCATAGTTGGAACCCCAACCTATGCAATCCCGACCTGGCTCGCACGAAAATATCCCGAGGTATTAGCCATAACGGCTCAAGGTCAAAACCAGTATGGAGTAAGGCAAAACATGGATATTACCAACAAGAACTTCCGTTTTTATGCTGAGCGGGTGATCCGAAAGATTCTGGAGCATGTTAAAGATCACCCGGCCATCATCGGCTACCAGGCTGATAATGAAACCAAAGCTTATAACACGGCAGGGCTGGGCGTGCAAAAGCTGTTTGTGGAATATATGAAGAATAAATTTGTCACCTTGGACAGCATCAACAGGGCATTCGGGCTCGATTACTGGAGCAACAGGATCAACAGCTGGGAAGATTTCCCCTCCATGATTGGATCGATCAATGGCAGTGAAATGGCTGAATTTGCCAGGTTTCAGCGCAGTCTGGTGACCGACTATCTGGCATGGCAGGCGTCCATTATCAATGAATATAAACGACCCGGACAGTTCGTTACGCAGAATTTTGATTTTGACTGGCATGGATTCTCCTATGGTATTCAGCCTGATGTTGATCATTTTGCCGCAGCCAAAGCCCTCGATATTGCAGGGGTTGATATTTATCATCCGTCGCAGGATGCGCTGACGGGGACTGAAATATCATTTGGCGGAGATGTAGCCCGTTCAATGAAAGGTGGCAAAAACTATTTGGTGATCGAGACAGAGGCGCAAGGTTTTCCACAATGGGTCCCCTATCCCGGCCAGCTAAGGTTACAGGCGTTCAGTCACCTGGCTTCCGGTGCTAATATGGTGGAATACTGGCATTGGCATTCTATCCATAATTCAGCCGAAACCTATTGGAAAGGGTTATTAAGCCATGATTTTGAATCCAATCCTACCTATGAAGAGGCAAAGAGTATCGGTCACGATTTTGAGCGGCTGAGCTCCGATTTAATCAACCTGAAAATAACCAATAAAGTGGCGATTCTGTTCAGCAATGAAGCGCTAACCGCCTTTAACTGCTTTAAGTTTGGCTGGGGCAGCAGAGAAAGCTACAATGACATACTCCGGTCTATGTACGATGCACTGTACCGAATGAATATCGGCGTCGATTTTGTCGATTCTTCCAACGCCAACATAGAAACTTACAAGCTGTTGATTGTACCTGCCTTGTATGCCGCACCAGACAGTTTACTGGAAAAATTAAACTTATTTGTCAAAAACGGAGGCCACATCGTCTACACCTTTAAAAGTGGGTTCTCGGATCAATACGTAAAAGTGCGTACAGGTCGTCAACCCGGCATTATAGCTGAGGCGTGCGGTATTTACTATAGTCAGTTCACAACTCCGCAAAACGTTACCTTAAAAGGTGATCCGTTCCAGGTTGCAAATGAAAACAACAAGGTGAATACCTGGATGGAACTTATCACTCCAATTTCCGCAAAGGTTCTTGCTTCCTATGACCATCCGGTGTGGGGTAAATATGCAGCTGTTACGCAGAACAGTTACGGCAATGGATTAGCGACCTATATTGGATGTTTAACCAGTAATGCTGTAACCGGGAAAATTCTTACGGATGTCGTGAAGAAGGCAGGTTTGTGGGGAGAAGCGCAGAAACTGACCTTCCCCATTATCCTAAAGCAAGGGGTAAACGGAAAAGGAAAAACTATCCGCTACCTCTTTAATTATTCAGCAAAACCTGTAACCATTAATTATACATTTGAGAAAGGAAGGGAGTTACTTCTTGGACAGACAATCAATAACAACAGTAAGGTTTCTTTAGAGCCTTGGGGAGTGAAGATTATTGAGGAACAATGAGTCAATGCACATAACATTCCAAAAAAATTTCAAGGCATGATAAGTTTTAAATTTTAAACCAATGACAGCAACTATCTTTAAATATATAGTCTGTTTTTTTGTAATGACCATTTGTTTTACGACACTTACAGAAGCACAATCCAGCATTAAATGTGATATTGTCCTGTCAGGTGGCCGTGTAATAGATCCTGAAACAAAATTAGATGCCATCAAAAATGTAGGCATTCTTAACCACCGTATTGCCCGGATTTCATCAGGACCCTTAACCGGGAGAGTGGTCGTAGATGTAACCGGTTTGGTTGTCACTCCCGGGTTCATTGATATGCATGTGCACGGCAGAACCAATAAGGAGCAGGAATACCAGCTCCATGACGGAATAACCACAGCACTTGAACTGGAATGGGGCATTGCATTTTTGGATAAATGGTACGAATTACGTAAAGGAAAAGCCTTAATTAATTATGGTGCAAGTGTTTGCTGGCCATTTGAACGATTTAAAGCCATTGAGAAATACAAGACAGGGGTAAATTCTTTATATCTGGCAACAATAGGAGGAGATTCGCAATTTGAAACCCTTTTTAACGCTATCAATCCTGCCAGCACTGAGTCTGTAACTCAGGAGGAGATGGATAAAACGCTTGACAACATAAAAAATTCGTTGAGCCAGGGGGGAATTGGGATTGGCATACCAATTGGCTACCTTAAAAAGTCCAAACCTGAAGAGATGTTTGACGTATTTAAACTTGCGGGTGAATTGAAGGCTTTGGTTTTTACCCATGTGCGAGAGCCTAATGTAATTTCTATTCAGGAAGTCATAACGGATGCGATGCTCACCGGCGCTCCTTTGCATATTGTCCATCTCAACAGTGTGGCATTTGGTCATATTCAGTTTGCATTAGACATGATTCAGTTGGCAAACCGAAAAGGATTTGACATTACCACAGAGTTATATCCTTACTCAGCAAGTTCAACAACCCTGCAAAGTCCCATTTTTAGTGAAGGGTGGCAGGAAATCCAGGGCATCAGTTACGGAGATTTGGAATGGGTTGCAACCGGGAAGCGGCTGACCAGGGAAACGTTTGAAAAATACCGTAAAATTGGGGGAGTGGTGATCAATTACAATATGAAACCGGAGTGGATCAGGACTGGTATTTCGGCACCAGGGGTAATGATCGCTTCCGACGGAATGCCTTATGCCCCAAAGGCCCACCCGCGTACAGCAGGAACTTTTTCAAGAGTCCTGGGAAAATATGTCAGGGAAGAAAAGGTGATCGATTTAAACACTGCCATCGAAAAAATGACCCTGCTTCCTGCCCGGCGCCTGGAAGGGATTGCTCCAATGATGAGGTTAAAAGGGAGAATCCAGGAAGGTGCTGATGCCGATATAACCATCTTCAATCCCAAAACTGTCATTGATAAAGCAACATTTGAAAAGGGGCTGGAATTTTCAGATGGTATTGAATATGTGATGGTCAATGGAACATTTATTCTGAAAAACAGGAAAACCGTTCCGGGAATTTATCCCGGGCAACCTGTTTTTGGGAAATTTAAGAAATAGCAGCAAAATATGACTCAATTGAGATACAGAGACGCTGTTCTGGAAGATCTGGTGAACATCGTGGAGATTTACAACTCAACAGTAGCCTCAAGAATGGTGACGGCAGGCACCAAAACGGTATCGGTAAAAGGCAAACAACGATGGTTTGACGAACACAGTCCTGACAAACGACCAATTTGGATTTTAGGATTGGGCCACACTTCCCAATTTTGCCCTGCTCGATGGAGAGGAATGGGGGTTGAAAATTCCTGGAAAGAGTATCGGATAGAAAAACAAGTAAACTAATTCATTAAATGATAAATCCAAACCCTGCATTCATGCAACTACAGGAATAAATTGGTTTGAAAGGTCATGAAGAATATAAATTGAGAAAAAATGAAGATCCTGGAAATCAAAGGATATCAACCTGAAATAGAGGAGGCTATCGATAAATTATCGACCCAGTTAACCGAAAAGGATTATAAAATCGGCAAAGAGCGGATTGAAGCGATTATTTCAGACGAAAACAGCCATCTGTTTGTTGCATTGAATGAAGAGGGAAATGTGCTTGGGATGATTACAGTCGGAATCTACATCTCACCTACCGGAAAAAAAGGATGGATTGAGGATGTGGTTGTCGATGAAGGATCGAGGGGACAAGGAACAGGTGAGAATCTGACAAACTTTGCAATTGAGTTTGCAAAAAATCAGCAGGCTGATGTAGTGATGCTCACTTCAAAACCTGAGAGAATCAGCGCTAACAGATTGTACAAAAAGTTAGGGTTTCAACTGAAGGAAACTAATGTTTACCGGCTTCCACTTAAAGAATAATCCTGTCCAAATATTTAATAATCAGACAAAAAGGATAAAAGAAAGAATTGCAGTCGTACTGATTTAAAAATATCGGATCTTTAAGACCCCGGAGGTGAAAACTTTATTGACTCGCCGACACCCAAAATATTAATTTTGCAGCATGGATAATCAGAGCTCAAAACCGCAGCGCCGCATACGTTATAAGGGGACGCACCCCAAATCGTTTAAGGAAAAATACAAGGAACTCCAGCCCGGGCAGTACGCCGGGGATATTGAAAAAGTGATGCTGCAGGGGCGAACCCCTGCCGGTATGCACCGGTCTATCTGCGTGAACGAAATCATGGATATTCTGAAAATAACTCCAGGTCAAATTGGGCTTGATGCCACTCTGGGTTATGGCGGCCATAGCCTGGAAATACTAAAGCAGCTGGCACCAGGCGGTAAGCTTTATGCCACTGATGTAGACCCTTTTGAGTTACCGAGAACCAGGGAGCGCCTGGAATCATACGGATATGGTCCTGAACTCCTGATTATAAAAAAAATGAATTTCTCCGAGATTGATCAGATAGCAGCTGAGGCAGGTCCTTTAAATTTTGTGTTGGCCGATTTAGGGGTATCCTCCATGCAAATAGATAATCCGGAAAGGGGATTTTCATTCAAAGTTGAAGGTCCTTTGGACCTGAGGCTGAATCCAAAAACAGGAAAATCGGCTGCAGTTCTCTTAAAAACCTTATCCCAGGATGAATTGGAATGGCTATTCAAGGAATATTCGGATGAACCCTACCATAAACAGATTGCCAAAACCATTTTTTCAGCGATCTCAAACGGGGTAGATATCTCAACCACTACCCTATTAAAAGAGCTTATTTCAGAGGCACTTGGATTTCTTTCTCCGGATCAAAGAAAAGACGAGGTTAAGAAATCCTGTCAACGCTGTTTTCAGGCATTGCGCATTGAGGTCAATGATGAATTTGAAGCCTTGGAAAAATTCCTATGGAAACTTCCAGACGCTCTCGCTGAAGGTGGGCGGGTGGCCATTCTGTCGTTTCATTCGGGTGAGGACCGGCGCGTCAAGAAATCCTTTCAGCAATTATTCCGCGAAGGCATTTATCGCGAGGTGGCTCCCGATCCGATCAGGCCCACACCCGAGGAGTGTAATTCAAATCCCCGTGCACGATCTGCCAAGCTGCGTTGGGCCATTAAAGCCTGATTCTAATTTTCTGTCCCGACCTATTTGTCAAATGGGAAATATCGGAGTATTTTGCAACCGGAAAACAAAAATCAATTCTAAAATACATCTTGAAACGTCAGTTATAGAGCATCTAACGCTGCCAGGGTAGTCATTTGAACGATTTCACACACTGAACATTCAGTGGGGTCAACGGTATCGGTTTTTTTCATTCCTTTTGAATCCAAATATTAAAATGTATTCCAGCCTTGATCTTAATAAAATTATTAGAGGGGTTAATAAATAATTGGTTTCGCCAGGAATTACTTTATTTTCGGAAAAAGTTGTTCATTAGCCTGCCTGGTCCATCCCGCACCTTTTGAGACTTTCAATTTTTCTCAGATTATAATGCTGAAAATGAATGAACCTGTTCTTGGATTGGATTGTTATGACAAAAGTGAAGGGATAGCTGTTTGTTAATTTCATTAACACGAACCCCTATCTTCAAATGAGATGGAGTCCAGTAACCATTTTAAAAACGGGGCGATATCGAAAAGCCATACGAGTAGAATTAAATAATAAAACCTTCAAAAATGTTTAAAATCTTTGTCAGGCACACACTCGAAGATTATTCTAAATGGAAGCCGCTCTTCGACGCGCACGCAGATGTTCGGAAAAAATATGGCTCAACAGGGTATTCAGTATTTGCAGGTGTAGAGAATCCTAACGATGTACTCGTGGAAATTGTATGGGAGAACAAAGAAGGAGCAATGGAATTCCTGCATGATCCTACCTTAAAGGCAACGATGGAAAAAGCAGGAGTAATTGGTATTCCAGAATTTTCTTTTACTGAATAATCGCAAAAAATCAAGACCGTGTCTGGTTTAAACCCCAGGCACGTTTTTTCACATATTAAAACCAGAGAAAATGAACCCCGTTGTACATTTTGAATTGCCATCTGACGACCGGGAACGGATGGCCGATTTTTACACCCGTGCTTTTGGCTGGCAGATGCAGATGTATGGAGAAGAAATGGGTAACTATGTGGTGGTTACAGCCTGTGAGACTGATGAAAATGGAAGGCCTAAAATGGCCGGAACCATAAATGGCGGATTTTATCCCAGGCAAAAAGGTATGCCGGCTCAATATCCGTCAATGGTTATTGCGGTCGATGATATCAGGGAAGCTATGCAAAAGGTGACTGTTGCAGGTGGAACCGTTCAGGGTGAACCGTCACAGATTCCCGGTGTCGGATGGTATGTCTCCTTTATTGATACCGAAGGGAACCGGTTAAGTTTGCTTCAGCCGCTAATGGGCTGACGACTATGACACCTAACCACGGAAATTAAGGTCCAAATAAAGTCAAAATGTAAAAAGTCAGCACTTTGGCAGTTGCACCGATAAATTCAGGATTCTGTGGATGGTTAGTTGTAATGAAAAGTAACACAATCGATGGAATCAAGCATTAAATCAATTATTACCGTAGAAACTGAAATCAATGCACCGCTCGAAGCAGTCTGGAAGTGTTGGACGACACCTGAAGATATCGTAAAGTGGAATAACGCATCAGATGACTGGTGTACCACACGTGCCACGAATGATTTGAAAGTTGGTGGCAAATTCAGTTACCGGATGGAAGCCAAAGATGGAAGTTTCGGTTTTGATTTTGAGGGAACCTATACGAAAGTAGCACTCAATCATCAGATCAGCTTTGTTCTTGAGGATGAAAGGAGTGTGAATCTCGTTTTTACAGCTATTCAGGATAAAACCAGTATCTCTGAGGAATTTGAGACGGAACACACCCACCCGGCTGATCAACAGAAATTTGGATGGCAATCGATATTGAATAA
>TBL_comb47_HYPODRAFT_10007137_pt1 | contig 11841 bp, 12 predicted proteins | sample TroBogypolimnion_40_FD_10682 | JGI IMG/M metagenome (IMG submission 10682) | reverse complement strand
GGGGATGAGTATAAGGTAATGGGACTAGCCCCATATGGAAAACCAGTTTATAAGGATTTATTATCTAAAGTATTATTTCCAACCAATGATGGTTGGTTTAAATTAGATACATACTATTTAAGATCTCCTCATGAAGGATATGTAACTTATTCCGATACATTCCAGCCAGCTATTCCTTTATTGTATAATAAAAACTTAATTAAGTTATTAGGACCGAATCGAGAACCTTCACAAGAAGTTACACAGTTTCATAAAGATATTGCTGCATCGGTTCAAGCAGTTACAGAGGCTGTTATATTCCACATTATTACTGAATTATATCATAAAACTAAAATAGATATTTTATGCCTCGCAGGTGGGGTTGCTCAAAATAGTGTCGCGAATGGTAAAATACTTGCCAATACGCCAATGAAGCATTTGTATATCCCTAGTGCTGGTCATGATGCGGGTATATCAATGGGTGCAGCATATTATGCCAATCATCAAATTTTAAGAGGGGAGCGTCAGCCTCCAATTTTCTCGGCTTATACTGGGCCTTCCTTCACTAACGATGAAATTGAAGAAGTGCTTATTAAATATGGTGTTAAATATCAAAAATTGGAAGACGAGGATATTTATAATATTGTGTCAGATAAATTAATTGAAGGAGGAGTAGTGGGCTGGTTTACAGGAAGGGCCGAGTTTGGGCCTCGTGCATTAGGAGGACGTTCTATTTTAATGGACCCACGAAGAATGGATGCCAAAGAAATTTTAAATAATAAAATTAAACGAAGAGAGAGTTTTAGACCCTTTGCACCAAGTATTTTAATGGGATATGTTTCGGAATATTTTGAAATAACTGACGATGTTCCTTTTATGGAAAAGGTATTTCCTATTAAAAAAGAAAAGCATGCAATTATACCAGCGGTGACGCATGTTGACGGCACAGGAAGGCTTCAAACAGTAGATGCTAATACATCCCCAAGGTATTATAACCTCATAAATAAGTTTAGAGAAAAAACGGGTATACCTATTTTATTAAACACTTCTTTTAACGAAAACGAACCCATCGTAAATACCCCTCAAGAAGCCCTTGATTGTTATTTACGTACCTCCATGGATATGTTGGTTTTAGAAAACTGTGTGATACAAAGAAGTTAAGAAATGAAAAAAAACAAACAAACAAATATATTGGCCTGCATTAGACGGATTAAGGGCATTGAGTGTTCTATTAGTAATTATTTCTCATATTAATTTCCCTAATTTTTTTGGAGAAAAGCTAAATTTAGGAGGTTTTGGTGTACACACTTTTTTTGCAATATCTGGCTTCTTAATTAAATTATTTTTAAAAGAAAAAACACTATTTTTAAACAACGAAACGCTCTACAACCAAAAGTCTACATTGGTTTGACGACGGACATGGTAATTCTATCCTTCTAAATCTTATTTTACTTTCTGTGGTCTCATACATTTCTTACAATTATTATGAGAAATGGTTTCTAAATTTTTAAAAAGAGATTCAAATGAAAGTAACCATTATCACTGCCACTTTTAATAGTGCCCAAACACTTGCGCTGAATTTAAATTCAGTGGCTCGACAATCGTATAAAAATATCGAGCACATTATTATCGATAATTGCAGTACAGATGGCACCCTTGAACTAGCTAATAGTTACGAGCATATATTCCGAATTATTTCGGAAAATGACAAGGGTATTTATGATGCCATGAATAAAGGTATTGCCAATGCTACTGGAGATATCATTGGTATTTTAAATTCAGATGATTATTTGGCTTCTGAGCATACCATTGCAAACATCGTTTCTGAATTTACAGCTAGCAACGCAGATGCCATTTATGGCAACCTTATTTATGTAGACAATAAGCATCCCGAAAAAATTAAACGTGTGTGGATTTCAGGAGGGTATGACCCTAAATTATTTTATAGTGGATGGATGCTTCCTCATCCCACTTTTTATGTAAAAAGAGAAGTATATGAGCAGTATGGTCTTTATAATGATTCCTTCAAATATGCTGCTGACTATGAAATGATTTTAAGACTGCTTTTAAAGCATAAAATTAATATTTCACTAATGCGTGAAGTGATAGTTTATATGCGTGCAGGTGGGGCAGGGAATAAAGACATTGGAACATGTATTAAAGTGAATTTAGAGGATAGACGCGCATGGAATACAGTTGGCCTAACTCCTAAATGGTATACGCTACATTGTAAACCACTTCGTAAACTATGTCAGTACATTTTACATTTTTTAAGTGTTAAATGGCTTGTGCATATTCCGCCTGCTAATGATAGTGCTTCTTTTATTTATGAAAATCCAAATAAGGTGGCTAAAGTGATTGAATTAAATTCCGAAAAATTCTAGAAAATGTTTTTTAAAAGAAAGGAGTCTTTATATAAAGATTATAGCTTTTTAGGAGTAGATATGCATAATCATATTTTAGCAGGCATTGATGATGGCGCTCCTGATATTCAAACAAGCATTCAATTACTTACTGAATTGAAAAATCTGGGATTTTCTGAAATAATTCCAACTCCGCATACTTATACGAGTTTATATCCTAATACACCCAATACCATTGGGGATGCTTTCGATAGTTTACAAATTGCAATGAGCATGGGGTATAGTAATGATGGTTTGCCAATTGTAAAAAGGTATGCTTCGGAGTACATGATTGACCATCACTTCTCAGGAATTATCATTTCAAATCCACCTCTTAGCTTTGGTCAAAATAGAGTTTTAATTGAAATGAGCTTTGCCGACAATGCACCGATGCTTTTTGAAGAAATATTTCATTTACAATTAAAAGGCTTTACACCCATTTTAGCACATCCCGAGAGGTATCCATATTTGTTCGGTCAATTGGGTTATTTTGAACATTTAGTTTCAATAGGATGTGAGCTGCAATTAAACTTATTAAGCTTAACGGATCATTACGGCAAAGGACCTCAAAAAACAGCATTAAAACTATTAGAAAAAAATATGTATTCGTGGGCTGGAACAGATACCCACCACATGGGACATATAGAGCTTTTACAAAAACTTTTAACTTCTAAATTATTCCGGAAAATTCAGGAATATCCTTTTAAAAATAGTTTTTTATAACATCCCACAAAATATCACGCTGATCTGTGATGAGCCCCAATATTTTTATTGGGGCTTTTTTATTTACCATCTATCTAAGTTTGCTAAAACTATTTCTTTTATACCGGCTTTAAGTTCGATTTCAGGTTGCCATCCCAGCGATTTTATCTTTTCAATATTTAATAGTTTTCTAGGCGTTCCATCAGGTTTACTAGCATCAAGTATTATTTCTCCAGCATATGCTACAATGTCTTTAACAAGTAATGATAGGTCATGTATACTAATATCTTCACCACTTCCAATATTAATAATATTAGGCTCGTTATAATGCTTCATTAAATGACAACATGCTCTAGCTAAATCATCCACATGTAAAAATTCCCTTTTTGGTGTCCCTGTTCCCCAAATAACTACTTCTGGTTCATGGTTGTTTTTGGCAACTATAAATTTTCTTATCAGTGAAGGCAGTACGTGCGCGTTTTCTAAATCGTAATTGTCGTTAGGCCCATATAAATTAGTGGGCATCACCGAAATAAAGTTGCATCCATATTGAGCTCGGTAGCTGTTGCACATTTCAATACCTGCAATTTTTGCAATAGCATAAGGTTGATTGGTATATTCTAGTGGCCCAGTAAGTAAAGAAGATTCTTTTAGTGGCTGATCAGCCATTTTTGGATAGATACAGGATGAACCCAAGAATAATAGTTTCTTAACATTATTGACATAAGCTGCATGTATCACATTGGCTTCTACTATAATGTTTTCATAAATAAAATCGGCCCTGTATTTGTTGTTGGCGTGTATGCCACCCACTTTTGCGGCAGCTAAAAAAATATAGTCTGGTTTTTCTGATGCAAAAAACTCATTTACACTTTTTTGATTTCGGAGGTCAAGTTCTTGAGAAGTTCTATAAATTAAGTTTTCAAATCCTAAAGATTCTAAATGTCTTTTAATAGCACTTCCAACCATGCCTTTATGACCAGCAATGTAAATTTTATCAGACCTTTCCATCTCCTCCTTCTTTAAATATTTTCAAATCACTTTCAACCATTTCTTTAATCAAAGCATCAAGCGTATAGGTTGGTTCCCAGCCCAATAACTTTTTTGCTTTGCTTGCATCACCAATCAGTAAGTCTACTTCGGTGGGTCTATAATAGCGCTCATCAATTTTTATTACTTCAGTGCCAATTTTTATTGGATAGGGGCCTTCATTTTTTTCTACAATACCTATTTCGTTAATACCTTCTCCAGTAAATATTATGTTCACATTTATTTCCCCAAAAGCTTTACTAACAAATTCTCTTATAGTGGTGGTTATGCCAGTAGCTAATACAAAATCGATGGGCTCAGGATGCTGCAACATTCTCCAGATTCCTTCTACATAATCCTTTGCATGACCCCAGTCCCTTTTAGCATCCAGATTTCCTAGGTAAATGGTTTCTTGTTTTCCGTAAGCTATAGCTGCAACACCTCTGGTGATTTTACGACTAACAAAAGTTTCACCTCTTAGTGGCGATTCGTGGTTAAATAATATACCATTACATGCAAACATATTATAGGCTTCTCGGTAGTTAACCGTAATCCAATATGCGTAAAGTTTTGCTATGCCATAAGGACTTCGGGGGTAAAAGGGGGTTTTCTCATTTTGTGGTACTTCTTGTACTTTCCCATAAAGCTCTGAAGTGGAAGCTTGGTAGAATTTTGTTTTTTGAGTAAGGCCTAATATTCTTACAGCTTCCAATATTCTTAAAGTTCCAATACCGTCTGCATTTGCTGTATATTCTGGTGTATCAAAACTTACATGCACATGACTCATAGCCGCTAAATTATAAATTTCATCTGGCTTAACTTCTTGTATAATTCTAATTAAGTTAGTTGAGTCGGTGAGGTCACCATAGTGCAAATGAAAGTTTCGATCTGGTATATGAGGGTCTTGATAAAAATGATCAATTCTATCTGTATTAAAAAGTGAAGTTCTTCTTTTAATACCATGTACAATGTATCCTTTTTTTAAAAGTAACTCAGCTAAATACGCGCCATCCTGTCCAGTAATACCTGTAATAAGTGCTATTTTCATTTATGGCTTTATTTTTTCTTGATTTTCTAATTCATTTATAGGGCCTATACTTCTAATATCTCTATGTGATAAGTATGTTTTTAGCTGCCTTAAAAACTGAATGACAATGGTATAAGTACATACATTTATAATCACAAATCCAATCCAAGATTTATTTAGTGCCATAAATGCAATACCAATATTTAAAATTTGAAAAGTGATTATAATTAAAAGTGTTTGTTTACTGGTAAAACCAATATTGGACATTAAATGGTGTATATGGTTATTGTCTCCTTTAAAAGGACTTTTTTTATTATAAATTCTTACTGAAAAAAGCCTTACCATGTCTAGAATTGGGATAGATAAAAAGGAGAAAGCCAATATTACTCGGTTACTTACATTTAGGTCTAAGAAACTAGATTTCTCTTCAATAAATACAAATGTGAATGTGGCTAAAAGCATTCCAATGAATAAAGAACCTGAATCCCCCATAAAAATATAAGCAGGAGGCTTATTGTATAAAATAAATGCTATTAATGCGGATGCTGAACTAAGTGCAACTATACAAAAAAAGATATTATCATCTAAATAAAAACAAGTAGCATAAAATAAGCATGCAATTAGTGAAATACTTGCAGCTAAGCCGTCTGAGCCATCTATTAAATTATAGGCATTTACAATACCTATTGCTGAAATGAGTGTAATAATAAATGATACACTTAGTGGTAATGCTAGTTTAGCAAACATACTTTCAACAGGTAAGTAGAAGCCTGTCTTGTATATTAGCAAGCTGCATAATAAGGCCTGGATGATGAATTTTCTTTTAGGGGAATAGTTAAAGAAGTCGTCACCAATACCATGTAAAAATATAATGGTAATTAGAATAAGATAAGCAGTAAGATATTTTGGTTTCTGTATTTGTTCGGGTAAAAAAAGGCTAATGGGGATAATAAAAGCTACAATTAATGCAACCCCTCCCAAAAAGGTGATATTTCTATTGTGCTTTTTTATATGACTAGGTGCGTCATAAATATTAAACCTATTAGCAATCTTTACTAAAATAGGGATGGTGTAAAAGCACAATAAAAATGAGCACACAATGATTCCAATAGCCCCAATAAGCATATTTTGTTTTTATCAAATCTAATTATTTGATAATCATTTATTTGCGTATTAAATTAGTACTTAATTAAATCGTAATACTTGATTAAGTAGGTTTGCTTTTATCATTGTTTTGTTGATTAATGGAATAAGCGCCAATTAAGCATAAAATTCCAAGACCTATCATTAGCCAAGGCATTTTGCTTTTCGATTTTTGATTATCACCATTGGTTTCAGTCTGTTGTGATCCATATAGTTGATCATATTTTATCTTCCATTTTGGAATAGAATCATTTAAATTTTCCATAAGAGTAGTTTTTGATTAGGTTGTAGAGAGTATCCATATTTGTGCATCATTTGATAGGTAATTCCATTTACCTTGAGTGTACTTTTTGTAAGATCAAAATTTAGTCCCTCGTTTTCCAATAATAGAGGGTCTACATATTTTTTTGGCCCATTTAATGCATAGTACTTGCGAATTACCTTTTCATTAAGCCAAAAGGGGTCTAATAGCAGGTTTTTTTCTGCATAGACTCTTCTAGATCTTGCTTTCTTTACTTCATAAGCTTCTTTTTCTGGGCGAAGTCTGTTACCGTGGTTAAATTTTGACATTTGTTTAGTTTTAAGAATTGAAATTTTGTTTGTTATTTCCTGCAGATTTTATATCAGAAATAATTTCAGATAAAATGTAGAATATCTTACCTTTGTTTATCTGGTGGTAAGCTAGTAATCCGCTCTTTCTGTAATTAAGCATGGTGCGTCTCGATACTTTTAGTAGTGTTCGTGCATCCAAGTCGTCTAAAATAACCTCCTCAGCTGGGCGGTTACTTTTTTCAATGATTGCTTTTACTCTTTCTTCAAAGTTTTGTTCTTCTTTTTTCATGGGGTATAATTTTGATGTAAATAACAGATTTATTATAGGCAGGGCAAACAAAAGCCCGAAATAATAAATTCGGGCTTTTGTTTGGGTTTTAATATTTTAACTATGGTGGTTATGGCTTTTTTTTAGGTGGCGGTAATTTTGCAATTTGATCACTTAGTTTATTAGTAAATGTATTTTTACTTTTTATTTTTTCCCTAATTTGTCTTTGTGCCTTTGAATATTCAGTACTGCTTATATCAAACATTGCAAGAAAAAATTGAGAAACTTTTTTAGATTGTTCAAATTCGCTTGATAGTTCAATAGCATATGCTAGTTCGCAAATATCAACTTTTCCACATGTGTATGTGAATTTTGGTATTTGTGTATTTTGTGTCATAAATAAATACTTCGCATATAATTCTATAATCACTGATCTTAAATATTGTAATTCCTTTTTCCTAAAATTAAAGGCTTCATTTATTTGGTTCTTTTGACCTTCTGAAAAATCAATGCCTAATTGAAATCTTGTATAGGTCTTGTGCTTTTTTTGTAATAATAAAAAAAGTACTCCTTCGTTTATATTTGGGTTTTTGTTGGTGAGCCAAGTTAGATAGGTCATTTCATGAATAGCATTATTTATTTCATCAAATAAATTGCTATAACATTTGTTTAGTTCAAAAATATCATATTCTCCGTCACTCAATTGTTTTGTCTGATAACTAATCTTTTTAATTGTGTCCTCAATCTGGTTACTTATTGCAATATTTTCTGATAGAGTATCAACTACTATTTTATTCTTTAAATCTTCAATGTTATTGAAGAAATATAATAGCTCAGCTTGCATTATTTCCCCATTAGATTTATAGTCTTTATCTAATTCTATAAAATTTTTATATTTATCATTGAATGAGTAATTAACGCATATCACTTGATTAATCTGACATCTTTGATGTTTGAATTGCTAATTGAAAATGTTTATTTATGTTTTTTATGCTGCTGATTTCCATTTTTTATTTTTTAATGATAAGCCTTAATTCTTATCTTTTTTATTTCTAAATGCGGGTTAAATTAATAGTTAAAAATATGTATTAACGGCAAATTCAAATTGGTCTATAAATACTTTTTTGAATGGATTGATATTTGTTTGTTCATAAAAAATTAGCATTGCTTTTTTGTACTCGATTGAATCAATTGTTCTAAATGAAATAGGGCAATAGTTATGGTTTAATAAAATAGCATTACTAATTATCCTCGCAGTTCTTTTATTTCCATCTGCAAATGGTTGTATGTAGGATATTAAAACAAGTGTTAATAGCGCCTTTTCAAATACGTTTGTTTTGCTATTGACAATGCTGCACATTTCTAGTAATGCTTCCTTAATTTGAAACTCATTATCAAGTGGCTTATAATTGGTTCCTGAAATACCTACACGTCCAGTTCTTATATTTCTTGTTATATCAAGATCCTTAATCAAAATACTGTGTACGTCTTCAATATTTGAAACAGATAATGGGTTAATATAGTTTGGATTATTAATAATAAAATCTAAGGCATCTTTATGGTTCAAAAGCATGGTTGCCTCGCTTTTTGTTTTGCCAACTGCGGTTTCTTTGTCTTTTAATAATCGCTCTGTTTCTAATAGTGAATAGGTATTACCCTCTATTTGAGAAGACTTCCAACTTAAGTCAATAGCTAATCTTTCCAATTCATTATTGTATTCACTCAGTGATAGTTTAGCGGTATTTATTTTAAATCTGTTTTGAAGTTCATTCAATAAATCTAGTTCACCATTTGAAAATACATTGATTTGATAAAGTGTATCTCTAATTAAAGATTGGTTAAACCCAGTTTGTATGGTTCTTTCATCAATTTCTTTTTTAAAATACTCAGTAACATCAATTGGACTTATTATATCATAAGCTGGGCTTATTTGATATTTTCTGCTTTTAAGGTTTCCAATGGTAATTACAAGTCCTTCGGTTACTAAATCCTGAAGCACTCTTTTTAATGTGGCAATACTAATGTCTACGTTAATTCCATTTAAAATTTCATTGGAAGTACTGGTGTGGTTTGACTTAATGAATTGAAGTATTTCCTGTTTCCTTGTAGTGTACTTATTGGACATATTTATTATTTATCGTTCATAAAATTAGTATTTATCGCTCACAAAATAGCATAAATGAGCTATATTTTTATTATTTTTGAGCGATATCCTACAATTATGGCTAAAAATTGGATAAATACGGATAAATACGGATATAATTATTTACATCTATCAGATATATTTTCGTATATTTACGGATAAATGCGGATATAATGAGCTTAATTATAAACAAACTACAACTTGATTTAGGCATGAAACTCATGTCTGATTTATCAAAAATTGAGCGCTTTGACGCTACTTGGTCGAGTATTGAAAAAAGAGAGGGTAGCACTTTAATGCAGTTAAAGAGTATTTCAACAGTTAAAAGTGTAGGGGCTTCTACAAGAATTGAAGGTTCCAAAATGACTGATGACGAAGTAAGTGTTTTAATTGAAAATATAAACATGTCTTCTTTTGAAGAAAGAGATCAACAAGAAGTAGTGGGCTATTTCGAAACCTTAGACACGATTGCCGAAAATTATGCATCCATTGGTATTACAGAAGGTCAAGTAAAAAGTTTGCATAATCTCTTAATGAAACATAGTGTAAAAGATGCTTGGCATAAAGGTGAATACAAACAATTAACCAACGCAGTTGAAGCAAATTTACCAGACGGGACCAAACAAACTATTTTCAAAACTGCTGAACCTGGATTTCAAACGCAGGACGCAATGACGCGCCTGTTTGAATGGTATAACAATGATGAAGAAACATTGCCATTGGTAAAAGACGCTTTGTTTGTTTATGAATTTTTAAGTATCCATCCATTTCAAGATGGTAATGGTCGACTAAGCAGATTGCTAGCTAGCTTACTTTTATTGAAGAATGGTTTTTCATGGATACAGTATGTAAGCTTTGAACATGAAATTGAAAATAGAAAATCAGAATACTACAAAGTATTAATGGATACGCAAAAAAATAGACCTGGAGAGAATGTTACAAACTGGCTAACGTTTTTTGCAAGCTGCTTAAATAATATTCAAAGCAATTTGCTATTGAAATTAGAAGAAAGTAAAAAAGTAAGTGAAGCGCTCACACCTCGCGAACAAAGAATTAATTTTTATATTCAAAATCATGCAGGATGCAGTACTGGAGAAATCTCAACTAAGTTAGACATACCTCTCCCAACAGTAAAGAAAACGATTGTTGAGTTATTGAATAAAAAAGTTATTACAAAAGAGGGTGTTGGAAGAGCAACCGGATATTATTCGTTATAAATACTAAAAGTGGGGTTACACTTTTAGTTTCTCAAACAACCCCCTTGTCTCTCTTTCGATTTTTAGTGAAGTCACTTTGGCGTATCTCTGTGTTTGTGAAATTTTGGAATGCCCCAGCATTTTAGATACACTTTCAATTCCTACACCATTTTCAAGCGCAACGGTAGTGGCAAAAGTATGTCTACCAATATGGGTGGTAACCCTTTTATCTATTCCTACAAGAGCGATAAGCTCTTTTAAGTAGTCATTGTATTTTTGATTTGAAATTTTTGGACAGATAAAGGTGTCAGGGATTAATGCTTGCCAGTTAGGGTGCCATTTATTAAGCATCTTTTCAAGCGGCCCAAACAGTGGCACCATGTATTCAATTCCTGTTTTAACGCGTTTGTTTCTAATTATAAAGCTCCCTGAATGATTTGTGCGCTCAATATGTTTAATCTGTATATGTTGCAGGTCAATATATGCTAGGCCTGAGTAAACAGAGAATAGAAACAAATCTTGGGTCTTTTGTAAATAAGTTTTGGTTGGAACAAATACTTCTAATTGTTCTATTTCATATTGGTTGAGTACTTCAATATCTGTGTCTTTGAAAGTTATTTTTTTATCTGCAAAAGCATTGCGGGAAGTCCATCTATTATTGAGTCCTATTTTATAAATCTTTCTAAAAATTTGAAGCAGTTTCATGGAAGAATTATGCCCATTACAACCTTTAGTCTTTAAATAAAACTCAAAGTTGTCAATAAGCTGTTCGTTGATTCTGTTAAAAGACACATCATTAACTTTCATTTCAGAGTGTAAAAAATTCCTTAGGTGGTTGCAACAAGAGTTGTACTTAGTAATATTTGACTGTTGGCTTTTAAGTGTGTTCCTTTTTTTCATTTCTGCTATATAGCTTTCAAAAACAGATAGAACAGAGTATGTTTTTTTGTTTTCATGTCCAAAGGCCAAATCAATTACTTCTCTGAGGGTGGGTTCCGACTGGTTTTGTGATAGAACATAAAAAGCACCCATGATTTTCTCTTTGCATTCAGCTACAGAAGATTTAATATTAGGATGATTGTGCAGGTGATTTTCAATTTCTTTTTGCTTATAGTTCCAATCTTTTTTATCTACTTTAATTCCCAAGCTTTTATCAAAAGTGGAAAACTGGTAATGGGTTCTTAAATAGAGTGTAGCAAGTGTTTTTTGTCCCTTTTTAGATTTAGGGTACAACATGAATTTTGGTTTCGAATTTGCGTTAAATGTTTGCATACAATAGCTTTTTTACAAAGTTGATAAGTAATAAAAAGCGGCTTGTGGGCTAAATTGAGCAAGAAATGGAAAAATCGAGAAACAGTGAATTTGAGATACACCCCCTTGAGGTAGGGGCGTAAAAAAGA
>TBL_comb47_HYPODRAFT_10007136_pt1 | contig 11844 bp, 9 predicted proteins | sample TroBogypolimnion_40_FD_10682 | JGI IMG/M metagenome (IMG submission 10682) | reverse complement strand
GAACACGGAAGTTAAGCTCTTCAGCGCCGATGGTACTGCATGGGAGACTATGTGGGAGAGTAGGTCGCCGCCGGTTTTATACTAAAGCCCCATCAATCATCCGATTGATGGGGCTTTCTTTGTTTTAGAGAGTCTCTCTGGTATCGTTAAGAGAACTATTGAGGAGGAGGTGTCTGCTAAAATATCAAGCTGCGGATGCGGCACGAATCTTTCGTGCTGGCCTTGTAGACACGCTTCAGGTCGGCACTGGCAATCAGAGCATCCTTCACGCCTCTCGATTCGAAAGATCGGTCAGCACCTGAACCTGAAATTGGCGCCCTCATGCTCGGAAATATACAGGCCAAGAACTTCCTTCCGGCCTTCAAGGTTGACGCCGAGGATTGTGTACACAGCCTTACCGGCAACTTTCCCATTTTCACGGATCTTCTAATGAATGGCATCGAGCCAAACAATCGGACAAATCGATGCCCAAGGTCGAGCTTGCCATTCTTTGACTGTATGGATGATTTTATCGGTAATCGTGCTCAGGGTGCCGGTTGAAACCTCAAGCCCGTAAAGGTCCCGAAGATGACCTGAGATATCCTGATGGCTCAGGCCGACGCTATACATGGCGATACTCTATCGCCGTCTATGATGTTTTTTCGAGGGGTTTGCCATAGCTTCAGCTTACAAAAGTCCGTGTTGAGGGTGCAATGGTTGTGGGAATTGAGCTATTGTCAAAATCATTAACGTTATCAGGAACAACCGATACGGCTACCATCAAGATTAATCCTGCCTTACTCCGATAGACGTTTGGAAATTCGTTTGTAGGTTTCTTTCAGTTCTTCCCCCACAATCTTGGCCTTGGCGATATATTCCTCAGAAGTCTCTACGGTACCATCGGCTATTTCTGAGGCTTTTTCTTTAAATTGATGCCATTTTTTCTCTGCGCCTTCTAGCTCTTTCCGAGCGTCCATCGAGGCGAGGTGAGCCTTCAGTGTTATTTCATCCCGTTCCCTTTTTAATTTTTCGACCAAGCTTTCAAACTCTTCTTTAATTCCCATGAGTAACCTCGTTGAAAATTTTGATATCTATATAGAGAGGTAATCGATCCGATATCTTCTCGATCACAATGTGAATGAATAAAACGGTGTCAACGGTAATGATTTGTACTTATCCAGACGAACTTGTTGTTCGTTGAACCAACTTTTGGGCAATAATTAATCAGCTTCAACCCCTCCGGTTCCACTAAGTCACGATAATTATAGTGGAATGCCAGTGTTAAACAGGCCCAGCGACATGTCTATCGTTGTTGCAGGCACCACACCGTGGCATTTAATTCATTCTAGTAAATTTTAATTATTTCAAAATGTTGCTGATTAAATATCCAGGTGGTAGAAAAAATAAGGTACCACATTTATTAGCCAAATCTACCTCCACTTATAACGTTTGGTTACCAAGTGTAGTCCATGAGAAGGATTTGGAACTCAATAGGAATTTTACTGACCAAATACCAGAGGGAAAGAAATGACAAATAATGTTGTTATTACTGTTTCATGCGGCACTGATAATCCTAATCGTGCAACGAGGGCTATTCACCTGGCAACGGTTGCCCACAGAGAGGGGAAAAATGTCACCCTGTTTCTTCTTGATGAAGCCATCTACCTCGCAAAGAAGGGGTTGCTAGACAATCTTCGGGCTGCTACCGGGGATGTGGCAGATGATCTCATGACCTATTTGCAGGCGAACGAGGTACCTGTGCTGGCATGCACTCCTTGCGCCAAGGCTCGTGGGGTCAGCGAGAGTGATCTGATTGATGGAGCAAGGATGGGGACGGCTGTTGAATTGATACATCTGGCCTGCGACGCAACGGTTATCAGTCTGTGATTTTAGGGTGTGAAACGATCCCTAAAAATTCAAGTCGGGCAGGAGAAATAGTAATTGGAAAGATAATGAGTTCATAAATTTTGCACAACTGAGGGTAGTTTATGGCTAAAACCCTGTTGATAAACCGTCAGTACAATATTGTTAAGATAATTAGCATCTACGCTTTATTCGGCTTTCTTTGGATTTACACCTCAGACACGGTGCTAGGGATATTGGTGCATGATCCCAGAATTACAACGCAAATTGCAATTTTTAAAGGCAGTGTATTTATTATCCTCACATCCATTCTCCTCTATATCCTCATCAAACTTTACGACAAGCAAACTATAAACTCAGAGCGGGCTATGATAGCCAGTGAAAAGCGCTTTGAACAATTATTTCAAAAAGTTGCTGATCCTATTTATATTGCCGATACAACGGGAAATATAATAGCAGCCAACGATCAGGCGTGTCGTGAGCTTGGGCGTACTCTTGAAGAAATACTGCAGTTGCATCTATCTGAAGTTGATGCTAGCGAAAACGCAAATGATATTTTTGCGGCAAAACTTCCTCTTCTCGTCAACAAATCAATCACTTTCGAGGCCAGCCATCGCCGGAAAGATGGAACGGTATTTCCCGTCGAACTTAACGTATGTCTCATTGATATTGCAGGCAAACAGGCTGTAATGGGAGTTGCCAGGAATATCTCCAAGCGTAAACGTACAGAGGATTGCCTCGCTTTTCTAGCGCAGACTGCTCCAGCGCCTACAGAAGAAGACTTTTTTCAAAGGCTGACGCGCTACCTGGCCAGCAGTCTTGAAATGGACTATATCTGTGTTGATATCCTTGAACCTGGTAATCTTTCTGCCAAAACTATTGCAGTCTTTGTCGATGGTAAATTTGAGGACAATATTTCTTATACGCTCAAGGATACACCTTGTGGTGAAGTGGTTGATAATTCAGTTTGCTGCTATACGGAGGGAGTCCGGCACCATTTCCCTGCGGATGCAATATTACAGGACATGAAGGCCGAAAGTTACGTAGGGGCAATATTGTGGGGAACAAACGGTAAACAGATCGGCTTGATTGCGGCTATAGGCCGTAAACCCCTGGGGGATAGAGAACAGGCTGAGGAAATTCTTCAGTTGGTGAGTGTGCGAGCTTCAGCCGAGCTTGAACGTAATATTTATAACGCCGAACGCCTCCATCTTGAGAAGCAAATTCTCCATGCCCAGAAACTGGAAAGCCTTGGAGTGTTAGCGGGGGGTATAGCTCATGATTTCAACAATATCCTTCTAGCAATCATGGGTAACGCTGAATTGGCGTTGATGCGGATTAACAAAGAATCACCTGTCGTTGAAAATTTGCATCGTATTGAACAGGCCGCCGCCAAAGCTGCAGACTTAGCTAAACAGATGCTGGCGTATTCAGGAAAGGGAAAATTTGTTATCGAGAACATAGATCTCAATCATCTTGTCAATGACATGCTTTACATGCTGCAAGTATCCATTTCCAAAACAGCAGTCTTGCGATTAAATCTGCACCAATCTCTACCCTCTATTGAAGCTGATATCACTCAACTCCGTCAAATAATAATGAATCTTGTCATTAATGCTTCTGAGGCTCTAGGAGATAAAAGTGGCATCATTGCGATAACCACGGGGTGTATGGATTGCGACAAAGGCTATCTTGAAAATGTCTGGTTAGACGAGAATCTGTGCGAGGGTCTCTATGTTTATCTCGAAATAGCTGACACTGGCTGCGGTATGAGTAAAGACACGATGACAAAGATTTTCGATCCATTCTTTACTACAAAATTCACTGGCCGGGGGCTAGGAATGGCCGCGGTGCTTGGCATCGTTCGCGGCCACAAAGGGGCGATCAAAATCTACAGCGAGCTAGATAAAGGCACTACCTTTAAAATATTACTACCTGCGTCCACAAAATGTTCGGAAATCTATAATAGCGTCTCGAATGATGACGACTGGCAGGCAAACGGCACGGTGCTTCTGGTTGACGATGAAGAAACCGTACGGGGAATTGGAAAAGACATGCTTCAATTCTTGGGCTTTAAGGTAATTACCGCCAGTGATGGTAGAGAAGCAGTGACTACCTTCAAAAACAATCTCGACATAACCCTCGTCATCACGGATCTCACTATGCCACATATGGATGGGGAACAATGTTTCCGTTCACTCAAACAAATCGACCCTGATGTTAAAGTCATAATGTCAAGTGGCTATAATGAGCAGGAAGTCAAAGCGAAATTCGTAGGCAAAGGATTGTCGGGTTTTATCCAGAAGCCATATAAGCTCTCCGTACTGAGAGATGCAATAAAGAAGGTAATCTAACTCTATAATTTAATTCTTATTTTAGGGCGTTGAGTGCTTCCGTCCGAGCAAGGAATCCTTGCTCCAAGCGGCAAGGCTCATGGGTTCGGTGAGACTGATTTACCTACAACGGGATGGGAACGGCTGTTGAGTTGATACATCCAGTCTGCGATGCAACGGTAATTAGTCTGCCGTCTTCAGGTGACCAATCGTCCCCCCAATAGATTCAAAGCGTTGTGGCCGAGTGAAGTAGGAAGAATGTTGAATTCTGTTGAAGGAGTTATTTCTGTTACAATTAACGAAGCCATCCTCGATAGATAGTAGCTACAGGAAGATTAACCTGAACCTAGGATAAATGAGCGCCACCATGGAAAAGGCAAAAGTTTATTTTTCTGATTTTAGGACCAAGGCTTTTGGTAACGGGCTGCCCACCAAATTAAAAAAACTGATTAAAAAGGCTGGAGTCAAGAATTTGTTTTTTTGGGGTAGTTAATCCTCATGATATTCAAATTGGAGAATGCAAATGATTCAGTTTAAGATTGATGACACCCTTTGTATTCGTTGTGGCGAATCCGCCACTGATTGTCCCGCCGGGATTATCGCCATAACCGTAAATAGTAGCAGCTAGCAGTTAAAATCAGCACTGTCCGGTTAAGGATATTGAATCAAATCTGACCTGAAAGGCACCAGTAAAAAACTGGCAACTGTCAGGTCAAGTCGTAACTACTACAGATGATAGATAATTCATGTACCCATAAACATAGTCCCATTTCAGTATCTTTTCTTTTGATTCTTGGAGTTGCCGCAGCATATTTTGCTTTAGCGAGAATTAGTTTACTGTTGGCCATTCCACCTGGCTATGCATCAGCAATTTGGCCTCCAGCAGGCATAGCATTAGCATCTGCTCTCCTTTTTGGTTATCGCGCCTCCTTTGGTGTCTGTTTAGGCTCATTCGCTGCCAACCTTTGGACAGGTTTGATTGCCGGCAACCCTATCCTTTCAGTCCCGACCATGTTAGCGGCGGCAATGGGAACTGGTGCCGCTCTCCAAACCGTGCTAGGTGTCTATCTGATTTCCCGTTATGTGGGCTGCACGCTCATTCTCGATCGGGGACGTGATGTGGTCAGATTTCTGTTGTTGGGTGGGCCCCTGAGTTGCTTGGTTAATGCGACCATCAGCGTGACGGGTCTTTGGCTGGCCGGAACTATCTCTGTGCATGATTTTTGGTTCAGCTGGTTTACCTGGTGGATAGGGGATGCTATCGGGGTGATGATTGTAACCCCGATCTTGTTGAGCCTTTTTTTGAAGACTCCAGAAATCTGGAAAACTAGGCGAATCACCGTCACCGTGCCGCTTTGTTTCATGCTCTCTCTCATCATCTCCGTCTATGTATTTGTGAGCCATAGGGAGCAGCAACGTATCGAGGGAGAATTCAAGCTTAAGTCTGAATTAGTCGCAAATCAGATAAAATCGGAATGGGTAAACCACCTCGATGCCCTTTATTCGGAGGTAGCTTTCTTTGAAGCTTCCACCCAAGTTGATCGTGATAATTTCAAAGTATTCGCACAATATTGGCTTACTCGCCATCGTAGCATTAAAGCCCTGGAATGGATTCCTAGTGTACAAGATGCGGAGCGCTCGGATTACGAGAAGGCCGCTCAACGGGATGGATATCCCAACTTCAAGATAACGGAAAGAACACAGCAAGGTCTGATGGTTGAGCGTTCAACTCAGTCCGAATACTTTCCTGTCTATTACGTAGAGCCATACGACGGAAATGAACAGGCGCTTGGTTTTGACCTTTCGTCGAACATGGATCGTAAAGCGGCTATGGACCGAGCACTTATGACCGGAAAACCGGCCGGGACGAGTCGTATCACTTTGGTACAGGAAAAGTCCGATCAATATGGCATTCTCGTTTTGATGCCAATCTATGACCGCATCAAAATTCCTCGTCCAAGTGAACAAACCTCTCGCGACACGCTGAAGGGCTTTGCTCTTGGTGTTTTTCGTATTGGGGACACCATGCAGGTGGTGCTTGACCAGGCAAAGAAGCAAGACATTCATGTGCAGCTCATCGACCTGACAGCTAGGCAAGGTGAGCAATTCCTTTACGATTCCGTGTCGACTACACCGAGCAGGAATCATTCAAAAACTGCAAGCCAAAACGTACCATCTATTACATCCTGGATGGTAACCAACCTCGAGATCGCCGGGCGACATTGGCAAATATCCTTTTCACCAACAGCTGGTTACCTGGCGAAAAACCGTTCTTTTCAGGCATGGATCGTATTTGCGGGTAGACTTGTCTTTGTCACTGTTGCCGTTGCCTTTCTCCTTGCTATGACTGGTCGCACTGCACGAGTTGAAATGTTGGTTAGCGAAAGGACCAAAGAGCTCGAAATAGAGATTGCAGAACGCCGACAAATTGAGAACGCACTCCGGGAAAGCGAAGATAAATACCGGAGACTCATTGAGACAACGGGCACGGGCTATGTAATTCTCGACGATCAAGGCCACGTTCTCGATGCCAATCGAGAATACGCGCAGTTGGCCGGCTGGCAAGAGGTGGAAGATATTCTTGGTCATAACGTGTTAGAATGGACCGCCCGGCATGACCTCAAACGCAACGCTTCAGAGGTTCGTAAGTGTATAGATCAGGGTTTCGTCCGTAACCTCGAGATCGATTACATTACCCCTTCCGGCCAGTTCACCCCCATTGAGATCAACGCCACCGTACTTCATTCCTCCGGTACACTTCGAATTGTGTCCCTGTGCCGTGATATCACCGTCCGCAAGCAAACAGACAATGAACTTTCACACTCTTTTTCTCTTGTACAAGCTGCGCTGGAAGCTACCGCTGATGGATTATTAATTGTTGATCAGAACGGTAAAATTGCGGGACACAATAATCAATTCGCTGACATGTGGAGAATACCCGAAGAAATCCTTGAATCAAAAGATGACGAACTTGTTTTGAACTTCGTCCGCGATCAGCTAAAAAAGCCGGATGAATTTTTCAATTTAATAAAAACTCTCTATGGGCAACCGAACTCAGAACATTTTGATATTCTTGAATTCAAAGACGAAAGAATTTTTGAAAGGTACACTCGGCCTCAGGTAGTCGGTGGGGTTGCTGTTGGACGAGTATGGAGCTTTCGTGACATCACCGAACGCAAGCGCTGGGAAGAAACTCTTCGGGAAAGCGAAGGAAAATATCGGCATTTGTTTGAATCGCTCATTGATGTTTACTATCGAATCGACAGCGAAGGGAAATTTGTCATGGTTTCCCCGTCCTTTACAAAAACTTTTGGGTATCAGATCGAGGAAATACTTGGCACAAATGTGCGAGATCTTTATGTCCATCCAGAGGAGAGAGACCGGATCATAGGTGTTCTCCTGAGGAGTAGAGTTGTTGATAATTTTGAGGTCCAACTCAAACGAAAAGGAGGTTCACCTCTATGGGTTTCATTAAATGCCAGGATAGATTGGAACCCAAAAGGAAAATTCCTTGGGGTCGAGGGGCTAGCCAGGGATATTACCGAGCGCAAACTAAGCGAGGAAGCTCTGCAACAAAGTCATGACGAATTGGAACGGCGGGTACTTGAGCGGACGACTGATCTGTTAGCAGCAAATGAAAATCTTCGCCACGAAATGGAAGAGCGTCTACTGGCAGAAGAAGCACTGTCCTCTAGCGAACGAAAATTCCGGACCTTGGCGGAAAATACCCCTGACACCATTGCCCGTTTCGATAAAGATTGTCGACGGATCTATGTGAATCCAGCTTGCGAACGACTATTCGGTATTGACTCCGTCGAAGTGCTGGGAAGAAAGCCCTCCGATTTATCACCGTTACTTGATGCGGTTTTTATCGAACAAAAACTGCAGGAGGTGCTGGAAGATGGCCAAGTGTTTCAGTCGGAAATCCAATTTCGGTCAGCGGATGGAGAACTCAGGTGGGGGCTTCTCAGTATCGTCCCTGAATTTGATTCTGACGGTCAGGTGGTAAGTGTTTTAGCTGTTGGTCGTGATATCAATGCGTTGAAAGAGGCACAGAAAAGTTTAAATGCCAGCGAAAAACAGTTTCGTTCCTTGATGGAGACTTCGCCCGGCGTGATGTACTTCTTCCTCCTTAAACCTGACGGAACGGTATCTATGCCCTATGTCTCACCGCGCATCCAAGAGTTAAATGGTCTTACCCCCGAAGATATGGCGCAGGACATGGCCAAGGCCATGTCCAGAATACACCCAGAAGATCTCGACATCGTGAGCACGTCGGTTGAAAAGTCAGCACGCAGGCTTTCGCCATGGCGTACCGAATTCCGCTGGTTACACCCAACCAAAGGGGAGGTTTGGGTGGCCGGTCACTCCACTCCAGAACGCCAAAATAATGGTGATATCCTTTGGTCTGGTTTCTTCCATGACATCACAGAACAAAAGAATTTGGAGAAAGAGCTTTTTGCGGCCAAAAAAATGGAGATAATCGGTCAACTGGCAGGGGGCGTGGCGCATGAGGTGCGCAACCCTTTGAATGCTATCCTTTCCATTTCTGAAGCCCTTTTCAAAGAGAAGGAGATCGCCGAAAATCCACAATATCAACCATACATTGACCATATTCGTGCCCAGGTCAACCGTCTTTCCAAATTAATGACCGATCTGCTCGGTCTGGGTAAACCCATCACTCCCGCTAACATTCGCCCTGTGTCTCTTGATCACCTGTGCGCTGACACTATCAGCCTTTGGAAAGTGACGGAAGCTGCCAAAGAACACTCGATCCATTATTTTTGTGATTTCATCAATAGTAATCTTTGGGTGCGTGCAGATTACATGCGTTTGCAGCAAGCTATTCTCAACCTTTTGGATAATGCGGCATACTGCAGCCCAAAAGGGAAAGAGATATTACTGCGCATTGTAGAAACCGGTGAAGGAACTATTGCGGTACAAGTGATTGATTCCGGAAAAGGGGTGGCTCCGGAAAAACTCGACCGAGTTTTTGAACCATTTTTCTCTTTGCGTACAAGGGGTACAGGGCTTGGGTTGACATTGGTGAAACATTTCGTTGAAAGTATGAGTGGCAAGATCCAACTACGGAATAACGTGGCTTCGCCGGGTTGTACGGCCGAATTGGTTCTTAACATTGCGAGGAAAAATGACTTTGAAGATGAGACCAAAGATACTCCTGATCGATGACGATGCGGGCACCCGCTTCGGATTTGTCCGATACCTCTCGTCCTCGGGTTACGACGTAACCGAGGCCGGTGACCTTTTATGCGCTGACCGGTTGTTTGCATCGCAGAAGTTCGATGCAGCTATTATTGACGTCAACCTCCCCGATGGCAGCGGCCTCGATTTAATTAAAAAGATACGATTAGAGGATTCAGAAATTCCGATTATTATCATTACCGGAGCGGGAGATATATCACTTGCTGTGGATGCTATGCGCAAAGGTGCGGACAATTTCCTTGTCAAGCCAGTTGATATGCAAGGCCTTGAACTTTTTCTACAAAAAAGTCTTGAAGTTGGGGTTATAAAAAAATTGCGTTCGTCTCAACTGCGCCTGGAAAAAAGGGAACGCATTTGCTTTGGCATGTCCACCGGGATGCAAGAGGTCGCCGAAATCGCCCGCATTGCCGCTGCCAATGATTCGCCGGTGTTGATTACCGGAGAAACCGGTACTGGCAAAGGAATGCTTGCCCGTTGGATTCACCGTCATAGCAACCGTTCTGCCTATGCCCTTGCCGATGTAAATTGTTCCGGACTCAAGGATGAGCTTCTAGCCAGGGAACTCTTCGGTAATATTCGTGGGGCCTACACCTCTGCCGACCGGGATAGGGAGGGTTTGCTGGATGTAGCAGACAGGGGAACACTTTTTTTGGACGAAATTTGCGAGATGGATAATGCTGTTCAATCCCAATTTCTCAAAGTACTTGAAGAAAAAACATACAGGAGGCTCGGTGACATTAAACTGCAGCAAAGCGACTTTCGTCTCATTTGTGCAACTAACAAGGATGTTGAAAATGAGATGCAAAAGGGTGTTTTTCGCAGGGATTTGTATTTCCGCATTAACCTCCTCACTATCCATGTTCCACCGCTAAGAGAAAGGAGAGATGACTTGCCCGATCTGGTTCGGCATATACTGAGTACCGGCAAATCTCCCAAAACAAAAATCACAGAAGAAGCAATCCGGATGCTACAAACGTATCTCTGGCCAGGGAATGTACGGGAGTTGAAAAACGTTCTCGAACGGGCAACTATTCTCTCGCATGACGACACCTTGACGCCTGGGCACTTCTCTTGGCTGAAGAATACGACACTGCCTCTACCAACCGACTCAACAAACACTAATAAAACACTGGAAGAAGTTGAACTAGTTCACATGATTTCCGTCGTGGAACGCTGCAATGGAGATGTCACCAAGGCCGCCAAGAGCCTGGGTATATCGCGAGCCACCCTCTACCGCAAACTCAAAACAATTCATTATACGACCTGATTTTTCTTGTCAGGTCATAAAATCCTGAAACGAGATGGATCGCCGCATGCGAAAACGGCAATGCTTTGATAACTGTTTATTATAATGTGAATTAAATACGTTTGCACATTGGCGCACTTTTTGAATGTATGCATAGAGATGTAATACGGCTAATTTGTCAAAAGGCACAATGTTATGGAAACAAGATATCGTATCCTTGTAGTAGACGATGAGGATGCCATTTTATTTTCTTACAAAAAGCTCCTTCAGGGCACTATTGTCGATGTGAATGGTTGTGCGAGCATTGAAGAAGCATTTACCTTGATAAAGACTAAAAGATTCAGTGCTATTATTACCGATCTACGGCTCTCACACTCAGAAAGCAACGAAGGGTTAGAGATTCTCCAGTATATCAAAGGGCATGAATTGACAACACCGGTCATTGTCCTGACCGGTTACGGTAGCGATGAGATTAAAGACAAAGCACTCGCTTTGGGCGCTTATGGTTATCTCGATAAGCCTGTCAACATCACTGAAATAGTCAAAATTCTTAAAGAAATAGGAATTCCCGCTGGCGAATTCTAAATTCCCGATTCTTTCTTAAGACATCCTTGATCAGCACGCCCTCGCGGGGTCTGTTTCTGGCTCAGACGCGAGAGGCACGCAATATCTGTCCCCCTTTCCTTATCCCTCCGATTCTCATTATGAGACAATGTGTCGCAAGCTAATACACTTGAGCTGGCGGCCCTTTTTATTATCATGCTAATTTGTCGATTTTTTTATAAGTTTTTGTCTATGGCGCCATAATTGCTTAACTATCCTAACGCGGTTGAGAAAACCGTTTAAAATAATGAATCAGGCGACGATCAGTGCAATTGGCTCGTGCTTGTTGCCATAGTCCCCAGGGCACCTTCAGGGGCACCGTGATGACGATGGCAATACCACTGAATAATGCTGGTATTGCCAGATTAGACAGGCTGCCTCTCGTACGGAAAACATTGAGTTCAGCATTTTTGCTTAGGTTCTCTCTTTCATTTTGATTCTATCGATTTTAGCCATGACCGTAACCACCGCACCCGATATTCTTGCCACTATTCTCGCTTCACGCGACCTTCCTACCCTGCCCATCGTAGCGTCCAAACTGCTGACGCTTACGGCCCAGGAGGAAACGCCGCTTGCCGAGATCGCCGCTCTGATTAC
>TBL_comb47_HYPODRAFT_10007134_pt1 | contig 11845 bp, 6 predicted proteins | sample TroBogypolimnion_40_FD_10682 | JGI IMG/M metagenome (IMG submission 10682) | reverse complement strand
GCCATTGGTGGAAGTCTGGCTGATACCGGTCAGCGTCACTGGCGCACCATCCACGTCGGTCCAATTCGTGGCCAGATCAGACAACGCCACTTTGATCGTTTGCCCTTTCCCGCGCGTCAGGGTCATGTCACTGGCCACGGGCGGATGATTGGTGACGATTTGGTCTAATTCATTGGTACTGCTGAGATAATTACTGTCGCCCGCATACACCGCCGTAATAATATTGGTACCGCGTAACAACATTGCAATACTGACGCTACTCACGCTGCCGTTGGCAATCGTATTGGTGCTGAAGGGCACATCATTCACTCGGAAGATAACATTGCCCGTCGCGTTTGGGGCCAAATTGATTCCAAACCAGTTCGCGTCGTGATACCCCGCTGGATTTTCGTTGGAGTACAAATACATTCCCGCGCTTTGCGGTGCGGACACCCCCACTCCATCGAAACTAAAAACCGTGCCCGCGCCACCCGTACCGCCGTCATCCGTCACGCCATACAGCGTGTTGTCCGCCAGAAATAATCCGCCCCACGACGTCAGCGACGCGCCTTCGCTGTTGGATCGGTCGATAGCGAAGATCGGGGAAAAATTATACAAATTGGTAAAACCCGTTCCATCCGTGTTCACCGCAAAAACATCCCCTACCCCTTCGTAACCGCCGGAGTTGGCCGAACCGTACAGCGTGTTGCCCGCCAAGACCAGCCGGCTGGAGGGATTGATTCCATCGCCATTGACCAGCAATGCGTTGGTGCTGGTTGATGTGTGAACGAAATTCGTGATCAACGCCGTGAACGTGTGCAAAACCGTGTACCCCGTGCCATCAAGATTCAAATGAAACAAAGTACCGTTGCCATAAGTCCCGCCGTATTCATTCTGACCGTACAAATTGCTGCCGCCGGCGGTCAAAGCGTCAAAAGGATAACCCCCTTCGCTGTTCACATTCGCCGCGCCCGTGGTGGGCGGGAACGTGTGCAGGACGGCAAAGCCACTGCCGTCGGGGTTGAGCTTGAACACCGTGCCGCTCCCGCCCTGCCCCGCGAATTGCGCCGTGCCATACAGTACATTGCTCACCACCGTCAAGCCGCCACTGGGAAAGCCGCCGTCGGTATTGGTGTAGGTGGCGGTGTCATCCAAATTCACCGCGTCAAAGCTGTGCAAGTTCGTAAAGCCGGAACCATCGGCATTGATTTTGAACACCACACCGCTGCCGTTCGTGCCACCAGTGTACGCCGTGCCGAATAAAGCATTGCCCAATAGCAATAAACTGCCCGCCGGATACGCCCCATCCGCATTCGCCGTAAACCCGCCTTGATCATCGGTAAAAGAATGCAAAACGGCAAACCCCGAACCGTCGGTGTTTACCTTGAAAATCGTGCCGCTGCCAAATAAACCGCCGCCAGACGTCACGCCATACAACGTGTTGTTGCTGAGAACCAAAGAATACTGCGGCTGAGCGCCGTCGGTGTTAATGCTATTCGCGCCGGACGTGGCGCTGAAGGCGTGCAAGGTGGTAAAACCCGTGCCATCGCGATTCACTTTGTACACCGTGCCGTTGCCGCCGCTCCCGCCGACATACGTTGTGCCGTACAACACGTTGCTTGCCAGAATGACTCCGCCAGCACTCATCCCGCCGTCGGCATTGGGAACATTCACGCCCCCGGCGCTCGCGAAACTGTGCACCACGGTCAAGGTGTCGGCCACACTGGAAAAAGGGAGAAAAGCCAAGGCCAAATACAGCCGAAGTAAGTTCAGGGTTGTCATCTTCATAATGCCGGAAAATTTGAGTCCTGCGACTGCACGGCCCCAAGATATTTTTCCCCAATTGAATTTCAATCCGGAAATTGATTTATTTTTCGCCCTATTTCCAAGTAGTTACAATAAGCGCCATAAATTACCAGCCAGCGGCCCAATGATTCTCCATGGGTGGCCATAACGCCTTGCGCCGCAGGCACTTAATGCGCGAAAGCAACCCTCACTCCGCGCTAGGATGCTTCGCCACGTCTCCCGCCGTGGCTCACTGCAAAAGAAACGTCGCGGTAGTTTCGATGGGCGCTTTTGCAGCGTTCATGCGAATGGCTTTATTCTGCGGATTCGCCACTAACGACCACTGCTCGTTGCCAAACTGGACGTGGACTCTTACCGCATCCGCCGTCGGTAGCGGTTGACCGGCAGCGTCCATGACCCGTTCGGTTTGCAGTATTACGGGCTTATCATTCAGCGACACCGCCCAGACGAACGCCGTGCTTTTGCTTTGCCGCCGTTGCAACAACATCGGCACGCGATCTTCAGTTGTCTTCAGGAGACCGTAGCCAGCAATTACCTCGGTTGCTTCATCCCCGGCCAGCGTAATCGCAGCGTGCCAGTCTTCGGCCAGCTTGGTCCGCAAATGCAAGGCAGCGGGGCCGACCGGCAATTGCTTTGCGCCGGTAAAGAATCGATACCCCACGTTCGTTGGCGAGGTCCACGGGATTCCCGTGGGCAACTCCTCCCAAGTTCCGATTTGATGATACACCACGTCTAGCGTATGCGGTTGTTCAGCCGTAATTTGGTCCACAAACACCACCAAATTGGAATTCAGCATGGCAACCGTCCGAATAAACTGCACCCCCGGATATATTGCTCCTGCATCGCTGACCACATAATCCACACCGCGCTCGGTTCCGAAGGCAAGGCATTTGCCGGTGGCTGGCAATTGCGACGTTTCGTCCACCACCAGCGTGTTATGCGCCAAAGTGGTTTTGTCCCAACCTAAATGCAACGGCGAACCATAGGCATGTGTGCCCGCATCGGGGGCAACGATCTCGCCTCTGGCATACAAGATGAAGTTATTTTTATCAGGATGACCGTGACCGCCTCCATGCGGACCGTATTTCAAGCAAAGCCACGTCGCCTTTTGATCATTCCCTTGCTGCAACATCGCATACCCCGACGCCGGTGAGTTGCGACTGCCCAGTGTTTGCGTAACCGCCGCCGCCGGCAAATTCGTCACGCCGTAAAGCAAGGCCAACCGCCCCCGCCGATTGCTTTGCGCGAGCAAAGGTCCATAATTCGCCGTGGGATAACGCGCCTGCGCCAGCTCATACACATCCGTTTCCTTGTCCAGTGGGACGGTGCTGCTGTCATTAAAGTTAGGCAGCACAAAATCCGGCATGGCCAGCCGCAGCGGACCATCAAACATGCTGCGCAGCTGCGCCCCGTACAAGTCTTGCCCGCAACAACGCGCCGCTTCCGTCAAAGGCCAGACGCCGCTGATGGTAAAGAAATGATAACCGCTGCTGCCTTCCGTCCACATGCCATCCGCCAACACTCCTTTGGCCATCTGCTGCCGGAATCCGATTTTGGAATCATCAATCGCTTTGGCAATCAGCCGCTCATCGCCCAACAAATATCCCACCAAGCCAATAGCGCTATTGAGATGGCATTGAATGTTATGTATTCCCAACGGATGCGGCAGGATGACTTCTTGCAACGCCGGTCGCAGCACATGCTCCGTCACCGCCATGCGTTCCTCCGCGCTTAGTGTGGTCCACACGAGGTCGGCTCCTTGCACAAACGTGGTGAGCCAACTCGCTTCCGTGAGCGATTGCGAGGCCACCCGCCCGCCGGTGCCACGCTTGCCTTGGTTATTGTGTAATGGATACGTTGGATAACGTTCCGCGTACGCCAGTAGTATTTCCCGCGCCTTCGCCGCGTAACGCGCTTCACCCGTGACTTGATACAACAGCCCGCAATCCACCACCTCCTGCGCGTAATGCGCATGAATATCGGCAATCACATTGCCATCGAAATCCAAAGTGGCTTGCGCCGGATTGCCCAGCAAGGTGTGCGGGCCTACGGGACAGATATGTTCCCATTGCCATGCGCCAATCTTTTTCCCCTGATGCAAGCGCGCTCCGTGCGTTGGGCAAACATCGTTGTGACTCCAATTGCCGCCGCGCAGGGGCAATTCAATTCGCCGCGTCAGCAAACGGTCGGTCTCCTGCTGCAATTGCTCCCACGAGGCTTTGGCCCACGGCTGCGTGGCGATGCGTTGCTTGAGCTGCGCTATCCCCTCGGCATTGAGCAACAACCGGGGATGCGGCGGCAATCCCAACGCCGAGTCCGGCGCCAGTTCCAGCTTCGCGGCACGAACCACGAATTGCGTCGCCGCCAGCACTACGAATGCCCCGAGCAGTAAAATGAATTTGCTTCGCATATTGTATTAAATAATTGTTGGCTGCGGACTGCGTCGCGCCCGTCGGTTCTCGAACCCCGAGGGCGTCAACGACTTGCCAAACCGATTGTGGACCGACCCCGGTTTGCGCACGCAGTGGAACGGGATTGGACGGTTTTCCCGGCGTCATGGCTACAGGCCATCGCGGTTTATCTCCAACCGGCGACGCCTAAGCTCCTTACCGCGCGGTCCCAACGCATAGCAAAGCCGTTCCGCCCCCTGCTCCAACCGCCGACCCACGTTGCAAAGCCGTTTTGCCAGATGACACAGTCGTTGAGCAGTCTGACGAAGTCATTTTGTCATGTAACAAAGTCGTTATGCAGTCTTACAAAGTCGTCGTGTCACGTAGCACAGTCGTCGTGTCACATAGCACAGTCGTTGTGTCACGTAGCAAAGTGGTTTTGTCAGGTAGCAAAGTCGTTGGGCAGTCTTACACAGTCGCTGTGTCACCTTACAAAGTCGTTATGCAACGTAGCAAAGTTGCTTTGTCACCTAGCAAAGTCGTGCCGCCACCGGCCGAAATCGTTGGTTAAGCGAGCAAAACCGTCAAAATCGGCAAAAAAGCGAGATTTCACGCTTAAACCGCTCCGAACCCGTTAATTCGCGGCGAGCGCAGCGAACGCGGATTCCCAAAACAGCCAAGACTGCCGCTGCGGCAATCAGCATCACCTGCGGCCCCGCCAAAGGCAAGGGCTGGAGTCGAATAGCGACCCATTTCCCAGCCTTGGAATGTCGTTTTTCATGCTTGGGCAGTCATTTCTCAACCTTGGGCAATCGTTTCTCAGTCTTGGGAAGTCATTTCTCAGTCTTGACAAGTCGTTTCCCAGTCTTGGGCAGTCGTTTCCCAGTCTTGAGAAATCGTTCCCCAGTCTTGGGAAGTCGTTCCTCAGCCTTGAGAAATCGTTCCCCAGTCTTGAGAAGTCGTTTCCCGACAACCAATTGTTCCATCCCAACATCGGGAAATCGTCGCCCGACATCGTCCAATCCTTGCCCAACCGCGAGAAACGGACTCCCAACATCGTTAAAGTCCTGCCCAAGACTGAAAAGCGAGAGAAAATGGTTGTTTCGGGAGAGTTGCAGCCAGAAAAATCATCCCGCCCGCAAGGAAGCCGGCAGCCCAAGCTCAAGGAAGGCCGGAAATATGCTCCGAAGCTAAGGAGACATGATTTTCGATCAATTTCTATGCAACGAGGGGGATAGAAACCAAAAACCCCTCGAGCCGTGAAGGACGGGGCGAGGTTGAAAGATAAATCGGGGGTTTCAAAGCTTGCTCATTTGCAAAAACTCCGCCTCGTCCAGAATCTTCACGCCCAGTTCCTGCGCCTTGGTGAGTTTGGAACCGGCTTCGGCACCGGCGAGCACAAAATCCGTTTTCTTGCTCACGCTGCCCGTCACCTTGCCGCCGAGCGCTTCAATCTTCGCCGACGCTTCCTCGCGCGTCAGCGTCGGCAGCGTGCCCGTCAGCACAAACGTCTTGCCAGCGAACCGACCTTCGGGGCGAACGGTTATCGCTTTCTCACTTTGCGGCTGGATGTGCAATTCACGGATGCTGGCGAGAACCTTTTTGCCGGCGGTTGCAGCAAAGAAATCCAGCACGCTCGCCGCCGCCACCGGCCCCACTTCCACCAGCTTCGCTTTCAAGCCGCCCGCGTCTAGTCGCGCTTCCAATTCGGCAATCTCCGCCTTCAATACGTCCTCTCGCTGTTGCCGTGCCGCCTTGTCCGCTTCATCCTTCGGCGGATTCTTGCGCGAGCGCGGGCTGATTTCGGCGCGTTCGTTTTCCTTCGCGCCGAGGTCGCGGATGTCGCGCAACACTGCGGAATCAGCCAGCGCGTCCAGCGAATCATGCGTGGCAGCGAGCTGCTTGGCCGTCGCCTCGCCGACCTCGGCAATCGCCAACGCATGAATCCATTTGTTCAACGGGGCCGTCTTGGCGCGCTGGAGGGCTTCGATGATCTTCGTGGCGTTCTTCTCGCCAAACGTGCGCGGCTCGTCGTCCGTGCCGAGATTCAACTTGCCGAGCACTTCCAGTTTCAGGTCGAACAAATCGAGCGGCTCTTTCACCAGCCCGCGTTCGACGAGTTTTTCCGCCACAATGCCGCCGAGCGATTCAATGTCCAACGCCTTGCGTGCCGCAAAATACTCGACGCGCCGCATAAGCTGCGCCGGACAACCCGCGATGTTCTGGCAACGCCAGGCGACTTCTTCCGCTTCCTCGGTAGGGCGGCGTTGCTGCGCCACCCCAAGATCCAGACTGACCAGCAAGTCAGTCTTACCGGCTTTAATTTTATCCTTCGCGATTGCGCCGCCGCACGCAGGACATTTGCCGCCGACGTGTTGAAACAAATCAAATTCCTCCGCGCCCGGCGGACGTTTGGTTTTAACCACTTCAAAGATTTCCGGAATCACCATGCCGGCTTTGCGAATCACCACGGTATCGCCGATGCGAATGTCTTTGCGGCGGATCTCATCTTCATTGTGCAACGTCGCGCGCGCCACGGTGGAGCCTTGCACAAAGACTGGTGCGAGTTCCGCCACGGGCGTGAGCACGCCGGTGCGACCAACCTGCACCGTGATGGCTTTGAGCACAGTTTCCGCCGGTGTGATCCACGGCACGGGTTTGTGTACGATGGCGTAACCCGGCGCGCGGCTGCGCCCGGGAATCTTCGGCCAATCTGCGAGCGTGTTGACCTTGATGACGATGCCGTCAATTTCGTAGGGCAACTGCCGGCGCAAATCTTTTTCCTCATCGTACTGCGCGACGATTTGGTCGCGATAAACTTTCAGCACCTCCTCGATGCCGTCGCACACCCACCAGAGCTTTTGCGTGGGCAAACCATAATTGGCGAGCGCTTCGAGCATTTCGGAATGCGTCTTGAATGGAGTGGCAGCGACGCCTTCGTCGCTGATATTGTCCGGCGACGAGGCGTCGCCGCCACGATATGCGCCGGTCGCGTAAAACACGGCGCGGATGGGGCGCTGCGCGACGAGCTTCGGGTCGAGCTGCTTGAGCGTGCCAGAAGTAACGTTACGAGCATTGGGGAAAGGCTTTTCGCCAGCGGCAATGAGTTTCATGTTGAGCTCATCGAATTCCTTAATTGAAATGTAAGCCTCGCCGCGCACTTCGAGCAACGCAGGCGGATTTTTGAGGTTCAAACTTAGAGGGATTGAAGGGATGGTTTTTATGTTAGCAGTTATATCATCGCCTTCAGTGCCACCGGTAGGCCCACGTGTAACACCAACCGCAAGCTTGCCGTGCCGATAGTGAACACTGATTGATGTGCCATCTACTTTTGGCTCTATGATGTATTGAACCTTTTCCCGGCCTAAATGTTTTTGAATTGTTAAATCAAACGCTCGCAGTTTAGCCAGTGTGTTTACATCTTGTTCGCGGTTGCGCTTGTCTCGGTCGGGTTCCTCATCTTTTGTTGGCGAGTCACTGGCCTCAATCTTATCAAGTGAAAGCATTGGGACCAGATGTCTGAATCTGGCGAAGCCTTCACTAAGCACGCCTCCTACTTGTTCCGTGGGAGAATCGGCAAGAGATAATTGTTCCTGAACACGGCGAGATTTAGGGTCTTTCGTTTTGCTGCGCCTTTCCAATTTTTTCAGGCGCTCCTCAAGCTTGTCAAATTCATAATCTGAAATCTCGGCTAGTCCGCTCCGATATAATCGATCGTGACGTTCGATTTCTAAACGTAATTTCTTTATCTCTGTCTTAAATGCCTCGGATTTTCTTTTTGAAGCTAATTTTGCTGGTGAGCCGATTGAATCAAGTTCGGGAAATTGTCTTTCCAACTCGCGCAATTCAGAAAAGAGTTGCTCAGAAATCTGTTCATAACCTCCTTCAATAATAAACTGTTGGCCTTCGACATAGTAAGCATAGTCAAGCCGGCGGATTTCGTCGGCAAGCTGCGCATGGCGTTTTTTGGCTTCAGCGTAGGTCACGCCAGAAGTTTTATCGGGCGGCAGCGGAAAGGACAGTTTTTTCTAAACACTCCGCGACGAGCGTTTGCACCAGCGGCAGCGCGGCGGCGACGGCGGAGGAAAGTTCCATCGTCAGCGAGCCGCCGAGTTCGCCAATGGAAACGGTGACCAAATCTACTTCCGGCAAGTCGCCCAGCAGCGCGGCAGATTCGAGCAAATCCTTCAAACCGATGTCGTGCGCGGTGAGCGTCGGTGGAAAATCACTAGCGTAGCGTGGCCGGATGTGGGAAACGGAGCCGATAGGTTTGCCGTCGGTGGTGGCGTCAATGAGGATGATATGCCGCCGGTCGCGAAAAAGTCCGAGCAGATGAAAGCCGCTGGTGCCGCCATCCACGAGTTCGGCGCGGCCGGCAAAACCATTTTGCTCCAGCCGGCGAATCGCGGCAACGCCGACGCCTTCGTCGCCCATCAGCAAATTGCCGACGCCGAGGACGAGCGGTTGCTCGGGCGTGCAAAACAGACTCATTTCCTACCGCCGTTCGTTTTATTTTTCAAGATGGGATGGTATTCTTTCTCGATGAATTTCCAGCCGCTGCCCATTGAGGAAATTTCGCCGCGGCCTTCGACGTAGTCATGATAAAACACGATGTAGACGTGAACGAGCGCAAACAAAATGAAAAACCACATGAACATATGATGCCACTGGCGCACGGCGAAATCGCCGCCCATCAGCGGCACAATCCACGCGAAGAGTTTCGGGAACCACGCCTTGCTCATCGCGGCGTAGAGGCCGAAGCCGGTGATGCACTGGAACAAAAACGCGAGGAAGGTCATGAAGTAGGTGAAGCCGGCGACGGCGTTGTGGCCGATAGTTTCAATCGGCTTGTTGTCCGCTTGCAAAATGTCCACGGCGATGACGTCCTTGATTTCCTTCCACTGTTTTTTGCGGTAGGGAATGAAATTTTTCCAGTTCGCATAACGGTTCCCGACGAAGCCCCAGTAAATGCGGAACAGGAAATTGAAAAAGAAAACATACGCGACGACAAAGTGGATAAACCGCACTTTCCCAAACCAATACGCATACGACGCCTCGGACGCTTGCTGAATGGCCAGCGGCGCGCCGATGAGATAGCCGGTCACGCACAGGATGACCAGCGATAGCGCGTTGAGCCAGTGGTAAAACCGGACGGGAATTTCCCAAACGTAAACGCGGCCGAGCGTGGCTTTTTGCATATCAACCTCCAATGGTGACGCGGTTGAGCGTGCGACCGTGCGGATCATAAAGGTGCACGGCGCACGCAAGGCACGGGTCGAACGAATGAATCGTGCGGATGATTTCCAATGGCCGTTCAGGATCGGCCACCGGCGTGCCGATGAGCGAGGATTCGTAAGCCGACAACTGGCCCTGACCGTCGCGCGGTGAAGCGTTCCACGTCGAGGGCACGACGAGTTGGTAATTGGCGATTTTCTGATTTTCGATGACGGTCCAATGTGCGAGCGCGCCGCGCGGCGCTTCCGTGAGACCGACGCCTTTGGCTTGCGCGGGCCAGGTCGCCGGTTCCCATTTTTCGCTGTTGAAAGTGCGCGAGTCGCCGTTTTTGATGTTGGCAATCAGGTCGCTGTAAAATTCCTGCGCCCACTGCGCGACCAAATACGTTTCGATGCCGCGCGCGGCGGTGCGGCCGAGCGTGGAGAACAGCGCCGCCACCGGCACGTCGAGCTTTTTCAAAACCATGTTCACCGCGTCCTGCACGTCCGTGCGGCCGGAAGCGTAGCCGACGAGCATTCGTGCGAGCGGGCCGACTTCCATCGCGTGACCGTTCCAGCGCGGCGTCTTGAGCCAGGAATATTTGCCCTCGACGTTGAGCTGGTCGTAAGGCGGCTGCGGGCCGGTGTAATTCAATTTCGTTTCGCCGTCCCACGGGTGTTTCGCCGCCGCGTCGCCGTCGGAATATTGATACCACGAATGTGCGATGCCTTCCTTGATTTGCTGCACGTCATGGCCGTCCACCGGAAGCACTTTTGACAAATCGCGGTCGAGAATCGCGCCGCGCGCGAACTTGAACTTGCCGACATCGGCAAAACCGTTCGTCGGCAAATCGCCGTAGCACATGTAATTTTTCAGGCCACCGCCGATCGCACCCCAGTCTTTGTAGAACGACGCAATCGCCAACAGGTCGGGAATGTAAACCTGCTCCACGAACGCCTTGCCGTCCGTGAACAATTTACCGACATAGGCAAGCCGCTCGGCGTTGATGGCGTTGGCCTCGTCCAAGTTGAAGGAGCACGGCGCGCCGCCGACGAGGTAATTCGGATGCGGATTTTTGCCGCCGAAAATCGTATGCACCTTGACCATTTCCTTTTGCCAGTCGAGCGCTTCGAGATAATGCGCCACGCCGAGGAGGTTCGCTTCCGGCGGCAGCTTCATCGCCGAGTGGCCCCAATAGCCGTTGGCGAAAATGCCGAGCTGGCCGCTCTCGACGAATTTCTTCACGCGATTTTGCACGTCGGTGAAATAGCCGGTGGAACTTTTCGGCCAGTTGGAAATGCTTTGCGCGAGTTCGGAAGTCGCCTTCGGATCGGCCTTGAGTGCGCCGACCACATCCACCCAGTCAAGCGCGTGCAAATGATAAAAATGCACGACGTGATCTTGCATATATTGCGCGCAGAACATCAGGTTGCGGATGAGTTCCGCGTTCGGCGGAATCACGATGCCGAGCGCGTCCTCGACCGAGCGCACGGAGGCAAGCGCGTGGACCGTGGTGCAGACGCCGCATGTGCGTTCGGCGAAGGCCCACGCATCGCGCGGATCGCGCCCGCGCAAAATGATTTCGAGTCCGCGCACCATCGTGCCGGAGCTGAACGCGTCGGTGACGACGCCGTCTTTCACCTCCACCTCGACGCGCAGATGACCTTCGATGCGCGTGACCGGATCAATGACAATTCGTTTGGCAGCCATAAAATTTTTGTGTTGGGATTAAATCTGTTTTATTCGCCGCCCTGTTCCGCGCGACCGTCTTTCACATCTTCGCTGGATTCCATTTCTTCCTTGATCAAATGGCGTTTGCGAATGTTGGTAGAAATCGCGTGCGCCGCGATGCCGACCGCCGTGGCCGCGCCGAGCGCAACGCCGACTTTGTCCGCCGTCGTCTCGATGCCGAAGCCGGGGAAATTCGGCAGGTGCTGGTAGAACGGGCCGTTGTCCCAGAAATTTCCCTCGCTGCAACCAATGCAGCCGTGGCCGGATTGAATCGGAAAACTCACGCCGCCGTTCCAGCGCATCACGCCGCAGGCGTTGTACGTCACTGGCCCGCGACAGCCCATTTTGTAGAGGCAGTAACCGCGCTTGGCGTTTTCGTCGTCGAAGGAATTGACGAACAAACCGGCGTCGTAATTCGGCCGGCGATAGCAGGTGTCGTGGACGCGGCGCGAATAAAACGCTTTTGGCCGGCCTAATCCATCGAGCTGCGGAATGCGATCAAACGCGAGCAGATGCACAATCGTTCCCGTCATCACCTCGGCGATGGGTGGGCAGCCGGGGACTTTGATGATCGGCACACCGGAAATAATTTTGTCAATCAGCGTGGCGGAAGTCGGATTCGGCTTGGCATTTTGCACGCAGCCGACGCTCGCGCAGCTGCCCCAGCAAACCACGGCTTTCGCACCTGCCGCTGCTTCCTTGACGATGTCGAGCGCGGTGCGCCC
>TBL_comb47_HYPODRAFT_10007133_pt1 | contig 11846 bp, 19 predicted proteins | sample TroBogypolimnion_40_FD_10682 | JGI IMG/M metagenome (IMG submission 10682) | reverse complement strand
CAATAAACTGTTGTGAATGATAAAATAATTGGCAGTTAAATACACCGTCAATATCCAAAAATATAATTGGGTTAATTACCATTTCATTTGTCTATTTAATTTTTCATAAGGTGTTTCTTTATCCTTAATTTCCGTACTCATTAACCACAATAAAAATATACCAACACAAAAACCAAATCCTATAACAGCAAATACACCTTCTATTATCTCAAATATTGTTAGCATAATTGTTTATTTATAAAGTTCTTTAAATAGTCTTTCATTAATTTCTTTATACTGTTCTATTAAATCATCTTTACTACAATTATCATCTATATTACCTAATCCATCTCCGAATACTTCATCTAAAACACTAATAGCATATTCAATAGATAGTTCCCAATGTTTATTTATTTGGGCAGTAAAAACTTCATCGTGAAATGTAATAGATGCGTGTTTCTCTTTTAGTTCTTCTGTTGTCATAATTTTTTATTTTCGAGTGCAAATTACTTAATTATTTGAAAGTACCAAAATTATTTGGAAAAATATTTTTTTTGGTTTGTAAATTATTTTGCAGTTACTTTGTGAAAAATTAAAAATAATGGAAGAAAAAAAATCACTTAAAGAGCAAATAGAAGTTGCTTTAGATGGTAGAAGCCAAAGATGGTTATCTTTTGAAGTAAGAATAGCCGAAGCTGAATTATCTAAGAAAATTAACGGTGTTTTGGAATTTACGGATGCTGAAATTGAAAAGATAAACAAAAGGCTTGGTAGTTCTATTTCAAAATAATAAAAAACAATAGCATGGAAAAGATGTCTTATAAAGACCAACTTTTAGATAGACGTTGGCAAATGAAAAAGAATCGTATATTAGAACGGGATAAATATACCTGTCAAAATACAAACTGCAAACATAAAGACGATAATTCAAAACAACTTCACGTTCACCATTTAGATTATTTCCCCGATTTAATGGCATGGGATTACCCTGATGATATGTTGGTTACTTTATGTAAACCATGTCATACAAAAGAAACAGAACGACCAAAAGAAGAAAAATATCTTATAAATACACTTCGCCATAAGGGATTTTTAGTCGGTGATTTACTTGCTCATTCTACTTTAATGGAAACCGATGAAGTTTTCACAAGACGATTGCTAAATATATTAAGGGAATTTCAAAATAAATAATCAAATGGCTAAAAGGCTAACCGACACCGATAAGTGGAAAGACGATTGGTATATATCATTATCTAATGATTCTAAGGTGGTTTGGCAATGGTTATTGGATAATTGCAACCATGCAGGTATATGCAAAAGAAGCATTGGGTTGCTTAATGTTATGTGTAAGGTTAATTATACAGAAGAAAAAATGATTGAAGAAATGGATAGAAGGGTTATAGTAATTGGTAATATTTGGTTTATTCCTAAATTTATAAAATTTCAATACACAACACTTTTAAGTGGAAAACCTGCCGTTGTTTCAGTAGTAAAAGAATTATTTTCAGCTAATTTAATAGGCGTAATTCCTGAATCATTCGGTAATGATTACTCAATTATTTCAAAATCATTTGATAATCATTGTAAAATGATTAAAGATAAGGATAAGGATACAGTTAAGGATAAGGATAAAGATAGGAAAGGGGTTATAGGGGAAAACCTTAAAGGCGTTAAATTTTCAAATGATATACTTTCCGTTATTTTTCAGGATGGAAGTTCACAGAAATTAGGAACAGAACAATGTAGATTATTGGATATGGGTCAGTTAAAGCCAAAAGATGTAACGAAAGGATTAATTAATTAAACTAAAACTATGTACTACGATAAACTTACCGATTTAGGAATACATTTGAGGCGAAGAAGTGGTAGTGAAAAAACTCAATGCCCAAAGTGTTCTGATAGCCGAAGAAATAAAAAAGATACTTGTTTATCCGTAAACATTACAAATGGCGAATTTAATTGCCATCATTGCGGTTGGAAAGGTAATGTTAGGTATTTTGAAAAGAAAGATAGGGTTAAAAACTTTACAAAGCCTGAACAATCAATGATAAAACACATTGATTTAACTGAAAGGGTTATTGATTATTTTCAAAAAAGGGGAATTTCTAAAAGAACTTTGGATAAGTTTTTAATCCATGCAAAAGAAGAATGGATGCCACAAACACAAAAAAATGAAAGGTGTATTGTGTTTCCGTATATGCGTGGCGGTGAAATTATAAATGCAAAATACAGGGATGGTAATAAGGGATTTAAACTTGTTAAGGATGCAGAATTGATATTTTTTGGTATGCAAACAATGGATAACCGTCATTGTGCAATAATTACAGAGGGTGAAATAGATGCTTTAACAGCTTATGAAGTTGGTTTTGGTAACGAATATGAACCACAACCCGATAAAAATGGTGAAGTTGTAGAACATAATTTGGGAAGATGGGCTGTTTTAAGCGTTCCAAATGGGGCAAGCAAAGGAAATCAAAGGTTGGATTATTTAGATAATTGTTCAGATTGGTTAAGTGAATTTGATGAATTTATTATAGCAACAGATGGAGATGTAGCAGGAATAAGTCTGAAAGATGAACTTATTAGGCGTTTAGGGGTCGAAAAATGCCGAGTAATTGATTATCCAAGTGAAAAGTGTGTTCCCGATAAAGACGGTCTTAAAAGGGCTTGTAAGGACTTAAATGAGGTATTGATTAATTTTGGTGCTGAAAAAGTTGTAGATGCGGTTTTAAGTTCAGAAATAATACCCGTTGATGGAATTTACTATTTAGAAGATGTTTTTCCTGCAATGTTGGATAATTTTAAAAAAGGTATTCAGATTGCACCGACAACAAGATTTACCGAAATGGATGAATATTTTAGATGGAAAAAGGGAGATATTAACCTTTGGACAGGTTACGGTAATCATGGGAAAACATTTTTTGTTATGCAATTAATGCTTACAAAAAGTATATTTGACGGATGGAAATGGGCTATATTTAGTCCTGAAAATTTCCCTGCAAATGATTTTTATGATGATTTAGTTGAAATGTATGCAGGAAAATGGTTGGATAAAATGAATGAAGAAGAATATGTGAAAGCGTGTACGTTTATTAACGACCATATTTTCTATGTTTATCCAGAAAATGAACATGATTTAACTTCAATACATGAAAAATTCAGGTATTTAATTCTTAAAAAGGGTGTAGATGGTGTAATGATTGACCCATTTAATCAGTTGGATAAAGAGCAAAAACCGTATGAAAGGGATGACCAATACCTAAGTTTAGCATTGAAAGATATAAAAAGATTTGCTTTACTAAATGCGGTTTCATACAACATAATAACACACCCTAAAAATCCTATTTATAAGGCAGATGGTTCAATGAAAGTTGTGGATATGTATGATATTGCAGGTGGGGCAATGTGGGGTAATAAATGCGACCAAATAGTATCTTATTACCGACCAAACTTTCATTTAGATAAAAACGATACAAATGTGGAAGTTTATACACAAAAAGTAAAGCGTAAGCGTACAGGCGGTAAATTAGGTTCATTTGCAATAAGATTAAATTGGAGTGTAAAAAGATATTCAGATATGTTTGATAATATCTATTGCGACCCAATAAAATCCGAAAAAATAAAATTTCAAGAAAAAAGTGGTTTAATACCAAATAGTACAGAAGAACAGGGAGAAATGCCATTTTAAAAATTAAAAACAAAACAATATGATTAAATTAATTGCAAACCTAAATTTAGGTAATGATGCACAAGTAAACAATGTTAATGGTAAACAGGTTATTAATTTCAATGCTGCTCATTCAGAAAAATACAAAGACCAACAAGGTAATGTAGTAGATAACACAACATGGCTTAGTTGTTCATGGTGGAGTGATAAAACCAATATAGTACCTTATCTTAAAAAAGGGCAACAGGTATTAGTTGAAGGAACACCATCCGTAAAAAGCTATACCAATAAAGACGGTAAAGAAGTTCCGCAACTACTTTTAAAAATTACTTCTGTAACATTATTAGGTAGTCCAAAACAAAATAATAGTTCAGAAGAAACTCCATTTTGATAAACATATAAGCTACTAAGTTATGATAAAGGAAAAATTAGAACAAGTATTATGGGTTATAGGGGAAGATATTGAGGATAGAAAAATATCTGAAATAGAAAAGTGTTACGATTTAATAAATGAGGCTAAAGAAGAATTAAGATTAATGATTGTACAGTATAGGGGTAGAATTAGAAATCCATTAATATTAGGGGATAAATTAATTATTGATTATTTTGAAACATACTTACCACACTATAAAAAGAAAACAAGAGAACGTGATGTTATTGCAGCAAGATTTGTATTTGTATTTTTAATGTACAAGTGTGCCAGAAAAACATTATCATCTATTGGTAGGCATCCTGCATTTGGGAAAGTATATGACCACACAACAATAATACATGGGTATCAACAATTAATAGATATGTACAATACAGATGATTTATTGATAATGGAAATAATCAACCATGCAGAGCAAGAATTAAAAATACCAATTAAAAAAATAATTGAAAGAGAATCAGAACTACTAATTGACAAAAGAGAAAGACGATTAGTAACAGTTTAACAAGTTTATAACAATTCAATAAATAACTTTACAAAAAATAAAACATGAACCCTAAAGTAATATCCCTATTAGAAGAGATACTTAGTATATTAACTAAGGATGAATTGAATAAACAACCAAAAGCACAACCAATAAAAGATGTTTACCCACCCGTAAATAAAGTAGAAGAAAAGAAAGACTATGAAATACTAACGTGTAAATGCGATGGTGGCGAAATACACAAATATGATTCATCAATTTGTCTCGGAAAGTTTGAATATGTAAACCCATATAAAATACATTCTGTTAAGAGGCTATCAGATGGAGAAGTATTTAGTATAGGTGATAATGTTTATGAAACTGTAACAGGCGATAATAGTAAAATGAATTGCAATGATTTTTCAATAAAAGATACAAGATGTTTTATTCATGGTGTAAATATTTATAATGTTGAAAAAGTAAAACAACCCATAAAGCTATTTACAACAGAAGATGGAGTATCCGTTTACGATGGTATGGAATTATATTCTGTTTCTATACAAACATTTGAATTGGGTCATGTTGGGAAAAGAAGTACGACATTAGTAACAAAAGGTCACAGAGAATGGTATAAATATTTTTCAACCGAAAGTGCCGCAAACGAATACATACTACTAAATAAACCTTGTTTAAGTGTAAATGGTATTCTAAATATTACTTGTGATTATGTATATACGACAGATAATAATAAAATTGTAGATAGAGTTAGATTTTTATCAACAAATAAAATTATTGAACTTGCAAAACAAAAACTAAATAAACAATAAATGAAAGTAACAAAAGATATAACTTTTAAGCATCAATGCAATGCTGGCGATTTAATAGCTTCAATGTCGGGTATAAAGCATTTATGTGAAGAAAGGAAAGCAAAAGCTATTATTTATCAAAGATTAGATGCCCCACAATCATATTATGAAGGGGCTATCCATCCAATTAAAAATGATAGCGGGAATACGGTTGGCATGAACAGAAAAATGTTTGAATTAATTAAGCCATTGATTTTATCGCAATCGTATGTAAAAGATTTTAAAATATGGCAAGGGGAATCTGTATATATTGATTTGGATAAAATAAGGGAAGTATTTGTAAATATACCCAATGGTAATATTCAGAAATGGTATTTTTATTTATATCCTCAAATGGCTTGTGATATTTCAAAAGAATGGATTGATGTTTTTTATTCACCAAACTTTTCAGAAATTGACTTTAAAAACAAAATAATAATCAATAGAACGCAGAGATATACAAACACAAACATTACATATTTTTTCTTAAAGAAATACCAAAAGCAAATATTATTTACAGGGATTGAAGAAGAATATCAGTTATTCAGAACGGAGTTTAATTTAGATGTAGAAAGACTTGAAGTAAATAATTTTCTTGAATTAGCACAAGCATTGAAAAACTGTAAATTCTTTTTAGGAAATCAAAGTTTTGTTTATAATTTAGCAGAGGCAATGAAGATACCAAGAATAGTAGAATATTGCTCATTTGCGCCTAATTGTACTACTCATGGTAAAGATGGTTATGAATTTTTGTATAATGCAGGACTTGAATTTCACTTTAACCAATTAAATAAATAGTAATGAAGTTTTATTTCACATCATTAAGTTTAACTACGCCTATTGATGGGGTTGTGCAAAATACAATATGTAATTATTTTGAACAGGCATCAAAAGAAGATTGCGATTATGTTGGATTGGTAATAACATACATGGATAAGTTTGTTTTAAATGAAAATGAGTTGGCATTAATAAAACATAAGCCATTTGTTATTTTTGATTATGTCGAATATGGTTGGGATAAAAGTCCCGCACATATTTTTGGGATAAATACACTTGAATATTCAGAATTATTTGGCAACAAAGAATATATAAAATTAGGTTCAGTAGTTAAAGAGGCAAATGTAAAATGTTATTTCAAAAGGGAATTGCATAAAAATATTAAATCTTCATTCCCATTATTCCCTATTGAATATACTTCACAAGATTACGATACAAGTAAAATAGATACTTTACAACAATATTCAGAAAGACCTATTGATATATTTTTTAATTGGGGTTGGTCTAACCCTTCACGACCTGCATTGCATGGTGCATTTTATCAATTTGCAGAATCAATTGGGTTAAATGTTATCAGTAACCCAAATGATTTTTATGATGCGAAAAGATATGAACCAAATAGACCGTTAATTCTAACAACATTTACCCCCCATTATCATAGGATGGCATTAGAAGATGTTTTTAAATTACAATCTCAAAGTAAAATATCAATTTCATTAAATGGGTGTGGTGTTAAATGTTTTAGGCATAGTGAGGCTTCTGTAAATTCATTAATGGCTATTCAAGAAAACAAATTAGAATGGACTTATGAATGGGGTAATGAAAATGCTATTGTATTACCACATGATTCAGAATTAGCAATAAAAAAATTAATTAGGATGCTACAAAATGTTAATCATTTGTATGAAAAATATTTAAAAGGAATAGAAACAAACAATCTTTACAAAACAGAAAATTATATAAATGAACTACGCAGACGTATCGAATCATGTTAATGAAGTAAATGGGTTTATGGGTAGTATATCCCAAAGAGAATTTATGTTTAACTTAGGTAAGGTGACTGAAAATGCAGCCGAAATAGGTTCATGGAAAGGATTATCTGCTGTAATTGTTTTACTTGGTATGCGTTCTGTTTGCAGAGAAACGATACCCAAATATTACTGCATAGATACATTTGAGGCAAGCAATGAAGAATTAAATTCAGAAAGTACATTTGAGGAATTTTCAAAGGCAACGGGTAAGTTTGATGATTTAAAAATTATTCAACCAATAAAAGGATGGTCAACAGATTTAAAAACATTAGAACAAATACCTAATAATTTAGATTGGGTTTATATAGATGGTGACCACTCAACAGAAGCAGTATATAATGACATAATTCTTTACCATCCCAAAATAAAAACAAATGGGTTAATATTGTTTCATGACCATACTTGGGAAACAGTAAAAGCAGGAATTGATAAAGCGGCTGAAGAAAAATTAATTGAACTTGTTTGTTTCTTTGATGATTTTGGCGTGTATAAAGTAAAATAAAAAAGCCTCAATTAAGAGGCTCTAAAAAGTTCTTTTAAATCTTTTTAAGCATTTGCCAATGCTGCCATTTGAGTAGCAGTCATATCGGAATAATACTTTGTTCCATCAGCTACGGTTGTAGCGCATGAACGCAATGTAATACCATTTGACAATGTTGCATCAGGCGCACCTGAACAATCCGTAATAGATACATTCCCTGATGGAAGCCATATAGGAACTACGCTTGCTAATGGGATTGGTGGACGCTGATTGATTTGGTAAATGTTTGGTGCAAATACATTGTTTGTTGCCATGATTTTATTTTTTTATTATTAATAATGATGTAAAGTTTAACATTTTATTTTGTAGTTATCCAAAATGGTATATCTTTGGTATCACAAATTTTGATTAATGACATTTATTAGGACTATGGTATCATTTACATTGCGGATAAAAAAGACGCTTTATAATGATATTAAATCATATTCAGAAGATAACGGTTTGACAATTACAGGCACAATTAGGTATATTCTTACTCAATTTTTTAAATCAAAAAACGATGGACTTAGGTGAAATTTTAAAACAAGCAGCTACAAAAGATTTATCACATAATGGTAAAAAGGGGATTGCATATACAGAGTTAATTAATAGTGGTAAGTTTGAAATAAAACTATCTTCATCTGTATATCCCGAAGCATTTATCGAATGTTCATTACCAAATGTAACAACAGAAGAAGAAAAGAACTATTTGAGGATTTATTTTTTATCAATGATATTTAATGCTGCTATTTATGGGACTAAAAGACTTAACTATAAAAAATCAAAAAAATAATAGTGAAAACTAAAGAAGAAATAAGGCATCAAAATAATATATATTTAACAGAAGAAGAATTATTCGATGAAAATGATATTTATAATGCAATGGATGAATATGCAAAACAAGAATCTGTATTATTTTTTGCATTTAAACATGAGTACCAAACAATAGAGAGATTGAATATACAAATAGAGTACAATAAAATTGGCGGTATATTTTCATGGGTAGGTGCATCAGATGATATTATTTGGGATGCTTATAAAAATAATAAACAATTAGAACGTATTAATCCAAAGTAAATGAATGAGATTGATAAAATAGAAATGGTAAATAATATAAAATTTACACACCCATCTATTGAGTATGCTTTTGAGGTTGGATATACAAATGGTAAAGCATATGAATTTCAATTACATATTTTATTAAATGGCGGGACAAGAGAAAAATTTATTAGTAACAGTAGTAGAATTAATATGATTAATGCAAACAAATATTTAAATCAATTAAAATAAAATTATGACAAAAGAAGTTCTATTTGGAAAAGAAGCAAGAGATAAGTTTTTAGTAGGTGTGCAAGGTATTGCAAATGCTGTTCGTGTAACAATGGGCGGTGACGGGAAATGTGTAATGGTAGGAGATGCAGCCTATGGGGATAGTGGTATGGTTCATTTTAAAAATAGAGTAACTAAAGATGGGTGGACAGTAGCAAGAGATTTTGAATTAAAAGATGCTATTGAAAATAGGGGTGCAATGGCTGTTCGTGAAGCGGCAGAGCAAACAGTAAAGCAAGCTGGCGATGCTACCACTTGCACTGTTGTATTAGCAGAAGCTATTATAACAGGCGGTATGAAATTAATTGATGAAGGGGCAAATTCACAACAATTAAAAAGAGGGATTGATACAGCAGTTACAGAGGTTATTTCAGAACTTAAAAATATTGCAGTAAAGGTAAAAGATGAAAATGGAGTTTTAGATAATGAAAAGTTGTTTCAGGTTGCAAGTGTTTCCGCAAATAATGATGAAGAAATAGGTAGATATATCGCAGATGCGTTTTTAAAAATTGGCGGTGATGGTATTGTAGATATTGATAAAAGTAATGGATTAAATACTGAAATAAAAATAACAGATGGGTATAAAATTGATAGCGGTTGGATTAGCCCATATTTTGTAACCAATGGTGCAAAAGAAATTTGTGAATTTCAAAACCCATTAATTTTACTTTATGACAAAAGAATAATTCATCATACCCAAATAGAAACGGCATTAAAAGTATCAATGGCACAATTAAGACCATTACTTATTATTTGCGAAGATTCTGACGAGGAAGGATTGGCGTATTTGACAATAAACAATTTAAGAAAAAATATTAAAGTTTGTATTGTTAAAGCACCTTTTGGTAGTGCTAAACTTGAAGGAATGGAAGATATTGCAGCTATAACGGGTGCAACTTATATTTCAGATATTAAGGGTATTGATATTAAAGCAGTTGATTTTTCTCATTTTGGTTCTGCAAAAAAGGTTATTGTATCAAAAGATGAAACGGTAATTATCGGAGGTAATTTTAATGAAAATGATACTAAAAAAGATTTGAAATTAAAGAAAGATAATTTTGATAAATTCATTGGCGAATTAAAAATGAATTTAGTTGAAGCTAAAACAGAAGATGAAAAATACCCTATCGAAAAAAGAATAGCAAGATTAACAGGAAGTATTGCTATTATAAAAGTAGGTGCAGCAAGTGATGTGGAATTGAACGAAAAATTAGACAGGTATGATGATGCTATACGTTCTACCAAATCAGCTATTCAGGATGGTATTTTAGCGGGTGGCGGTACTGCTTTTATTAGAGTTGCACAGAGAGTTAAAAAATGCGGTTCAAAAAATTTAGATTTTGTGAAAGGGTATGAATTGCTTTTATCCGTTTTATCTAAACCATTAAAACAAATTGTAGATAATACGGGTTTTGAAATTGAGCCAATATATAAAATGGTTTATGAAGCAGATGGTAATTTTGGGTACAATGTAAAAACAGGTGAAGTAGAGGATTTAATATCAGCGGGTATTATAGATTCTGCAAAGGCTTTAAAATGCGCCTTAATTAATGCCGCAAGTGTTTCAGCGATGGCATTGATAACAGAATGCACAATTATTACAGTAGCTTAAAAATAAAAAAATGCAAGCAACAAATAATTTAGTTTGGGCAATAAGAACAGAAACACCAAAAGAAAGCGGTGGATTATTTTTGCCAGATTCAGGAAAAGAAAAACCACATACCGCAACTGTAATAAGTGTAGGTGAATTGGTTGCGGATAAAGAAATACAGAAAGGGAAGCTATGTATTTTTCATAAGGGATGCGGTCAGGAATTAGAGTACAAAGGAACGGTATATCTTATCTTGGATGATAAACAAATAATTGGTATTGATGAAATCAGCAAATAACAGAATACTTGTTCGTGTTGACCTAAATCAAAAATCAACCATTAAAATAGGCGGTACTATTGTAAGTACAGCTATGTTGTATGAAAAAAACTATCGTGAAAAAAGCCCTGTAATAGCAGTAGTAATTTCAGGTAATGATATTGTTAAAGACGGGGATATTATAGTTTGTCACCACAACCATTACCATTTACCAAGTCCATACCATTTAGAATATGACCTATTTTCAATACCATTCAATCATACTATATTTGGTAAATTCGATTCAGAAGGTAATTTAATACCCATTTGCGGCAATATATTCGGGGAAGAAGTAAACATACCTACACTACTTGAAATGCCGCCAGAATTGATTAAAAAGTACAAAGACAGGATTATTGTTTCATCTTCATCATTACCTCAATATTCTAAGGGTGATATAGTATTTACTAAGCCATCAGCCCCATACATCATAGTTTACAATTTCAATGGAATAGAACACCGAATAGTTAAGGTAAATTCCGAAATGGTAGTAGGGGTAGAAAAAAATCCATAAAATAAAAAAATTAACATAATTTTGGGCTAAAATACATAAATTAGTCAAAATTTTGTTGTATGGCAAATGATAAATACGCAACCCCATCATCCAATCCACAGTTTACCGACCCTTTATTAAATAGGTTTTTTCAAACATCGGCAGACAGAGAAAACAAGGAAAACGGAAGATTGATTCTTAAATCATTTTATAGCCAACAAACATCGAATCAGACCAATCTAAACTTTTTCTACGGTCGCAAAAATCGGTTTATGGAGTTGCTTTTATGGGCGAAAGGTTCTCAAGATATGAGAGAATTTCTCGATTACATGAATGTCGAAAGTTCTAATAAAGCCTATACTAAAATTGATTACACTCAGCAAAGAATAGCTACGCAGTTCGTAA
>TBL_comb47_HYPODRAFT_10007130_pt1 | contig 11850 bp, 13 predicted proteins | sample TroBogypolimnion_40_FD_10682 | JGI IMG/M metagenome (IMG submission 10682) | reverse complement strand
AAATCGCTTTTAAAAATCCACTTTAAAAAAGTGGAGCAAATCGCTTTTAAAAATCCACTTTAAAAAAGTGGAGCAAATCGCTTTTAAAAATCCACTTTAAAAAAGTGGAGCAAATCGCTTTTAAAAAAAGCGAGCAAAATCGATGCAATTTGGCTCAACCTTTTAGAAAGGTTGGTTTGGCTCAACCTTTCATAAGCAAGCGGAAAAGGTTGGTTATAAAAAGTTAGCAAACGTATAATACACGTAATAATATAAAAAATTGAATACTTTTTGGACGAATATACAAATAACAAAACAATCAATAAAATGAGTATTAACGATCAACTAATTCATAGCATTCGCACCGAGAATATCTGCAATAGTATTCGCGTTGCAAACAAAATCTCGTCTGTATACGGTTTGGGGGTTGGTAGCAGTGAAGAAGAAGACTTGGCAGAACATTGGTCTTTTGATACGATTGGTGAATCAATACAACTTCAAGCAGTTACATGCATGGGTTGTGGCGACTATATCTTCTGGGCATCGAGTAATCGAGGTATACATAAGAATATCAACTGCAAATGCCCAAATCAATTTGACTCCGTCGAAGAAATAAATGACAGAAAAAACAAACAAAAAAAAGAATATGAACTGATGAACGAGTATGCGGCGTTTGATGCGTTAATTGGAGAGGTATTGTCGGAGGGTGCTTGCGACCTGTGTGAACATGTAATTGGTGAGATTATGAGATTCTGGATTGTGTAATATGATGAAATAACTTTTAGAAATAACTTTTAGAAATAACTTTTAGAAATAACTTTTAGAAAAAGTTACCAAAAATACCTTTGGGAAAGGTTGAGCCAAATTGCATCGATTTTGCTCGCTTTTTTTTACACCTTTTCTCTTTGAAAACGCCCATTCTGGGGCGTTTTCAATGTGCGAAGGTGTATAATCAAGATTGATAAACCAACTTCGATGAATATAACAAAGGCGTAGAAATGCATAGAGGCGTACTGATGTAAACGTATAATCATGACAATATAATAAATTTATTTTTTTATATATACACCATAATAATATCTACATTTTACGAAATCTGGGAAATATGGGAATCCACCAAAATCTTCTTTATAAAATAGTTCTTTAAATTGTTTCCGAATATACGGCACATGTTCCGAGTTTAAATATACTTTGTCATTATTAAAAATATTTCGCCATAATAATCCTTCAGAACTATTATTTTCATTCACTGTAAAATCTGTTATCATTAAATAACCATTTTTTGGTAATAATGAATAAATTTTATCAACGATTAATTTCCAATCTGGAACCATTGTTAATGTGTAACTTATCATTATTATATCATATTTAACAGATGAATTAAATGTCATAACATCTTGATGCATCGTTTTACATTTTTTCCATTTATTTTGTTTAATTCGTTTATCTGCTTCATTTAATAAAGAACTACATAAATCTAACACAGTAACATTTTTATAAATATCTACGTATTTTTTTATGTATTCAAAATTAAATCCAGTCGCACCGCCAATGTCAAGAACTGTTTTATTTTTTATTAATGGAAATATCTTCATTAATTCTTGTTTACCATGTAAAAAACGCATTCGATACGCATCATAATTTTGTGCTTGATTTTTATAAAATGATTCCAATGCATCTTCTTGCGATTTTCCAGTGTGAATTGGTGTGAAAAACATATATTGTATTGTTTGTAAATCTTTTGTCAATGAAGTTTGTAATTGGATGTTTGGTATAGTTGCAAAAATCATATTTCTCGGAATCGATGCACAATAAACTGAATTATACATAAATACTTTATCAATCGGTAGTTTACAATTTACATTGATTTCCTCTTCGAAATGATAATCTAAATACAATAATGGTTTTATTCTACGACCAAATTCTTCTTGAGCAGACCTCCACATTATTTTATGTTCAATATCCATATTTTTTTGAAGTAATTTAAATTCTTCAATTATTTGGCTATCATTTAACCAATCCATATGGTCTAATAATGATGATTTCGTGAATTTATATTTTGTGTTTTGTTTCAAAAAATCATTTAATAAGCATGTATGAATTTCAATTCTATCCAATCTCTCTTTTACAAAATTATAATTTTCAGGTTTCATATAAGGAAAACAATTTGAATTATTTACTTTACCGAATAAATATATAGAGTAAAATGGATTTTTATTAATTAATTGTTTCGTCAAACAAATTTCAAAATGTTTCATTGTGTATTTTTCAAAATCATATTTTTCGTGTTGTTCAGCTGGAACTCCTTGTAAAACACTTATTTGGTGTTTGAATATTGACAGTGTTTGTATAAATTTTATGAAATTATCTTTGTTTAATCTATAAAATGTTATCTGTTCTTGTAATGTTTTCATATGTTGTAGATCATTTATATTTGGAACGAACACTTGAATTGTAATATTCAATATTCTTCCCAATAATCCAGATGCACCAGAATAAATAAAACTTTTCATTTTTTCTTTATTCGTATCCCAATATCGTTTACTATCAATATCTAATAATTGTTTATTCTTAATAAATGTAAATTTATCACAAAATAACAAATAATTACCATTGATTATGTCTAAATATTCTTTTTGGGTACATACTTTTATGAGTGCGATTTTTAATTTGAGCAAATTATTTTGGTTGTGATTCAAATCAATAGTCACAATTTGTTGTGGGTTGTCTAATAAATAGTTTATTACATTATCACCACCTGTAGTTATACATAACATTGTGTCATTTTGATTGATATTCAATACTACTCTGTCAACATCACTATCTTCCCAACTAAAATTATATAAATATGTTGATTGAATCAATTGAGTTATCGCCATATTAGTTACTTTTCCAATTACGTCGTCTACAGTTTTACAATCGCTTAATTGTGTTTCCAACATTATATATTAATGTTATAAAAAATTAAACATTCAAGAAAAATGAAAATTATATATACGAAACCGACCATTGCAGAAATACCCGTTAAAACTTCGTTTATAGGTGGATTTATAAATGATATATTCAACAATAATGTAATCGACCCAAATAGTAAAACTATATAACCCCAATATATGAATGGTAGATTTGTGCTTTAGGTATTGATCTTCTGGTAATTATTAGACTGGTTGTTATCGTATTTTCTGCTTTAAGTTCTCATCGTTCTCGAACAAGAATAATTTGAAGATGCGATGAAAAAACCAACATTTCCTTCCGTGATGGTTATTTGTGACAACATCTTCAAATTACCGGCGACACCCATTTTGGAGATAAGTATGGTAAGGCGTGAAATTCGCAATTACCCTTTTATCTGTGACAAAGTAACCGTTGCCAAAGCACATTCAAAGACGACGAACCCCATACCTTCGGGAGGGTCGGCGTTTTCTTTACGAAGTTTGAAAGTTATAAGAATGTGCAATGGTGTAAAATGATAAAAGGTGTAAAGCGGAATTATTCGATCATTCTATACCTGAGCCAAGAATCGGGCAATTTTTTCGTGCCTCCATCATATTCTACAGCAAAGTGCTGGTCTAGCATCCATTTATTTATGTGAAGATCGTCCAAGTATACCTCGGCGAGTATCCTTCCGTATTTCTCTGTCTTGGTGTCTCTCAAAGTGACCTGTTTGTGCAAGATAAGTTTCGAAAGCTCGTCCCTAGCTTCTTTTGCAACTGTTATTTCTTCGACAGTTTTCCCCTTTATTTCGGGAGAGTCTATCCCGTTCAACCTGACCGAGAACCTATACAATGGCGACTCCTTGTAGGGTAACCTAGCAGCAATCGTAATCGTGTCCCCATCGTAAACCTTGATGACCTGCCCTCCCGCAACAGGAGGAACAAACGGGATCGCGTCTTTCCAGTTGATTACATCGGGGGTCCTAACGGGGGTCTTATCACTTTTTATACAACAACAGAATAAGAACTGTGATACAAACATCTTTTCGATACAAGAATTGTAACAATTCGGTTCAATTTTATAATGTTGAAGTATAATAAATGCTTCGCCCGTTTTCTCTCAAAACAAATAATTGCAAAAATACATTTGGGGTTTTTAAAGAATCGCAAACGTCGGGTGACTTTACATCACAAAAAACAACCAAAACCATATTTTGTAATCCAAATTTGTGCATCCCTCGCAAGTCGGTCGGCAGTCAAGGAGCCCTTGCAATGCTTAAAGAAGCAAATACTCTTAAAAATTATGACCGCATAGACAATTACGATAAAACGAATTTAAATATAAATTTAATAACTAAATTAGATCTCACAGATGTTCCTGTAATACAAAATAATGGAACTTTGGCATGTCCAACGACACTTGGACTCCAAACCATGGTTGATGTGAGCGGAGTGATCATAGATCCTAGCGGTAATCTTTTTGGTAACAATATATGTGGCATCAATAATTACGTGAGATACATGGTTTACAACCCCCAAACAACCAGATACTCCAATTGTGGATGGACGAACCCATTTGGAAGCGGGTTAAACGAGATAAATTTAAACTACAATTGTCCGCTAGTTCGCGGTTCAAATGGAAAATTATATGTTGGTGGCCAATTTACGCAATCAGGGAATGTCGTATCGTCTAATATTGCTCAGTGGAATACGACAACGGGCGCATGGTCTAATCCCTTCGGTCTAGGTTTGACGGGCAACGTCAATGCACTGGCGTATAAAAACGATTTATTGTATGTGGGCGGAGAATTTACCATAACCGGAGTTGGAGGCGCAACAAACATAGCGAAGTGGGATTGCAGCAACAATATATGGTCTGCTTTAGGTAATGGAATTGCATATCCGTGCTATTCGATTGTTATCGATAACAGCAATAATATAGTTGCAAGTTCTTATGACAACACAAATTCGTATATACAGAAATGGTCAGGGTCATGGGCTGACATTGATTTAAGCAGTTATCAAAATTGCGAAATTCAAACGATGGCCTTTGATAGTTCATACAATCTATATGTCGGCGGGAAGTTCGATACAATACACGATGTTTCTGCGAACAACATAGCAAGTTTTACATACGCGACGACACATAGGTGGTCTAGTCTTGGCGATGGTTTAACATATAAAGTATATGCCGGATATAATATGTGTTCATGCATAGTATACAATTCAACCGACAACTGCTTGTACACCGGAGGTATGTGGGATTATGCAGGAACAACGCCAGTAAAAAGCATGGCAAAGTGGAGTTGTTCAACAAACTCCTGGAGCATAATTGGTCCCGGGTTTTTAGATTCGCCGTTCATAATAACTTCCAGCATAAGTATCGACAATGATAACAATATATTATTATCATATTGGGTATCCAACAATAATGAACACAATTTTAAAATAGCAAAATGGACTGGCTCGGTGTGGGTATATTATTGCGGGTGCAATGGTTATATTTCGAGTATACTCGCAGATACAAACCACTTGATATATGCGACAGGTTCATTTACACAAGCGGGTAACGTTCCCGCAAATAATATTGCATTGTTATAAAAATCACGATGTTGAACATACGCGAAACAGTTTGTCAAACAGCCGACGCATATATTCGATTACACTTCGTAAAAAATTCTTTTCAAATTCCCGTTCGTCTTCGTAAATGGTATACAAATAATGATTCGCCCAGATAATTTCTTGATCGGTGTTTGCATGTTCGATATCTATGAACAACCCCCAATCATTTTCTAAAGGATGCACCTGTAATCGTTTCATTTTCATTTTCATTAATATATCTTATTTTTAAATTCGAATAAAATATATTCATTAGCGTTTTGCTCCCATCTTAATGAGGAGTCGATTTGCGCGTTTCGACACATTTCTATCAACCCTGCTCTTGTTTCTGTATTGTCGAGATCTTATGTAGGCCGCGTATACCCCATGAGAACTGACCTTGCAGGTGTTTTTTTTGCATATCGGGAATGATTTGTCTGGGCCTAAAAAACATTTCCTGCCACATTTCTTCAGCATGACCGTTTTTTGGTGAAAGCCGGGTTTCTCTCGTTTCCATCCCTTGACGAAACTATTTTTGCGCGTTTTGGACATTCTATATATAACCGCGTATAAAAATAAATAAATATTCAAATTGTATATGGAACATTTCGGGAAGGTTATTCGATTGCACGGAGTAACCGCGCGTCCTGCAATAACTGAAGCATTCGAATCTATTTACGCAGTCGAGGAGGGAAGCGATTTAGAGGACACGAACGATGATAGCGATAACAACAGCGAAACCGACACTATGATGATACCAGTAAACCAAGACCTCGATATTGAAATGGGAACAAAGGTCGAATACAGACGCCTGACGTATAAGCAAGTCGAGAACACTGTCGATTCTAACTATTTCGACAAACCGCACAAATATTCAAATTCGCTCGACATATTGGCAAGCTATTTGAAGGGCCAAAAAATAATTTACATGGAATCAAAATCGTTCTCGGAGACGAGATTGAACAAACTGATGATGCCTGCGATTATGCTTTCGGCGACAGCGACGGTCCTAGCATCGTTCATCAAAGATTACTATTGGGGAGCAGTTCTCATATCATCCGTCAACGCGGTAATTGCCTTTTTGTTGTCCCTTGTGAACTACCTGAAATTGGATGCGCGCGCAGAGGCATATAAAATATCCGCGCACCAATACGACAAACTTCAATCGACAGTCGAGTTCACTTCGGGCGCCATTTTATTATCTCCCGAAGTCACTTCTGGAAACGTGGTCGATGGCGACAAAATAGAATACAAGTTGATCAAAACTCTAGAGATTGTCGAGACGAAGATTGCCGAAATCAAAGAAACGAATCAGTTTATTGTCCCGCATGAAATACGGCTGCTTTATCCCATTATTTACAACACGAACGTGTTCTCCATAATAAAAAAGATAGAAGATAAAAAGAAGAGGGCAATCACATCGTTAAAAAACATCAAAAATGAAATTCGGTATTTCAACAAAATACAAGAAGCAAAGTATGTTTTGGACGCATCTCAAAAAAAACGATTGGTTGCTTTGTTCAACATGAAAAAGGATTACATTAAAGAGATACTCGTTTTGAAGTCAGCGTTTTCAATCGTCGATCAAATGTTCCTGCAAGAAATACTCAATGCAGAAATTATAAAGAACAATTGGTTTCTCAGTTTTTTCTGTTGTCGCAAAACGTTGAATTTAAAGGAACCTGAGAGCATAAACAAGTTTATTAGCGGAATTATGGACCCGTTCAAAGATAAGGAGGACGACGACAAATTTCGAATCAAAGAAGAGGAAAAACGAATGCTAGAAATTGAAAGAATTTCAAATATCAAAACAAAACTAAGAAGAAAAGAACAGAAGAAAAAGGAAAACGAGACAAAAAATATCGTATGTTGGCCGTTTTGTTATTCTGTTCCAGACCAGGATAAAATAGACAAACAAAAATACGAAGAGTGGAAAATAACAAGTCAAAACGTAAAACCAAATGATGACAACAAAGAACAAATTCAAGCAATGACACACGAAATTCACAGAATGGATGCAACAATCAATCAATTGAGTAGAGAGAATTCGATGCTTAAACGCGACCTCGAATATCCGTCACATTCGAGTTCTATGAAAATGGCCGCATCTTCGCCTAGATCATCGTCCAGAAGGATTCGTCAATATGAAAACAATACAGAAACTATAATCGAAGAAGAAAACACAAACCTAGAATTCCTCGACACGACGGATGATATAGATACGACCGAAGACTCTAAGAAAACGGACCCAGACAGTAATTTGATTATCTCGAGAACCTGAACATTTTATTAAGGCCGGTTTGATTTGTCGAAACGTGAATGTTGCTCGTATTGAATAAAAGCTTTTTAGATTTAATGTGCGCAATCCGTTTTTGTTCTAAAAGTCGTTGAAGTTGTTCTTGTTGTAGTTCTTCTCTCGTCTTTTGAGGTTCTACAGGCTTGTAGTCTTTGAAAAATTTATTGTAGATGTAACTGTTTTTCGTTTGAGGATCTACGTCTGGAACAGTAGCAGGACGTTTAAGTTGAATCTTTTGCAATACCCCATTGTGAACAACTAAATTCAATGAACCCAAAATATCGTCATATGATAATTTTTCCTTTTTTTGGGGGGTGTTTGTGTTTTGATTACTCCAATAGTTGTTATTGAAATTATTGGTTCCTGCATCTAATTCTTCAAAATTGAGTTCCATGTACAATACTTTTAGAATAAACTTTTTGAAAAGTATATTCTAAAAGTATTATATGCAGGGCACATACATTAAAAACAAAGGAATAACAAAAACGGTCATACGGAAAAATGGTAAAAGTAAAGTCAATAAAATTAACTGGGAGGCCGACTATAACGGAGACGTCGCAAACATATCGCTAGACATCGACGACGACGGGTCAAAAGAACACTACGTTACCAAACTTACCAGCGACGACCTGGATCATCTGTTAAACATCCCGAGTGTAAAAGAGCCTTTAGAAGAAAGGCTTGTGAATGATTTTTTGGCGAACAATCAAAATCACGTCATGTTATTGAACGATGATTTTAGAGGCGATTATTTTGTTGTCAAGCGGCGTCGTAAGACTCGAAAAAGGTCTACAGGAGGGGCAAAACACAGGATAAAACCCACTAGGCGACACAGCAGGCGATCACGGTCATAGACGTCAATTTTTTTGGTTATCAAAAAAAATTGAATTTTATAACGAGCCTTACAAACAAGACAACAATAAACACTTATGTCAGTATTAAATAACGTTTTAGCCCTATCGAATCCTCATGAACGTGACAAACACATTCGCTTCACCGAAGAGGGACACAAATATACAATATTAACAGACCCTGACAACAAGTATACATCAGTCACGACATGGAATCACTCACACTTTCCTCATTTTGACGCGGATTCCATAATCAAATCAATGATGAAGGGCAAGGGGTGGAAAGTAGGTCACAAATATTGGGGGCTTACTGGAGACCAAATAAAACAACAATGGTCAGACAGCGGCGCATCCGCATCCGGGGCTGGCACAGCCCTTCACTTCGACATTGAATGCTTCATGAACAACCCACTTATTCCGTATCCGTATACGCACAAACAACTTCGGGTAGACACACCATCAACCAACGATAGCCTGGAATGGAAATACTTTCTAGAATTTATTAAGGATATGCCTCACTTGAAACCCTACAGAACAGAGTGGACTGTTTATAACGAAGATCTCAAACTGGCCGGATCGATTGACATGGTCTACGAAAATCCAGATGGGACCCTCTCTATATATGACTGGAAGCGAGCAAAGGACATCACTCGAATAAATGTTTACAATAAGTTTGCGCTGACGTATTCTATATCTCATTTACCAGATTCGAATTTCTGGCACTATGCATTACAATTGAACACGTATAAGGCTATTATTGAATCTAAATACGACAAACGCGTAACGGACTTGTTTCTGGTGAGACTCCACCCCGAAGCGATAGAAAAGACATATGAATTAATCAAGCTACCTATCCTTACAAACGAAATTAATGCTTTATTTGCTGGAATAAACAATACCGCTGATTATGTGTAAAAATGTATATACTTTAGGTATTATGGAAGCCGTTGATATCTTGGTCTTTAGTTTGTTCTCCGTATATTTAATTTCATCTGCATTAGCACATTTGCATTTGTTTTTGTATCGATAAAATATGCTTAAACACAAATAGGATATATACGTATGTCTATAACATATGGAATGTTTTTAAATAACTTCATTTTTAACATATTGAATTACTGTGGTGTTGTAAACAACAAACTTGAAATTTGTGAAGTCACAACAACCGACAACTTTGAATTTAAGCTTGGAGTAATTGGTATATTTTTTTATTTATTATTTGGGATAAACAAACTGTTTGGAAACAAACAAGTGCAAGAAATTCCACATAAAATAAAAAGAATCAAAAAGGAAGAAAAATATGAAAACAGGTATGTCGATAAAATTAAATCGATTGTGGCTGAAACAAATCAACGACATTTATTTGATGGATTGTCAAATTGTTTTGTTTTTGAGACTACTCCTCTTGGAAACGTCATCATGATGTATAATGCAAAGCGAGAAACATTTGAGTATTACAGTGACAGTTCAATCCCTTACAGATATTTAGAACCTGTTTGTAGAAAATATGTTATTACGTTCCACTGTACATCGCTGTATGTAGATATGGACGCTGAACTAAAAGAATGCCAACAAAAAATTCTACTTCAAGAAAAAGAGAAAGAAATGGAAACAGAAAAGAATAAAACGGCGATCCCCGATCAAAAAAAGAGCGTGTTTACTAAATTTAAAAGCTATAATGTTGCAACCGGGCGGGTGAACACCGGAGCTCCTGCAAAAAATAATATTCAAAATGTCAAGACAACAACCAACCAAAACGAAAAAACTGTATTAAAGGGTAATACAAACAGATATTCTTATCAGGGTAAAATAACAAATTTTAGCATTTTAAAAAAAGTAGACAAAAAACTAGTGAACAAGAAATACAAAATGACGTTTGCGGATTTCAAAAACAGAGTTGTATCATAAATTTAAAACTTGTGATAGTATAAGTATGAAACTATCGAAAAGAAGAAAAACAAAAAAAAACAAGCAGACAATGAAAAAACATAAATATACGTATAGAGGCGGTTCCAACGAACCAGATGGTCCCCAACAAGACGAGAGAAGTATACAAGGTTTTTTACAAAATGCCGCTGTTGGTTCCATTGATGCCGGGAAAAACGTTGCATACAATACAATTGAAACCGGAAAAAACGTCGTCTACAATACAATTGATGCGGGAAAAGATGCGGCGATGGATATAATCAATGACAAGATCGAGTTGTTGGAGGATAAAGCGTCGGCTGCAGTGATGACGGGTATTGAGATGTTAAACAATCCAGTCCTTGAAGCCAAAGTGGAAACTGCAATCGAAAATGCTGGTAATTTGGCCAAGAAAATCGTGGATGAAACCAAAGCGCCAATAAAGGCTGGTATTGAATCGACCATAGAATCGGCAGAAGAAGCGGCAGATAAGGCATCTAAAGCAGCCACAAGAGTAGGTATAAACACAGTTGGTTCTATTCCGGGTGTAGGACCATTTGTTTTACTTCTCGACGATATAAATCAAGCGTCAAACATTGTTAATGCTGGTGTAAACCTTGCTTCCAAGACAACTAAAACAGTCACAGACGTTGCTTCGACCGTCATGGATGCAGTCGACGAATCTGTTACAAATCCTAGCAGTTTTGCTTCTCCTAGCAGTTTTGCTTCTAGTAGCAGTTTTGCTTCTAGTAGCCCGGTGACAGATAATTCAATGGAAGAAGAAAAACCTTCGATAAGACAATACGGCGGAATGATCCGCGAGAGAAACCGAGTGATTCAACGCTTAGAGCGATCCATCACTAAATTCAACAAACCATTCAAACATCGAAAAACAAAAAAAATCAAAACAAATAAACAATATTAGAATAAACAGTATTAGGTTTTTTTGTTCACCCAATCCTTGAAGCCATTGCTTTTGTTCACGTTGAACGACGTGCCAAGATGATTTTTTGCGAGCTCAAGTGCCTTGCGTTGTTGTTCGTTTAACTGTGCCATATATTTGGCAACAATGTCGTCCTCCTTTTTATCCATTGTCGTGTATATGTCTAATATATACGCGACAATTTTATATCAATTTTTTACGAAATAAATGCAATCAGATTGTTGCCAGAATGTATACGAACTTCGCTCGCATTTAACATCTTGGTTAAACTCGTATCTATTTTGTAACCGTTTGTCATCAAAAATGAAAAAAGCGTCGGCAATTCGTGCATCGGCATGAAATTGT
>TBL_comb47_HYPODRAFT_10007129_pt1 | contig 11850 bp, 7 predicted proteins | sample TroBogypolimnion_40_FD_10682 | JGI IMG/M metagenome (IMG submission 10682) | reverse complement strand
AGCAACTTCCAGGACAAATCTACAACGGTTTTGGATGCTTCCACCGTAATTATCAGTACGGATATTACTTATTGGAGATAAAAACTGTTCCAATAAATAACCATTTGCACCATGTAATTCAACACCATCAAATCCTGCTTGGATCGCATTTTTAGCAGCAGTTACATACTCTGCTTTAGTACTCATCAATTCTTCAAAAGACATTTCTTTTGGTACTACAAAATTCTGAAGCATTTGAGCGTCTGTCCACATCTGTCCGGCAGCTTTAACAGCTGAAGGAGCAAGTATCTGCGAACTTTCAGGCATATTTAATGGATGACTTATTCTACCGGTATGCATTAACTGAACAAATATCTTTGTTCCCTGACTGTGCACTGCTTTAGTAGTCAACTTCCAACCTTCAACTTGTTCTTTGCTAAATATACCCGGTATGCGGGCATATCCCAATCCGTTAGGTGAGGGAGATGTGCCTTCAGTAATTATTAAACCTGCACCCGCACGTTGCTTGTAATATTCAGCCATAAGTTGATTAGGAATGTTGCCAATTGCTCTGCATCTTGTCATGGGCGACATTACAATACGGTTTTTTAATTCTAATGAACCAATTTTCTCAGGGGTATATAATTTGTATTCTTTCATTTTTGTAAACTATTAAATTATTATGATTTATATTTTTATTTAAACATTTGTTATCAAAGACAAACGTAGCAATAAGAACAAAGAAAAACTTGAAAAGTTTCTTTTGAGACTTTAACTTAACTTAGTTAGTAATTATAAAGTCGAAAACCTTAATAACTAATGCTTATTAATTTTGTAAGAATATACTTTTTAGAAAACAATTCTTAGTGTAATAATGATTTTATTTGTTAAAAATAATTAATTGAAAACAATTCTCACAATTGAGTGTTATAATTTTATCAAAATAGGTATAAGCTTACCTAATTAATAAATTTTAATAAGAAAAGATATGTTGTTCGACTACGAAATGATTAAAAAATATTATGATGAACTCCCTATAAAATTAGGAAAAGTAAGAGGCATTTTAAACAGACCATTAACTTTAAGTGAGAAATTGCTTTATAGTCATTTGTACAACAACAATCTTGAAGCACCCTTAAAAAGAGGTGTGGATTACGTAGAATTTGCTCCAGATAGAGTTGCAATGCAAGATGCTACAGCTCAAATGGCATTATTGCAATTTATGATGGCCGGTAAAAACACTACTTCAGTACCATCGTCAGTTCATTGCGATCATTTAATAATGGCTAAATCAGGCAATGTTGAAGACTTAGCAACAGCTAATGTAACTAATAAAGAGGTATATGATTTCCTAAGTTCAGTTTGCAATAAATATGATATAGGTTTTTGGAAACCGGGAGCAGGTATCATTCATCAGATAGTATTAGAAAACTACGCATTCCCTGGTGGAATGATGATAGGCACTGATTCGCACACACCAAATGCCGGAGGTTTAGGAATGATTGCAATTGGCGTAGGTGGTGCCGATGCAGTTGATGTAATGTCAGGAATGGGTTGGGAATTAAAGTTTCCAAAACTAATTGGTGTTAAATTAACAGGCAAACTCAATGGCTGGGCTTCAGCAAAAGATATTATCTTAAAAATAGCAGGAATACTTACCGTTAAAGGCGGAACAGGATGTATCGTTGAATACTTTGGTGAAGGTGCTGAATCATTATCTTGTACAGGTAAAGCAACTATCTGTAATATGGGTGCTGAAATAGGTGCAACATGCTCTGTATTTGCTTACGATGAAGCTATGGAGAAATACCTAAAAGCTACAGGCAGAGAAGAAGTAGCAATATTAGCTGGAAATAACAAAGAAAATTTAAAGGCAGATATAGAAGTTTATGCTGAACCAAACAACTATTACGATCAAGTAATTGAAATTAATTTAACTGAATTAGAACCTTATATTAATGGTCCTTTTACACCGGATTTAGCCACACCGATTTCTCAAATGAAAGAAGTTGCTGTTAAGAATGGCTGGCCTTTAAAAATAGAAGTTGGATTAATAGGTTCATGCACCAATTCATCATACGAAGATATTTCAAGAGCAGCATCAGTTGTTAAAGATGCAGTTGAAAAGAAATTAACTGCTAATTCAGAGTTTACAATTACGCCAGGTTCAGAACAGATAAGAGCAATCTCTGAAAGGGATGGTTATTTTGAAATCTTTAATAAAATTGGTGGAAAGATATTTGCTAATGCATGTGGTTCATGTATTGGCCAGTGGAGTAGGGAAGGAGCTGAAAAAGGCAAAACAAATACTATTATACATTCCTTTAACAGGAATTTTGCAAAGCGTGCTGATGGTAATCCTAATACACATGCTTTTGTAGCTTCACCAGAAATAGTTACTGCATTAGCAATTGCAGGCGACCTTACTTTTAATCCATTAACAGATACTTTAAAAAATGCTGATGGTGTTGAGGTTAAACTTGCCGAACCAAAAGGATACGATTTACCACCTCAAGGTTTTGGTGTAGTTGATAATGGTTATCAGAAGTCTTCTCAAGTGGGTACAGAAGCTGCTGTTATTATTAATCCAAAGTCTGACAGATTACAAAACTTAACTTCTTTTGAAGAATGGGATGGTAATGATTTTATCAACCTTCAGTTATTGATAAAGGCTAAAGGTAAATGCACCACAGATCATATCTCTATGGCAGGTATCTGGCTTAAATATCGTGGACATCTTGAAAACATTTCAAATAACTATATGATAGGTGCTGTTAATTATTTTAATGATAAAACAAATTGTATAATCAATCAATTAACTTCTCAGTATGACACAGTTCCTGAAGTTGCAAAAGCATATAAGAATGCAGGTTTAGGGTCTATAGTAATTGGAGAAGAAAACTTTGGAGAAGGTTCATCAAGAGAGCATGCAGCAATGGAACCAAGATTTCTTAATGTTAAAACTGTATTGGTTAAATCATTTGCACGTATTCATGAAACGAATCTAAAGAAACAAGGAATACTTGCACTTACTTTCTCTGATAAAGAAGATTACAATAAAATTCAGGAAGGTGATAAGCTTAACATCCTAGGCCTAAAAGATTTTTCGGAAGGTAAACAACTTATAGTTGTAATAAATCATTCTAATGGAACTTCTGATAAGATTATGGCAAATCATACTTATAATGCTTCTCAAATAGAGTGGTTCAAGAATGGTGGAGCTTTAAACTTAATAAGAAAATCAAATCAAAATAATAATAACTAAAACTATTTGCAAACATGGAAAAAGAATTAAGATTTAAAAAAGAAGATTTAATGGACTTTGTTGTCCGTTATATGTCAAAACTTGGAGTGCCTGCTGAAGATGCTAAAATAGTAGGTGATGTATTAATTTCTGCTGACTTAAGAGGTGTTGAATCTCACGGTTTATTACGTTTAGGTTCTTATTATGGAAGCAGAATAAGTAAAGGATTTATTGATCCAACAACTCCTTATAAGATTATTTCTGAAACTCCTTCAACTGCATTAATTGATGGTGGAAATGGTTGTGGACAAGTTGTTTCTTTTAAAGCTATGAATATGGCAATTGAAAAGGCCAAGCATTCAGGTCTAGCTGCAATTACAGTTAGAAATAGTAATCACTATGGTATTGCAGGCTTTTATTCAATGATGGCTCTTCAACATGGTATGATTGGTCTTAGTATGACTAATTCACAGCCTCTTGTTGCTCCAACTTATGGAAGAACAGCAGTAATGGGAACAAACCCAATTAGTGTTGCAGCGCCATCACAGGAAGAGCATCCTTATGTTTTAGATATGGCTACAAGTGCTGTTGCTTATGGTAAGATTCAATTGTATGATAAGAAAAATGAAAAGATACCTTTAGGTTGGGGGATTGATGAAGACGGTCATGTTACCGATGATCCAACTAAAATAAAACCGGGTGGACATGGTGCTTTACTTCCTTTAGGTGGTATGGATATTACAGCAGGCTACAAAGGTTTTGGTTTATCAATATTAGTAGAAATCTTATGCTCTATATTGTCTGGTGGAAGTTTCCTTACTCAGGTTGGTTCTCCATCAAGTCCTGATCCAACAGGTGTAGCACATTTCTTTATGGCAATTAATATAGAAGCATTCAGGCCATTGGTTGATTTCAAACTTCAACTAGATGATATGATTAGATTATTAAAGAATTCTCCTTTAGCTGTTGGTAGAGATGAGATTCTAGTTGCAGGTCAAAAAGAATTTGATTATGCAGAGTATAACAAAATAAATGGTGTTCCACTTATTCAACCAATTGTTAACGATCTATTAAAAGAAGGCGAAAAAGTTGGAGTATTATTCCCAATAGAAAAAGCTTTAAATCACAATTAAAATAAAACCAAAAAAATGACAGCAGAAAAGATCACAATTAAAGATGGAAAATTAACAGTTCCTGATTATCCAATCATTCCTTTTATTGAAGGTGATGGAACAGGTGTTGACATCTGGAAAGCATCTATTAGAGTTTTTGATGCAGCAGTTGAGAAAGCATATGCCGGAAAGAAGAAAATCTCATGGAAAGAAGTTCTTGCAGGTGAAAAAGCATTTAATCAAGTTGGTAGTTGGTTACCTGAAGAAACTTTAGCTGATTTTAGAGAATATCTAGTTGGAATCAAAGGACCTTTAACTACACCAGTTGGCGGAGGCATGCGTTCGCTGAATGTTGCTTTACGTCAGGAGTTAGATTTATATACATGCTATCGTCCTGTTCGTTATTTTAAAGGAGTTCCAAGTCCTGTGAAACAACCTGAAAAAGTAAACATGATAATCTTCAGAGAAAACACTGAAGATATTTATGCAGGTATTGAATTTATGAACGGAACACCTGAAGCTGATAAGATAAAGAGGTTTTTGATTGATGAAATGAATGTTAAATCAATTAGATTTCCTAAGACTGCTTCTATTGGTATTAAACCGGTTTCGTTAGAAGGTTCAGAAAGATTAATCCGTCAGGCTATTAAATTAGCTATAGAAAGGAAACTACCTTCTGTAACTTTAGTACATAAAGGCAACATTATGAAGTTTACTGAAGGTGCTTTTATGAAATGGGGTTATGAATTAGCTGAACGTGAATTTGCTAATGAAGTATTTACATGGCAACAATATAATAAAATAGCTAAAGAACAAGGCGAACAAGCAGCTATCAATGCTCAAAGTGATGCTGAAAAAACAGGTAAAGTTATTGTTAAGGATTGTATCGCTGATGCTTTTCTACAACAGATATTAACAAGACCTAATGAATATTCAGTAATTGCTACTTTAAACCTTAATGGTGATTATATTTCAGATGCTTTAGCTGCTATTGTGGGTGGTATCGGAATTGCACCGGGTGCTAATATTAATTATGAATCAGGTCATGCTATTTTTGAAGCTACTCATGGTACTGCTCCTAAATATGCAGGTTTAGATAAAGTTAATCCGGGTTCAGTAATTCTTTCAGGAGCTTTAATGTTCGAATATATGGGGTGGTTTGAAGTTGCTGACTTAATCTATTCCGGTATCGAAGAAGCTATTCATCAAAAGAAAGTCACTTACGATTTCCATAGATTAATGGATGGTGCAACATTATTAAAGACATCAGAGTTTGCTGATGCTATTATTTCAAATATGTAATTTAACATTTTAAAATTAAAATATATGGATACAAATAGTTTTATGGCTAACTTAGAGGAATCTGTTAAAAAAGCCTGTGTTATTGACAAAGAATATTATGAAAAATTCGATGTTAAAAGAGGTTTAAGAAACAAAGATAAGACAGGTGTATTAGCAGGTTTAACCAATGTTGGTGATGTTGTTGGATATAAAAAAGAAGGTGACAGAGTTTTACCTGTACCTGGAAGATTATTATACAGAGGTATTGAAATTGAAGATTTAGCTAATGGTTTTAAAGGAGACAATCGTCATGGGTTTGATGAAACTGTTTTCTTGCTTCTTACCGGAAAACTACCTTCAAGAGAAGAACTTCTTATTTTTACTGAACACATGGCTCAGTTAAGGAAATTACCTGATTCTTTTATTAAGAACATGATTTTATCAATGAAAGGCAGAGATGTTCTTAACATGTTAGCTCGTTCTATTCTTGGTCTTTATACTTTAGATTCAAGAGCTGAGGATTTGTCAGTACATAATATGATTGAGCAAACTTTAAATATTATTGCTAAATTCCCAACAATTATTGCGTATGCTTATCAGGCAATGAGTCATGCTTACCAAGGCAAGACCTTATCTATTCGTTATCCTGATCCTAATATGAGTACTGCCGAAAACTTCCTTTATTTAGTTAAAGGTGGTAATGGTCGTTATTCAAAACTAGAAGCTGATCTTTTAGACCTTGCTTTAGTATTACATGCTGAACATGGTGGTGGTAATAACTCAACTTTTACTATGCGTGTTACCAGTTCGAGCGAAACTGATATTTATTCTTCTATTACTTCTGCTATTGGTTCGTTAAAAGGACCTTTACATGGTGGTGCTAATATCAAAGTATTAGAAATGATGGAAGATATGAAACGCAATCTTACTGATTGGAAAGACGAAGCTGAAGTTAAAGAATATATAATTAAGATACTTAATAAAAAAGTAAATGATTATAGTGGTAAGATTTACGGTATTGGTCATGCTGTTTACACAGTTTCTGATCCAAGAGCTATTCTTTTAAGAGAAAGAGCAAGGGATCTAGCAATTGAAAAAGGGAAAATAGAAGAGTTTGAACTTTATGAACTTGTAGAAAAACTAGCTCCTAACACTTTTGCTGAATATAAAGGCAATGGTCCTGATCAACAAACATGTATTAACGTTGATTTCTATTCAGGCTTTGTTTACTCTTGTATTGGTGTGCCTAAGGAATTATTTACACCATTATTTGCAATGGCTAGAGTTGCCGGCTGGTGTACTCATAGAATTGAAGAGCTAACATTCTCTGCTAAAAGGATTATCCGTCCTTCTTATAAAAATGTTTATCCAAATCAAGAATATATTCCAATAATGGAACGTTTATAAATTTTAATTACTAATTTTGCAGTCTTAATTTTTTAAAATCATATAAAATGAAAGAGTTTAGTGATAACAGTCTGGATCAAGCTTATATTCACGAATTAAATGGCGATCTTAAAGAAGCCGTTGCTATTTTTGAAGCTAAATTAGAAGAGTTTCCCGAAAGTACACACTTGTTGATGGAAACCGCAAGTTTATATTATATTCTTGGAGATATGAATATGTGTATCTGCACATATAAAAGAGTTTTAAAACTCAAACCTGATAGTATATTTGTATATTATCGTATGGGTGTTGCTATGTATCGTGCTACTTATTTTACTCAAGCTGTTGAAGCATTTGTAAAAATAGTAGAATCCGGAAAGCACATGCCAATGACCTATTTATGGATGGGTTTAGCTTATTATCATCTTGGTAAAGAAGAAGAAAGTATCGATTGTTACAGGAAATTACTTGAATTATGTCCTGATACAACAATGGGTAACTATTATTTAGGTATAGCCCTTAAAGCTAGTGGAAGATACGATGAAGCATTGCCTCATTTCGAAAAACTTGTAAATGAAAACAACCCTCATGTATCTGCTCATTATCATTTAGGACGTACTTATATGCGTACTTTTAATTATGATTTGGCTAAAGAAGAATTCAGAAAAGTTCTTCAATTAGATCCTCATAATAATAATGCACAAGAAATGTATGATTATATTTGTGATGACCATTCTTTTTAATAAGAATCGGGGTTAATCAAGTATAATTATCTTTGTTAAAATATTAAGCCTAACTCCTTATTGGGGTTAGGCTTTTTTGTATTATATTCTTAATGGTAATACTGTCGACAACTCCATACAACCTGTTTATCGGTTCGCACAACCAGTTGTCCGGTTTGCACAACCAGTTGTTCGGTTCGCACAACCAGTTGTCCGGTTTGCACAACCAGTTGTCCGGTTCGCACAACCAGTTGTCCGGTTCGCATAACCAGTTGTTCGGTTCGCACAACTAGTTGTCCGGTTCGCACAACCAGTTGTTCGGTTCGCACAACTAGTTGTCCAGTCCGCACAACCGGTTGTCATTTTAACTTAATTAATTGTTTTGTTAATGTAAATTGTAGTTCAAATCATATAACATATAGATTATATGGATTAAATATTAGTTGTGATTGCGTAATCTATTTTGAGAAGTAATAACAAGAATCTATCCAAATTTTATTGTTAAATATTTGAGATATTCTTGTTATTAACTTTCAAAATGAAGAATTATTAGCGATCGAAGCACATTAAATTCTTTAATAAAAATAAATCTTATAATAAATCACTTTGGTAAGAAGCTTTTTTATACTTTTGCAAACAAAATAAATCATTACACACAAACCATTCATAAAAATGTATAAAGACAAGCAAATATTTGATTTAATAGATCAAGAACGTAATCGTCAGATGCACGGTTTAGAGTTAATTGCTTCAGAAAATTTCGTTAGCGAACAAGTGTTAGCTGCTATGGGGTCGGTACTTACCAATAAATATGCCGAAGGATACCCGGGCAAACGTTATTATGGCGGCTGCCAGATAGTAGATCAAACCGAACAGTTGGCTATCGACAGAGCTAAAGAATTATTTGGTGCTGAGTGGGCTAATGTTCAGCCACATTCAGGTGCACAAGCCAATATGGCTGTGTTTGTTGCCTGCTTAAAAATTGGTGATACCTTTATGGGATTAGATCTTGCTCATGGTGGTCATCTTTCACATGGTTCGCCAGTTAATTTCTCTGGCATCAACTACAAAGCAGTTGCTTACACTGTAGAAGAAGAAACTGGTCTTATTAATTATGATAAGATGGAAGAAGTTGCTTTGCGCGAACAACCTAAACTTATAATAGCAGGTGCTTCAGCTTATTCACGCGATTGGGATTATGCTCGTATGAGAGCTATTGCTGATAAGATTGGCGCTATATTAATGGCTGATATTGCACATCCTGCAGGTTTAATTGCTAAAGGTGTTTTAAACAATCCGGTTCCTCATTGTCATATCATAACTACCACTACACACAAGACTTTAAGAGGTCCTAGAGGTGGTATGATTTTAATGGGAAAAGATTTCCCCAATCCTTGGGGTTATACTACTCCAAAGGGAGAAGTTAAAATGATGTCTGCATTATTAGATTCTGCAGTCTTCCCAGGTGTACAAGGTGGTCCATTAGAACATGTTATCGCTGCTAAAGCTGTTGCTTTTGGCGAAGCTTTAACTGATAGCTACAAAGAATATATCAATCAAGTGAAGAAGAACGCTAATCTTATGGCTAACTTATTTACTGAAAAAGGATATAAAGTTATTTCAGGTGGAACTGATAATCATTTAATGTTAATTGATTTAAGAAGCAAGTTCCCTGAAATTACAGGTAAAGTTGTTGAAAACACTTTAGTAAAAGCTGATATCACAATTAATAAGAATATGGTTCCTTTTGATAGCCGTTCACCATTCCAGACTTCAGGTATAAGAGTTGGTACAGCTGCTATCACAACCAGAGGTTTAAAAGAAGAACACATGAGTATTATTGTTGATTTAGTTGATGAGGTTATTTCTAACATCACTAACGAAGAAGTAATTGCAAAAGTAAGAGGCAAAGTCAATGAAATGATGAAACCTTTTCCACTTTTTGCTTATTAATATACACCCAAAAGAGCAAAGTATATTAACATACTTTGCTCTTTTTGTTTTTATAAGATAAATTATATTAATCGTCATTGCAAGGAGGAAGGACGAAGCAATCTAAAATGAGATTGCTTCACTACGTTCGCAATGACGGTAACTTTAATTAACAACAATATTTTTATTATGAAACAACAAATACTTATTATCGCCTTTTTATTCGCGCTAAGCGTAAATAACTTTGCACAAAACTATAATCCGGAGATAACTACAGACGAATTGAAGGTTAGTATTGGTTTTCTCGCTTCAGATTCTCTGAAAGGAAGAAAACCAGGTACACCGGAGATCAACATTGCGGCTGATTTCATTAAGAGCTACTTTGTTAATGCCGGATTAAAACCTATCTGTGATGAAGGCTTTCAGGATTTCGAATTAGTTACCAAGGTGACTTTAGGTAAGAAGAACAGCTTTTATTTTATGGGTATAAAAGGGGTTGTAAAAAAAGATTTCACACCATTAGCTTTCTCTAAAACAGCTTTGTTGAATACTAAAACAGTTTTTGCCGGTTATGGGCTTAGTGTGAAAACCGACAGCATCAATTGGGATGATTATAAAGGCGTTGATGTAAAAGGGAAATGGGTGTTGTTATTGCGAGGGCATCCTGAATTAAGTAAAAGTGAAAGTAAATTTAATGAGTATGCTGATGAAAGAACAAAGGTTCTAACTGCTGAAGATAAGGGAGCTTCAGGTGTAATCTTCATCACACCAGTGGAAATAGATAAAGCTGATGAACTGATGCATTTAAATTATGATCAGAGTCCTTCGCAAGCTAATATTCCGGTTATTAACATTACTAGAAAGTTAGCGGATAGCATCTTAAGTATTTCTAAGAAACCTACAATTGAAGAACTCGAAAGCACGATTAATAAGACAAAGAAATCAGTTAATTTCATCATTTACGAGAAACTTCTTGTTGAAGCAGATATCATACTTCAGAAAGAAAACACCAAGAATGTGGTGGCGATGATCGAAGGAAATGATCCTGTTTTGAAGAATGAATATATAGTAATTGGTGCACATTACGATCATTTGGGGATGGGTGGTGCAGGTTCGGGCTCCAGGATGCCTGACACCGTAGCCATACATAATGGTGCTGATGATAATGCATCTGGAGTAGCGGGAGTTATTGAATTAGCTCAGAAATTAAGTTCCGAAAAGGCTAATCTTAAACGATCTGTTATATTTGTTACTTTTAGTGCTGAGGAAATGGGTTTGCTAGGTTCTAAATATATGGCAAAGCACTTGCCTGTTAAAACAGAGCAGATCAAAGCTATGATTAATCTTGATATGATAGGAAGATTATCTAAAACGGAGCCTGCACTTACGATAAGTGGAACGGGAACTTCGCTAGAAACTGATAGTATCTTAAAAGAACTAAAAACAATGACAAGCATCCCATTAAAGTATTCTCCTGAGGGTTATGGCCCATCAGATCAAGCTTCTTTTTATGCTGAAAACATCCCTGTATTCTTCCTCACAACCGGTGCTCACGAGGATTATCATACTCCTTTTGATGATGCCGATAAGATAAATTATGATGGTGAAAAACAAGTATTGGACTATACCTATTTATTATCATTAAAATTAATAAACCTTCCTAAAGCTTTAACTTTTAAAGAAGCCGGCCCTAAATCGAATGTTGGTTATGGAGGTTCATTAAAAGTAACTTTAGGGATAATGCCCGACATGGCCTCACAGGATAACAATGGCTTAAAGGCTGATCTTGTGCGTAAAGGTGGTCCTGCCGAAAAAGCAGGTATGTTGAAAGGTGATATAATTATAGCGGTAGATGGCAAGCCTGTAAAGAATATTTATGAATACATGGCTCGATTGAAACAGCTGCAAAAGGGGCAGTTGGTAAGTGTTGATGTGATGAGGAACGGGCTGAAAGTTGTTTTGCTGGTTCAGTTGTAAGGAGGCTTTTAGTTGTTAAGATTTAAATAAAAAATCATAAATGATGAGTCTATTCCGATAAATCATTTATGAGTAAAAACGTCGTCATTTCGAGCCCCAAGACTTACAGCCCACCAAGTAGTATGACAGAATATAACCACTAAGCGGTTTAGAACCGCTAAGTGGTAGCTATCCCGCTTAGCGGTTCCAAACCGCTTAGCGGATATATTAGAAAACG